>Ga0206677_10002655_pt1 | contig 15517 bp, 13 predicted proteins | sample M130m12015metaG_FD_155475 | JGI IMG/M metagenome (GOLD analysis project Ga0206677, IMG submission 155475) | Ammonia-oxidizing marine archaeal communities from Monterey Bay, California, United States - M1 30m 12015 | ecosystem: Environmental > Aquatic > Marine > Intertidal zone | place: USA...
AAGGGTAGTATTGCGCAGCAAACATCTGGTGCTGTCCTACATCGGACGTTACGAAAGAAGATCCCCCTGTCACTTTGTAAACCGCTTGAACAACCTGCTGCGGCATGATTGTTTGACCATTCTCATGGGGCGTAACCGACAAACAATCGACGTTTCTCCAGCCCTGAATCTGATCAAGCCACTCTGCAATGTGCTCACCCGATCGGGCTTTGTCCTTTTTCGATTTGTCTCGAAGAATAGAAACCATGTCGTTAAGCACGGTTTTTACCGGGCCCACAATAGGCACATCGACAACAACATTTTTCGATATCGACGCCGGATCGATATCGATATGGATGATTTCTGCGTGCGGGCAAAATTTCGCTACTGTATTTGTCACTCTGTCATCGAATCTCGCACCTACGGCTAGCAACACATCACAATGATGCATCGCCATGTTGGCCTCATAGGTGCCATGCATGCCCAACATACCAAGATTCTGTGGGTCAGTACCTGGGTACCCACCCAACCCCATCAGCGTGTTCGTGACGGGATAACCTAACATTTGAACCAACTCTGTTAGTTCCGATGAAGCTTCACCCAAGATAACGCCGCCGCCCGCATAGATTACAGGCCTCTCAGCTTCCAGCAACATAGATACTGCTTTTTTTATTTGCCCCGTATGACCCTTCGTTGCAGGACTATAAGAACGCATGGTCAACTGCTCAGGGTACTCGTATTCCACTAAGTCAGTCGGGTTTGTAATGTCTTTTGGAATATCCACTACAACAGGACCGGGTCTACCGGAGGTCGCGATGAAAAAAGCTTTTTTAATCGTCTCCGGAATATCCTTCGCGTTTTTTACTAAGAAACTGTGTTTAACGATGGGTCTGGAGATCCCCACCATATCTGTTTCCTGAAACGAATCACTGCCAATCAGGTGACTCTGCACCTGACCTGAAATCACAACCATCGGTATTGAGTCCATATAAGCCGTGGCGATTCCGGTGATCGCGTTGGTTGCACCGGGGCCAGAAGTCACTAAAACGACTCCAGGGCGCCCAGTACTGCGCGCATAGCCATCGGCCATGTGCGTCGCAGCTTGCTCGTGCCTCACAAGGACGTGTTTCAACCGATTTTGTTTGAACAAAGCATCGTATATATGTAGCACGGTACCGCCCGGGTAACCGAATACATGCTCAACATTTTCTTCTTGGAGACATCGAATAAGGATATCCCCGCCTGATAGCATTTCCACCAATTTCCCCTGTTTACACGGCAGATAAGGGCGGGCATTCTCAATCAAAGCGATTGCTACGTCAACGTCTCAGACTCTTATTCGGCGCTTACACAAGTTGCAGCTCCGTAATTTTTGTCTGTTTTTTATGCAGGAACGCCCTCGCTTGTCAGCGAACCGCTCGAAATATGCCCATTGTTACAGTACCATTCAAAAAACCTTCATTGGTAGCGCTTTAGATGAACAACCTAAAGTCCATTTTGATCATCGTTATCTCGACGACTGCATCCTCAAGAGAAAGGGTTAATGAGCAAGGCGGCACCACTCGGGTGCTTTTTCACGGCGAGCAAACCGCCATCTAATGCGTTTTCCAGAGAAAAATCCCAAAGCGTCCGGTTGGTGACATCTCTCGGTGAGAGTAGAAGCGATCATCACACGCCGTGCAAATACCTGATGCTGTGACTGACGACACCCCCTGAACCAATAACTGATTACGAGCCTGTTCGCAAAGGTCAAACATCCAATGCTGTGAGTCCCTTCCTTTAACGAAACCTTCATCGTTCTGGAAAGAATCCCTCACCTTATGATCAACTTCATAATGACACGGCCCTATTGCCGGGCCCAGCCAAGCCTGAAGCTCAGTCGATTTAAACTTTTCGACAACCCTTTCAAGGATACCGTTTGCCAACCCCCGCCATCCGGCATGAACCAAAGCAATCTCCTTGCCATCGCAACTAGCCAATACGATCGGTAAACAGTCAGCTACCATAATGGCTAGCACGACTCCCACTTGCCGAGTGAAACTGGCATCGGCGACGGGAGGTTGCAATAACTTGTGCGAAAAAGTCGATGCCCCTACCTCGATCACATGGTCGCCATGAACCTGATCCAGCCACAGAGGTTGGGCCGGAAGCTCTCGAGCGACCCGCGCGCGGTTCTTTTGCACTGTTTCCGGCACATCGTCTACATGTAAACCCAAATTCAGACTCGCATACTGGCCGGTACTTCGGCCAAAGAGACGAGAGCTAAGTCTGAGCTCGATTCCCTTCGCACAGCGCCATTCGGGAGTAATCAGTGCTTGCTGCACCATATTTTTTCTTCCGGGTAATTTGGCTTGTTCTGTTCACACTTCATTCGCCCTCTCTGGAATACAGCATCAGGTCGTCGAGCAACGTCTGCATGTCGACGGGGATTTCCGCAAACCAATGCATTTCTTGTTCGGTCGCCGGATGAATGAGCTTTAACTCTCGCGCGTGCAGCGCAGGTCGTTTGAATTCTCGAAGCGCTCTCAGCAACCCTGAGTCTTTGTGTGCCGGTTCTTTAAACCCCCCTCCGTAATTATTGTCCCCAATTAGGGGATGGGAGATCGATTGCATATGTACTCTTATCTGATGGGTTCTGCCCGTCTCCAAGGCAAGCTCAATATGTGAATGCTCGCCAAAATTACGAACAACTTTATAGTGGGTAATTGCCGGCTTGCCGCCAGGGCGTACTGCCATTTTTGTTCGTTGGGTAGAGTGACGACCAATTGGCTGGTCAACCTTGCCACTGCGCGTCAGCGAACCATAAACCACTGCATCATAGATCCTGCTTACCGAACGAGCCTGCAATTGCTGTACTAAATGGTGCTGAGTGGTTAACGTCTTGGCAACAACCAATAATCCAGTTGTGTCCTTATCCAAACGATGCACTATACCAGCTCTCGGAATCCCGTTGAGTTGCTCCGCGTGATGCAACAACCCGTTAAGCAGCGTGCCATCAAAGTTCCCGGCACCAGGGTGGACGACTAATCCCGAAGGTTTGTTCACTACGAGTAGGTGTTCGTCTTCATAAACCACATTGAGCGGTATCGCCTGGGCTTCGTAGGTTGTTTCGATTGCGCTTGACTGGATAACAACAAGCTCTCCCCCGGTCACTTTATCTTTTGACTTCCTTTTTTGCCCATCGACAACCAGCTCGCCGTTTTTTATCCAGGTTTGGAGTCTTGAACGCGAATATTGTGGGAACAATGTGGAAGCCACGTGATCTAACCTGTTGAATGCTAGATCCTCAGGCACTATTTCCTGATGATTAATATTGAGAGGCATCTACGGGCCATCCTACCGAGGTCATTAGGTGTAGCTTGGGAAAGGCTTGAGGCTATGGTTAAATAGCGCTGTTTTCAAGCCTACTCGGGAAAAGCTACAGATTTGATTTGATCGACTATAGCCTCGAAACACAAACAAGACTGATAAAGTAGAACCTATCTATGCGCTCAACCACTGTAACCAATTCTATCGCGATGTTATCGCTTTTATCTCTCATTTTTCTTGCCGGTTGCTCAAGCGACAAGGCAGAGCAAGGAGAAGAGGATATAGACGCAACCGAACTTGAGTATTATAAAATGTCTCAGTCTGCCCTGCGTTCGGGCAACTATCAAACGGCAGTCGAACGGCTCCAGTTTCTGGAAGCCCGATTCCCATTCGGCAGATATGCGGAGCAGGCGCAACTCGAAATCATCTACGCCTACTATAAAAGCGCACAGTCAGAATCGGCTCGTGCAGCTGCAGACCGTTTTATTCGACTTCACCCGCAGCATCCCAATGTTGACTATGCTTATTACCTTCGCGGCATGGCTTCGTTTGATGAAGATACCAATTTTCTCGAAAAATTCATTCCTATGAATGCAGCAACTCGCGACCCTGGGGCCGCACGGGACTCATTCAATGATTTTTCACAATTGATCAAGCGTTTCCCTAACAGCCAATATGCGCCGGACGCGCAATACCGAATGATTTATCTTCGAAACCTGCTTGCAGAGTACGAGATAAACGTCGCCAGGTACTATATCTATCGCGGCGCTTACATTGCAGCAGCAAACCGTGGACGCCACGTATTCGAAAATTTCCAGGAAACACCCTCGGTTCCGGACGGTCTCGCCATCATGGTTGAAGCTTACACGCTACTCAACATGGAGACGCTTGCCAGCGAGGCGCTGATGGTGCTTAGCGAAAACTTTCCAGACCATCAATCACTTGGTCGCGCCGGAAAGCTCGATGCATCTAAATCAGTAAAAAGCTCGGCAAAATCTTGGTTAAACATCATTTCATTTGGTTTGCTTGGATAAACCGCGGGTATGGTATTCGATCAGGATCTCCTGGGACAGCCACAACTTCGCCAAAGGGCTGCATTACTCCAGGTTTATAACTACTACCGAATTCTTATTTCTTTTGGTTTTTTGTTTCTTTTTCTTAAAGAGTCGTTTGGCGAATTCGTTGGTGCCGTTAACCCAGCATTGTTTCGTCAAACTATTCTGGTCTACCTCATTGTCAATATCCTCATCGGGATAATGTCGTTATTTGCCCCACTGGATGCGTTCGCAAAACCTACTCTTCTATTTACCATACTACTGTTCGACATATTTGCCTTTACTCTCATGATGTCAGCTAGCGGCGGTGTTAGCTCAGGACTAGGCACTTTTCTGATTTTCACCTGCGCTTTCGGTGGCTCTCTGATCTACGGACGCAGCTCTACTGTCTTACCGGCTATTGCATTTATATTGACGATCTATGTCGAATTTTACTTGTTATTTCTCGAGAAGACGGAACTGCAGAATTTTTTTCACGCGGGCATTTTAGGCATAGCCTATTTTGGCGCAAATCTGTTCTTCCAAAGAGCTTCACAACAGCTTCGCAAAAGAGATCAGGAAGTTTTCAAGCTGGAACAGATCAACCAGTTGGTCGTTGACAGGATGCGTATTGGAGTTATTGTCGTTTCCAGTAAAGGCAAGATTAAACTGATCAATAACGCAAGCAAAAAACTACTTGTCATCCCTGCTACACCCGGTAGTTCAGGCGAACGTCTTCCTGACCGACTATTAGTCGAATTGGCACTGTGGTCAGCGAACCAAACTAACGATCCCGTTATATTCCATACTCAGGACTCATCATCTGAGTTGATCGCCACTTTCTCAGTCATTGATGAAACAAACAAGAATCCTGACACACTCATCTTTATCGAAGACAGCACGGGCGTCCAGCGACAAGCACAACAACTCAAGCTAGTTGCCTTGGGGAGGCTTTCTGCGAGTATATCTCACGAAATCAGAAACCCACTCGGGGCGATTAGTCATGCAGCACAACTTCTCGGCGAATCAACGAAGTTAGACAAAGGTGACATTCGACTCAGTGAAATCATTCAAGACCATTGTGTTCGAATGAACGACGTTATTGAAAACGTTTTGCAAATGTCCCGCCGACATTCGGCAGAAATAAAAGAATTAGTCGTAGCTAACTGGTTAGGTGGCTTCATCGAAGATTTTTCCGTGGGAAGAGCAGGCAAACCCAATATACAAATAGACATGCAGGCAGAGGGGATCAAAATCAATGTAGACCCTCTTCACTTATCACAAGTGCTTGGAAACCTCTGTCAAAACGGTCTTCGATACAGTGAAAAAAAGACTGGTGAAGACAAACTACTGATAGAGTGTGGCATCGATCCTTCGACTGAAAAACCTTATGTCTCTGTCATTGATTATGGCGAGGGCGTAGCCGCCGAACTGGTACCCAACCTGTTTGAACCTTTCTTCACCACAGAAACATCCGGCGTTGGTCTTGGATTGTATTTGTCGAAAGAACTTTGCGAGGCCAACGAATCCCGACTGACCTATTCTCAAACTACCCACGGCGGCAGCTGCTTTAAGGTCACATTCCTCAAGAACCATGAAAAAAACTCGAACACAAGCTGGTAAACACGAACACAAGATGACTCAAAAAAATGCACTAATCATTGACGACGAGCCGGACATCAGAGAGTTGCTTGAAATCACTCTCGGTCGAATGAGTATCAATACCAAAAGCGCCGAAAATATTAAATCGGCAAAAGAGTTCTTAGGCCGTCACTCATTTGATTTTTGCCTTACTGATATGAAATTGCCTGATGGAAGTGGCATCGAACTTGTCCAACACATACAAAGCAACTATCCACACATTCCCGTCGCGATGATCACAGCCCACGGGAATATGGAATTTGCGGTAGAAGCATTAAAAGCTGGTGCGTTCGACTTTGTTTCAAAACCGGTAAACCTTGAGCTACTTAGAAAACTGGTTGATACAGCACTTAACCTAGAACCACTAAGCGCAGAAAAGCCAGAGATTGCAGATAGTGCATTGCTTGGTACTTCAGCTGTGATGGACCAGCTGAGAAAGCAAATAGCAAAATTGGCTCGCAGTCAGGCACCTATTTATATCAGTGGCGAGTCGGGAAGCGGTAAAGAACTGGTCGCGAGATTAATTCATGAACAAGGACCACGCGCCGATACCCCGTTTATTCCAGTCAACTGTGGCGCTATCCCTAGCGAGCTAATGGAAAGCGAATTTTTTGGCCATACAAAGGGAAGCTTCACCGGTGCGGTTATTGACAAGGAAGGTTTGTTTCAGGCTGCCAACGGGGGCACACTGTTCCTAGATGAGGTGGCAGACTTGCCACTGGCAATGCAAGTCAAGTTGCTGAGGGGCATACAGGAAAAAGCTGTGAGACCAGTGGGGTCGCAACAAGAGGTACCCGTAGATGTTCGAATACTCAGCGCCACCCACAAGGAACTGGCTAAAGAGGTCGAGCGAAATACTTTCCGACAGGACCTTTACTATCGCATCAACGTCATTGAACTGGAGGTACCCAATCTGCGTGACCGCCGGGAGGATATTCCAGAGCTTGCACAATATCTCCTAACAAAAATTGGCAATGAGTATCAAATGAAACCTCCCGGTTTGAGTATGGAAGCGTTGGACACACTTCAGCGCTATGACTTTCCAGGCAATGTCCGAGAGCTTGAGAACACCCTTGAGCGTGCATTCACATTATGTGAAAAAGATATCATCGAACCCAAAGATCTTGGACTAAATCACAATGCTCGCAACATCGCGGCGCCCTCCCTGGCAAAGTCAGATGTCATCAAGGCGGCCCAAGCCTCGTCCACAGCCTTTGAGGAAAAGGCCGCACATGATAACGAGGCGCAGGCAACAGAATCAGCGCTTGCAATACCCGGTTCGGCACTTCCTGAGAATGAAGACTCTCTCGAGTCCTACCTCGAAAGCATTGAGAAGAATGTCATTGTTGACGCGCTAGAGACCACACGCTGGAACAAAACGGCGGCAGCTAAAAAATTGGGGATCACATTTCGCGCGCTGCGTTACAGACTCAAGAAGCTCGGACTAGAATAGTTTCAGCTTTATCCTACGCAAGTTTCAGCCAACTCCTCATGAGACCCTGACATGCAAACACCATAATCTCAACATAAAAAGCGTCGAACCCATCGGGGCTTCTTGCTTGATTGAGAGTGGAGAATGATCAAAAGTACTCAACATTTTGCGCTTAATGCATTTACCGGCTACTCACTGATCGAAATCATCATCGTGATGGCGATTGCCAGCATCATGATGAACTTAGCCGTTCCTTCTGTAACAAAAATCTATCATCGAAGTCAGGCGACCGTCATGATCAACTGGCTAGTTGGCACTATACACTTCACTAGACACGCAGCGGTAAACTACGGCATAACAGCCACGCTTTGCCCCTCCGTTAACGCGAGCATTGGGTGCGGCGGTGAATGGCACAATGGCGTTATCGTATTTCTTGATCACAATCGAGACGCAAAAATTAATGGCAGAGATAAAATCTTAAGCCGCTTTACCCCTTCTGTTAAAAACGGCACATTGAAATGGCGGTCATTCAAAAACAAAAAGTTTCTGCAGCTGACAGAATTCGGATACACCAACTACCAGAATGGTAATTTTGTCTACTGCACCGATTCTCGAGATGCCAAACTCGCCAGGCAACTGGTCATCAATGTACAGGGCAGAGTCAGACTGGTGCATAAAAGAAACGAAGAAGGCGTTAACGTCGACAGGCGAAACAAGCCCCTTAAATGCTAAATGCACGCACATTGTAGCGAACAGGAAGGGCGTGAAGGCACATTGGACCGGACGACCACTTCACGACTATAAGCTAGTGATTCAGACTTGGGTCAACAGGAATTTGTTTCAGGTTGAGCGATATCCTTTGCAACTCACCCGAGCCTTCCCGGGCAGCAACCGATTCCTTAACATTTCCGACAATCTCCATAAAGTCGACGCCTCTTCATCCTTGCTCTTAGCTAGCAATGACAACGACAGCCCAAAGAAAAGGATAATACAAATGTGTAGTTTCATATTTGAATGCTCGGACGCTCCGCTTCCCGTTAGTTAACAGAGTCTCTTTGTTTCCATGACAGGCGACCTGTGTTTCTGCCTCGACTGGTATTCGTGGAAGTCGCATCCAATGTTTTGTCACTCAACTGGGTGATACGTTTATCTTCGATAAACGACGAGTCGGTCGGAACAGCATCTTCGAACCGAGTGCCGGCAACAACCTTATCGTTCACCTTGTCACTATCATCAAACGCGCCATCGTTATTCAGGTCAAAAACACCTCGCTCTCCAAGACAAACCGTACCGCCAGTCCCGGGACAGAAAGAAAGCGCAAAACCGCCGGCCACATCAACACAGCTGTTAGGACTTCTAGGGACGATGCTATTGACGAAAGCCAAGCCGCCTCGTAACTGGATATTTCGCACTGCTCTTTCGCCTGGAAATTCGGCCGGCGCAGTGAGTGGCAGGCCCACGCCAGGCACGTCAAGGTGGTTATACCAACCCTTTTTGCCGCCTGAAGTAGAGTATTCAACTTCTTCATTGCTAAGACTTCTGACATTACCAAAGGTCGCGTTATATTCGTTTGTGTAACGTTGCTGTACCAGATCGTCTACGTCGATGAGCTCCGGGCTTAACCTATCCCAAATTCCATATAGTGACTGGATGTCATCCGCTGTTCCATCTGGAACCGAAATGTAACTGCCGGTTGCAAAAATTACGATAAATCCATCGGCTTCTGTTGGATGCTGAGTGACGATGGGTTGGGTTGTAATGGGCTGAGGCGTTACATTTCCAAGCCCATCGTCATAAGCTGCCTCAAATATTTTGGTGAATGACCAATTCGACCAATCACTATCACTCAAATCAAACCTGAAGAGGTTTCCAAATGTGTCCCCGGCGTAGGCATAGTCGATGGTACCGTTACTATCGACATCAATACCCCGAGGCGTGCCGAGACCGTTGGGGAGCCCATCCTGGACGCCAAACCCGGTATTGATTTTGATAAAGTCGGTATCGGTAGGAAGGCAACCTGAGGGCAAAGCCGTTCCGTCTTTTACTACATTGTGGATTTTTGATGGATGACACCAATTTCCGTCGGCCCCGCGCTCAATAAAGAGCACAAAGAGTTTCGCAATACCTGCTGTGCTGTTATGGCCATTGCCAAAGACCGCAATCCATTCGTTTTCGCCATCGGTCACAACATTACTCATCGCAAGCGTGGGGACACTAAATGTGTTACCCAAATCGCGGACTGTTTGTGGCGTATCTTGGAGGTCAGTCCTCAAGCCACCAGCGGTCAGCAGGGGTGGCTGAGACATACCCGCATCGGCTATTGTCTGATCAGGTTCAATCGTCAAATTGGTTGGATACGAATCATCTGCCTCGGTAAACTCCCACAAAACCACGTCAGTAGCATCCGATTCATTTAGCTTCTCCGGGTCCGTAACATCAAGGGCAAAATAGGCTTTAGCGCCAGCACCCTGACCTCCGACCAACACCGTCGCCCACTCTCTTGCGCTTGACCCGTCAAGTCGGATAAAGACATCATTAATGGCTGGGGTCAGATCTACAAAAAATCTATGGCTATATTCGTAATCCAATAGATCAGTGATCTTTCTGCTTAGCGCACCCAACATCAGATTATTGGGAAGAAAACCGAACATCTCATTGCCATTGGAAGCATCGAAGCCATGCAACATACCGTCGTTTGCTTCAACATAAATCATGTCTCTGCGGTTTGCATTATCCGAGTCAGCGGCAAATGTTGCATACGAGTCAGCATCTTGGGGGTACGGCTCACCATATCGGCCCAATCGGTTTGGCCCCCCAACAAACACTGGGGTTGAGTGCACAATATCACCGAGCCTGCCTCCCACTGCCGGCCGCTCTCTGAAGTTTCCGACGGGCCTTTCGAAGCTGGAATCACCCCGAAGGTAATTCACTCGCCGTATTACTTCTGTGTTTTTTTTGGCTGCTGAGGCGCTTACACTATCAATGAACACAGCTCTTTGTTTCGCCGTTAAACCGAGAGGGTATGCGTCAGGACGGAAAGGAATACCAACACCAAGATCTGCATCATAAGTAAAGATTTCACGATCATTTGGGTCAACACTATCCATCTGCACTGCTGACTCCCAGACTGGTTCTTCAACGAGCCCCTCGTTAGTTAGTGATTGGGCTATCAGATTTCCAGTATTGATCTTTGTGTTATAAACAGCCCGAAACATCAGTGTATCTTCCTGAATTTCTTGGGAGTTAAAGCTTACCGCGGATGCTGCACCACTGCCCTGAGAAAACTCTTCGAACGCCGATATCAATGCACCGGAAAGCTCCTTCGCACTCGCCTCATCATGGTATTCACCACGACAGTTATGCGCAGGATGACGTAGATCATCGATTTTCTTCGCACTTGAGCTACTTGGATCGCCCCGGGCAAAACCAGCAGAGAAGTTAGCGGGGGCAGCAACCGTCACATCATAGACGAGCAGCAAAAAAACGATCAATATCGTTTGCGCAATCAAGGATCTCAAAGTTACCCTGGTGATCATTATACTACCCAACTCAAAAGCGCTTACCATAAGTGCTTTGAATCATTACGTGTGCTGTTGAGGTGCTACCGGTTCCAAAAACGGTAATTCGAAATATCTGTGTTCGGCCTGAGCCAGAATCCCGACCGATATTGTCAAGGTTCAGCGAGTCGTGATCGGACACCACTGTTTTCAAGTGCTCAATAATATATTTAGATGGCTCCGCTACGCCGTCGATGACTGTCGGCGCTTCTATATAGCCATTACCGCTCATCCAGTCTCGGTTGCTCCAATTGGCTGCTCCGTCATAATCACCTTCGAGATAATACCCTGCATCATTCGCACCGGGGCCCGTAAACATTACGAGGGAATTGAAGGTTTCGATTAAGGCTTCCGCATCTTTGAGGGCCGACTCTGCCGCCTGGAACGCTAGATTAGTATCACGAGCATTTCGCGCCATGCGTTCCTGCACGCTGGTGGTTTGCACCGATGACAAACCAAGCACCGTAAGGATTAGCAACATCACTAGGCTAATAAACAAGGCGACACCCGATTGGCGTTTTTGCTTGCCTACGTAACTTCGCTTCAAGTTTGCTGTCTGCAACCTACTATCGCTCATATTGATTTAACTGTGATTTCTCAATTGCATAGTCTGCGTGAAAGTCCTGCGTAACAACCCGTCGGTCGCCTCGTTATCATTACAATGTTGAACGGTGCACCCGTGGGTTGGCACAGAGCTACCCCCCACATCATCAATACTGTTAACCACAATCGTCACCCTGACGGTGATGACTGCTGACCAATCAGAGACAAAATGGGCAGCGACATATTGATTAGGCACGCCGTCTTCATCCGTATCCTCACCGTAAAGCAGCTGAAGGTCCTCTACCCCTTCAATCAATTCAACCGGCGCTTCCAGGCTGGTCTTTTTCCACAGAGACAAAGGGTGTTGTCCACGACTATTAAGCCCTACACCCGGTTGAATATAGTAAGTGTTTGAATCAATCGCTGAAATAGCCGCATCGACCTGAAAGACACGACCCCTGTTCAATTGGGGAGAGTTATTCGCCGTTGCATCGGTATCGACAGTTCGATGACCAATCGCTAAATCTTGCACAGCAGCAGAGGCAGCCCCAGCCAAGTTTGGCGTCATGCTTGTCACCCTGAAAATTGTCGCTTGGGCACAATCATGGATCATGACGAGTTGATCTTTACGAAATTCGTTCCAACCAATATTGATATTGATCACCGGGTCAATAAGTGGCGTATTCAACGGCGCAGCAATCCTACGCTCCACAGAAGACAAATTTCGGAGCGTGACAATGTCTGTGCCAGAAACTATTTTATCCAGATTAATACCGTTACCGATGCCGTAGTCATCTGCAGCTAGAGAAAATACGTTTGTGTCTGTTCCACTAGCACTTGTATAAGGCAGCACATTCCTGATGGCTGGCGTCCATTCACTCTCACCGGTCGCCTCAAAACCCGTGATGCCGTTTCTAATATCGTACTCGTAAGGCACGCTGGCCATGCTGAGAAGCGTGGTGTGCAAATTATCATTTGACGAAAAGCAACCACGATAACCTGCCTTGCGCACATCCCTGCCAATAAAATCCAGCGCAAATCTTGCTGACTCCTGCATTCTTGACTGACCCTGCAAGAGACGATGAGTTTCCGCGTTTGCAACAAATAGCTGCACAACCCCCATCGTGACAACGGAGCCCAGTGCAAGAGAGATCATCAGCTCTATAAGCGAAAAACCTGCTACGCGTTTCATCTTAGTCATTGTCCGTTCGTGTACGCAGCGTGATGGCGGATTTTTTTCCCGCTCGGTCACTCGCCCATTGAACTAGCACCTCGTGCACACCCTTAGACTTGCTTATTGACGCAGCACCACCGGGCAGTGAACCAGCGATGCCAAAAGATGAGCAAATTCCATAGGGAACATTCAAGTCGTCATTTGAATTAACTCTGCATTTCCATTGAGCGATATCATATTCAGCCATTGCAGAGCGGTCACAGGCGTTGGTCACGCAGTTAGTCGCATTCGGTGGCGCATCATCAAGCGCAACAGGCGCATAATCGGTCAGCGGATTAGCGCGCATCCGATCAAGAATATCGTTACCTATCTGTAAAGCTTCAGCACGGAGCAACGCGTTACGGTTTTGTTGCAAGCTGACAACCTGAAGACCGGCAACACCCAAAATACCTACGCCAGCGATCAAAACAGCGACGAGCACCTCAACAAGAGAAAAGCCAAGCTGCCGGCTGTGTTTTACATTGACGATAAGTTTCTTGGAGGCCGTTGGGTTCATGGGCATGACGGTCTTCTGGATGAATCAGCGTCATCGGGACGGTGTGACTTAGAGCGCCCCACCAGGTTGATATGTGCCCTTCGGCCATCCTGTCCCAAGTGGCTGAGATCGACGCTGATCGGAGTTGAGCTATTCATCAGTTCTATGAGCGTAAATCCGCTCATCCATTGGGTACGACAATCTGGCCGGTAGGGCTTTTTCATTAGCGTATCCTTCACTGTTGACCTTTCATCATAAGTTAAGGTTCACCCTAAGAGGGGGCGGCGAGATAAACCGGAGCCAATATAGGACAAGCGGTCGATAAATCGCTGGTTTAGCACTGACGTCACCCGCCTATCGACACTTGCTAAAACACACTGAAAATTGCGTTTCGAAGCGAATTAGATAGTGCTCAACCTATCAGCATTGAATTTTTGCTTCACAGCTCGGTTAGCGCTCCGACCGCATTTATCTGAATGGCAGATCCGCAGGATTCTCCCGTTGCGGGCGCAGCTTGAATGGCGAAGTCCTGTGCTGATACTGATGCTAGAGTGATATCGAACTTTTTCGCCCCTTCTGCCGGAGACCTGTTCTTGCAGGTGCTTGCCGTCGTAGCGTCGATAACCGCGCCAAGATAGCTAAAAGCGTTACTGTAGTAACTGTCCATTTGCAGCGCGCACACGCGCAAATCCGCTACGGCCTGCGCTTTATAGGTATCACAGGTGTAACTCTGATAACTGGGATAAGCTATGGACCCCAAAATACCAATGATAGCAACAACCACCATCAACTCGACTAATGTGTAACCTTTGGCAAACAAAACTTTATTCTCCGTGCGCTAAACCATAAAACCACGTCGACTTAGTCTACAAGAAAAACCGACAACAGGTTAGCGAACTGGCCTTTAGTCATCCCAAGTCAACGCCGTCGGGGCAAAGCTAGCGCAATGCCTTTGGTAGAGAAAACTCGACGAGCTCTTCCCTCGTTACCAACTGTTCTACTTCGACGGTTACCCGCTCTTTTATAAACTGAACAACTTCCTGAACAAGATGCTCCGGCGCACTGGCACCAGATGTTACGCCTATGCTCTTGGCCCCAACCAGCCATTTAGGCTCTATATCTTCTGCGGTATCGATAAGATAGGCGGCCACACCCAATCGCTCTGCCAACTCTCTCAATCGGTTTGAATTAGAACTATTGGCTGAACCTACGACCAAAATTCGATCACATTCACCAGCCAGCTGCTTGACAGCATCCTGCCTGTTCTGGGTGGCATAGCAGATGTCATCCTTTCTTGGTCCTTGGATTTTGGGAAACTTACGCCGCAATTGATCGATCACCCTGGCGGTGTCGTCAACGGATAAAGTCGTCTGGGTCACATAAGCGACGTTCTCCGGATCTTTCAACTCAAGAACGTCCACGTCACTCTCATCTTCAACGAGGTAAATCAGGTCTGGGTCTTCGTATTGACCCATCGTCCCTTCAACTTCTGGATGTCCTGCATGGCCAATAAGAATGGCTTCCTGATTCCTTTTAGAAAAGACGGAGATTTCATTATGTACCTTGGTAACCAGTGGACAGGTTGCATCAAACACCGACACTTTCCTCGCTTCAGCTTCCTTTCTGACCTGCTGCGACACACCATGGGCACTGAAAATCACTGTCGCACCTTCAGGCACTTCAGCAATCTCATCGACAAAAATAGCGCCTTTACTTACTAGTTCTTCAACCACCGTTCGATTGTGCACCACCTCGTGTCGGACATATATCGGTGCGCCAAAACGTTCAATGGCTCGATTGACAATCTCAATCGCTCTATCAACGCCAGCGCAGAACCCCCTAGGTTGCGCGAGTTTAACTTTAACAACCATCAACTTTTCACTCGAAGTATCTCGTTAGACACTTGCTCTACTGAAATAATTTCGACATCAAAAACAATATCGTTTCCGGCAAGTGGGTGATTGAAATCAACTTCGATACTTTCTCCCTGAATTTTGGTGATCACGCCCGGCAACTCAGCATCCTGAGGGTCAGAAAAAGACATCATTAATCCAACAGCAAGTTCCATATTTGCCTGAAATTGACCTCGGCGCAGCCGCTGCACATTCTCTTCGTTATGCAGACCGAAGGCGCTTTCTGCCGGAATCAACAGCTTGCCCTTATCTCCTGACTTCATGCCAAACATTGCATTTTCGAAGCCTGGCAGTAGCTTGCCATCACCTACCGAAAACTCGGCAGGCTTTTGCTCTGTCGAATCAATCTGTTCACCGGACTCCAGTTCTATTGAAAAAAGCAGGGTCACCCGTGTACCCG
>Ga0206677_10002657_pt1 | contig 15516 bp, 7 predicted proteins | sample M130m12015metaG_FD_155475 | JGI IMG/M metagenome (GOLD analysis project Ga0206677, IMG submission 155475) | Ammonia-oxidizing marine archaeal communities from Monterey Bay, California, United States - M1 30m 12015 | ecosystem: Environmental > Aquatic > Marine > Intertidal zone | place: USA...
CAACTCAGGCCTGCGTCAGATAAATCCTGGGCAAGTCCGTCTTCAGAAATGATAGCCACGTCTCTGCGGTATTGGTCATCATCCAGAAAGTGATTCCAAAGGCCTTCCGTAACGGACATGAATCCCCATCCAGCCTCGTAATCAGGGTGTTCAGCGCACAATCCGCGAATGCCGCACAATTGGATCATCGCATTGCCATCTACACCTTCACTCCAACCCCAATCGCTTGAGTAAAGTGGAGTGTGTTGGATTTCGAACACGGACTCAGCCGTATTTCGTACACCAAGCTGGTACAACCGATCCATATCGTCTTCCAGTTCGTAAACGCCGAGATCAACAACATCTTGAAATGCCGAAGCTGCCTGATCAAACAAAGCCGGATCGTCGCCTTTCAAATCCGCCCAATACAAATAAGCCTTTCCCATGAGCGCAAGTGCAGCTCCTTTTGTCGCTCGCCCCTCCTCTCCTGATGGAGCAAAGTCTGGCAAGACAGCTGCAGCATCCTCACAATCCTGCACAATCTGCTGCATGACTTCCGACAACGTATTACGCTGCAAATCAAGCGCATTGGGTGCAAGTGACGTGGTCACCACCGGAATTGGACCGAAGTGACGGAACAACTCAAAGTGATAGTAAGCCCGCAGGAACAGCGCTTCCGCCTTGAAAACCTCGACTGCCGGAGTCTGAAGCTCAGCCAATTCAAGCAACGCATTCACACGGCCGATGCCGATGTAACTTCTGCGGTAAATGGGATGCGTTATCGTATTGATGTTGGTATTCCTAAAATCATCAAACTCCTGCCAGCCCGGCTGGTCATTGTTGGAGGGATCACCGCCAGCATTGGCATTGTCTGAACGAATTTCGCCGAACATTGTTGGTGAAATCCACTGGCCAAATGCCATCGACCATCCTACAGGATCGTAGGCTCCAATCAACGCATTTGAAATTTGCTGCTCTGTCTCATAATAGTTACTCGAGAGAAACTGGTTCACAGGGTCCACCTGAAGTCGATCTTTATTGCAAGCTGCAAAGACCATGGTAAAGCCGGCGAGAATAAGGAGGTTACGGTATGTCGTGTTCATGATTCTATGCGTTAGAGAGTTACGTTAATGCCCGCTCCAATGGATCGGTTGTTCGGGTAGAAGCCTTTGTCTATGCCCGTGTCTAAAATCCAACCACTCGTTCCGATGTCCGGGTCAAACCCACGGTAATTGGTAATGGTGAAGAGGTTGTTCGCTGTGAAGTAAACCTTGACCTCTTCCATTTTGGCGTTGTCAATCCAACGCTTTGGCAAACTCCAGCCCAACTGGAAGTTGCGCAACCGCAAAAAGTTTCCTTTTTCAACGTAGAAGTCCGAAGGACGCTGGTTGTTGTTGGGGTCTGAAGATGTCAAGCGAGGCAGTTCTGTGCTGGGCGCTTCAGGCGTCCAACGCCCCAACCAGAAACTCTGGTAGTTGGAAAAGGTCACATCCGAGCGTTCGTACGTTCGGTAAATATCATGCCCAAGTTGTGCGTTGAATACAGCGCTGACGTAGAAATTTTTATAGTCGATGTTGGTGCTCAAACCAAAGATGTGCTTCGGCCAAGGATTTCCGATGTCCGAGATGTCATCTGAATCGATGACGCCGTCTCCGTTTGAATCCAAGAACTTAATATCTCCGGGCGCAGCATTGGGTTGCAGCAAATCTCCTTCGGAATTCAAATGAGTGAAAATTTCACCCTGCGTTTGAAAAATACCGTCGCTTTCATAGCCGATGAAATGGCCAACCGCATACCCTTCACTCATACGAGTAATTGCAGTATTTCGAACAGGCCAACCCCATCCGTTGAGGAATCCTGTCTCACCAGCCACATTGATGACTTCGTTGGTGAAATGGGTGTAATTGAACGTGGTTGAGATGTCGACGTCATAGATGGAAGCTCGATGCGTCAGGGACAACTCGACCCCTTGGTTGCGAATTTCACCCAAGTTCGAAATCGGATTGTTGGTCGCTCCAATGTATCCCGGAATCAACTGTGCCATCAACAAGTCCTTCGTGGTTTTACGATAAACGTCCGCTTCGATGGTCAGTTTGTCATCGAACAAACCGAGCTCCACGCCAATGTCAATTTGCTCGCTTTCTTCCCACTTGACGTTCGGATTGGCCGGGGTAGCCATTGCAGATCCCGTATTCAATGTTTGTTCATCGGATCCGAGAGCATACGTGAATGCATTTTCCACACGCGAGACGTAGCTCAGCGGGGCGATTCGGTCGGAACCATTGACACCCCAAGATGCGCGCACTTTGAGGAAGCTCACATCTTCAAATGCCCCCATGAATTCTTCATTCGAGGCTACCCAACCGGCCGAAAATGATGGGAAAACACCGAATTGATTGTTCGCTCCAAAATTGGAAGAACCGTCGCGACGGACCGTGGCGGAGAAAAGGTACTTCTCGTCATAATCGTACAGCAAACGGGAAAATGTACTGATCAACGCATAATCAACAGAGGCTCCGCCAAACGTTAAGTCAAGCGTGTCCTGACCTGCATCGATGTACTGGAAGTTCGGATTGAATTGAGAATCCATTGGAATGTTGGATGTATTCCCTCCGACTTGGCGGAACTCGTTCGCACGGTAAGAAGTTCCCAAGAGGAAATCCAAGTTGTGCTTTTCGTTCACCGTCTTGACATAATTCGCGGTGTTTTCCCATTGAATTCCTTGAAAGTTTCCAGAGCCCTGACCGACATCATTGGTCAAGTTGCTCGCTGCGGGATGGAATTCATAAGTCGGTGTAAAATTGCGGTAGTCCCACCAATTCAGGTCGAAACCAAGGTCCGTTTTCAAACGCAAACCATCAATCACTTCAGCTTCGAGGTAAACGTTCCCCAAAATCTGGTCGGACTTGCCGTCCCCATTCATGAGCCACAAGCGACTCAATGGGTTGATGTACTCCTTCTGCACCCATGGCGACTGCGCAAAACCATATTGGCCTTCTTCGCTGTACACGGGGGTCAGAGGGTCATATGCAAAAGCATCCGACTGCACACCACCAAAAGCACTGTTCGTGCCGATGTTGTTGTTGTCCGTTCTATTGAGGTACAGATTTTGTCCAACCGTGAAAATACCTTTGACCTTCTTGGTGGAATTGTAACGCAATGCATAACGCTTGTAATTGGACTTCTCACCGCCGATGACTCCATTTTGATTCCAGTAATCAATGGACAAGTAAGAATTTTTTCCGGAAGCCGTGATCCGATGATTGATCACCTGCGCAGGATTGAAAATCTCATTCATCCAATCCGTGTCATTGGATAACGCATCCCCCAAATTTGGGAATCCCAGGGCGTTCAGTGCTGCTGTTTGATTGCTGTTGGCAAACTTCTCACGCATCAACATCACGTAGTCCTCGGCACCGAGCATTTCAGGCAATTTCCAAGGTCGAGAATTCAAGTAACTGGTTGAATACGTGATAGAACCGGCGTCTTTGCCCGTACCGCTCTTGGTCGTGATGATCACAACACCGTTGGCCGCACGTGCTCCATAAATCGCACTTGACGCGGCATCCTTCAATACATCCACAGATTCGATGTCACTTGGATTGATATTGTCTATGTTACCTACCTGCAAGCCGTCTACGACGAAAAGCGGGGTATTGTCTCCATTGGTGCTGATTCCACGAATGAGAATGCTTTTCCCTGCTCCAGGTTGTCCGCTGGATTCGTTGATGAGCAAACCTGAAGTTTGGCCTTCCAATGCACTGATCACATCCGGCACAGCAATGCCTTCAATGTCCTTCGAATCAATTTTGGAAATGGAACCCGTGGATACTTTCTTTTTCTGTCGACCGTAACCAACAACAACAACTTCATCGACCAACTCTGCATCCATTGCCATCCGGACAGTGAGCGGAGATGCGTCTGCCACAGAGATGATTTGTGAATCATATCCAATGAAACTGAAAACGAGTTTTACTGGCAATGCATCGACACCTATGGAGAAGGCTCCTGAAGCATCTGCTACAGATCCGGTCGTTGTTCCTTCAACCATGATGGTGGTACCGATCAGTGGATTCTCGGTGTCGCCATCGAGTATTTTACCAGTGACTACTGTCGATTGAGCTTGGGCGCATATCGAGACCGATGTAACGGCTAACATGACTACAAGCGCTGAGCGCAAACTGCGCAACAAGTTCTTATTCATAAAGGATTGATTTTTAAGGGATAGTAAATCCTTGCACCCAGGACACAGCTCATTAAGGCCTCCTGAATTCGTGTGCAATTTACACTGAATATTTAAATTTCTCATGTGCCAGCGAACGGTCACTCAAACTCAGTTCGAAGCCTTCACAAAACGTCCCACCTCAATCTCACCGTTTTCTTTCTCAACGAAGACCTGGTAGAGTCCCACGGAAAGATTGCTCAGGTCCAGAGGCACTTCAAGTGTTGAGACATTTTGAAACATCTGACCATATACAGGTCTTCCCCGCGCGTCATAGACTGACAAGCCCAAGTCTTGGCTGAGGTAAGAACCGTAGGCAATGGTAATTTGGTTTGCTGCGGGGTTTGGAAACGTGACAATGCGGTTGAAAGCGAAGCCATAGGTCACTTCCTCTTCTTCCTCCTCCTCTTCTTCCTCTTCAACATCATCGTAATTGAATTGAATCCAATTCATATTGAACGGAGCGTCAGTGATCTGGACACGCAACGTGTAAGATCCAGTGTCCAAATTTGCAGTTTCCGTCGTGGTCGCCCAATCTTGCCAACCTCCTGTCGGTTCAAAATCTGATTGACACACATAGATGACTTGGCCATTGTCACGCACCAGGCGGACCAAAACAGAGCCTGAACCATCCAGAGAGGCCGTGCGAAAATCAACGGTGTAGAATCCTGCTTTGGTCACATCCACTTGGTACTCTAAAATGTCACCGGCATCCAAGTATCCGACGTTCTCTCCTCCACCTGCGTCGGACGTGGACTCCAATTCAACACCGCTCTGAAAAGAGAAATCCTCCGCTTCGATGCGCCCTGGAATTTCATGGACCACGTCCAAGGTGTTCAGCACGTCTTCCAGCTGAAACGCCTCCAACGAGGTCCCATCCTCTGCTGCCACTTCCATACCTGCGTATGAGATTTTAATAACATCCGTACCCTTCAGTGGCTCGTCCATATCGAAAATCACCGTTCGGTAGTTCGTTGGGTCGAAGTCAATCGTATTGAAACCGGCCGATTCACCGTTGATTTGAATTTCGAAGCCTCCCGGAGCGGATGCAAGTGGCGCCTGAATCGGCTTGTTCACTGACATCTCAATTTGGTTGTTGTTTACGGTCTGTGCCGAAATGAACTCGTGTGAAGCATCGACTGGAGAGATCCCTGAATACAAAAAGTCGAAGCTGCTCAAATTAAATCCGGCCTGATCCATGTAAAATGAAAGCGTAGACTCCCCTTCATAAAGGATCACATCCTCGACCAGAACGGTGGTCCAATTTGCCCAACCACCCGAATTAGAAACAACAACCGGCTGGGATATGTCCGCCCCATTCACCTCGAAGTGAAATGTGCCATCATCAGCACCTGCTGCGACCCTGAGTTCGACATCATAAACCCCAGATACGTCGACATTTACCGTGTAATTCATCCACTCGTCGGAAGCCAGCCACCCGACATTGTAACCGTTTGAATTGACGGCATCAGCGCAGGGCTCAACATCTACACCGTCGTTTCGATACGCCCATCCGGTGTTCCATTCGGTGTAGTTTCCGGTGGACACATGATAATTGGCCGTTTTGGTGTCGGAATATGCAGAACCAACCACTCCGAGGTCAAAATCTGTTGCAAAAACAACACCCGGGATGGACGGGACCTCCTTGAATGGACGTGTTTCATTCGAGTATACTTGACGGAACATCGCATCCACAACGTCTTCTTTGAATGCGCAGTTTTCAGTTTTCAGGTTCTCTGCGAGCTCCATCAATGTGGCTGTTGCAGCTTCTGTTGTTGGTGCTGGACCGCTGCCACCCCAGTGGTTCAGAAGCGCCTGATAATTGTCTGTTTTTGGGATGCTCAGAATGGCTGAAATGTTGTCAACTTTTTTCAGAGGCCACCATGCCCAGCCTATTCCCAAATCCTCCAAAAGCCGTATCGCATCGCGAAACCACACATTCGAATTTTCTCCACTCTCACCGAGGTAGAGCGGGACATTGTGCTCATTCCGCATGGTGGTGACCCACTGCATTGTTTCCACCGTATTGGTGCTCCAATACTTGTGTGGTGAGTAGACCAAATTATCGTCCCACGGTGGGGTCAGGCCTGTAAAATCATTGGCCCACCAATTCCCTTCAATGAAAATGATGTGATCGGGATCGACCGTTCGAATGCTGTCTGTGACCTCTTCATACAAGGCTCTCATAGCCGTATTTCCGGGCAAATCCCAATTTGGCTCGTTCAACAGATCATAGCCAGCCACCCAGTCTTCGTCTGAATAGATTTCAGCCAGACGTTTCCACAACGCCACCATTTTATTTCGGTTATCCTCGCTTTGCCACAACGATGGATTTGCGGGATTGTAATCTGAAATAGCCGCATCATATCCCTGTCCTCCCGGGGCAGCGTGAAGGTCGAGTACAACATACAGCTCATTTTGCTTGCACCAAGAGATGAGGCTATCCGTCAGCTCGAATCCAATCTCGAGCCAAGTGTTTTCACCCGGGACGGGCTCCTCTTCGATGGGAAGTGTGAAGAGGTTATAGTGCATGGGCAGTCGCACTGAGTTAAAGCCCCATGCCTTCATCGAATCGATGTCACTTTTCTGCACGTGATTCTGCAGCCAAGCATCATAAAAGTCTTCTGTAGCTTCTTCGCCAATGGTCTCCACGATTTTTTGGCGGATTTCCCATTGAGGATTGGCATACGCTGAAGTTTGCAGCATATAACCTTCCTGGACCATCCATCCGCCGAGACCCATCCCCCGGAGGATTACGGTGTCCTGATTTTCATTGACGATCGCCTGGCCTGAGGTGGAGAGCCGATTCTGACCAAATGCAACAGCACAGGTGGTCACTAGAAAAAGTACGGGAAGGGTTATCGCACGCATGGTTCGTTCATTTTACAGTGTCAAAATTACACTGCACCGCGATTATTCAAAATGAAAAGTCCCATTGATTGTTTGGAGGGCATAAAAACTTCCCAAAGCGGCATTAGTCGAGTAACTTGCGTTTTTAATTCGAAAACATGCCTCAACGAAGCCTCATTTTCATACTCTTATCTTGCTTCGCTTTCGCCGCCTGTGACAAAGATGAACCCGTTGGCGCTGTACCTTCCATCTCCTTTCCGATTGATGTGAGTCATTTGGAAAACGAAGAAAATGCCATTTTTGAATTTCCTCTGGTACTCAATGTTTCCACCAACCGGGATGTAACGGTTACGTATGAGGTCAAGTCTATTACCGCCATTGCTGGGGAAGATTTCATCGCCACCAGCGGCACGCTCATTTTTCCTCAAGGCACGGCCTCTGGAACCATTGCAGTCGAAATTATCATCGATGATTTCATCGAGAAAGATGAGCAGTTCCGGGTTGTTTTAACGGGATCGTCCAATGGAGTCATTGCTGGCGGCCTGCAGGAGGCCATCGGCACCATTCGGAATGATGACACCGTAATACAAGTTACGAGCGAAGGTTACGAAGCATCAGACAGCTACCCCGGGAGGAAGTTGGTGTGGTCGGATGAGTTCGAAACCAACCAAATCAACCCGCAGCATTGGACGTATGACTTGGGTGCTTCAGGTTGGGGCAATCAGGAATTACAGAACTACACGTCAAGCGCAGAAAACTCCTACGTGGCTGACGGAAACCTTATGATTGTGGCCAAAGAAAACGGTTCACAATACACCTCGGCTCGGCTCAAATCCATCGATTTACAGGATTTCCAGTATGGTAGAATTGATGTGCGAGCCGTTTTGCCGTTTGGGCAGGGAATCTGGCCAGCGATTTGGATGTTAGGAGCCAATTTCCCAAACTCGGGGTGGCCCGCTTGTGGGGAAATCGACATCATGGAACTCATTGGCTCAAGTCCGAGCAACGTGCACGGAACCGTTCATTTCGGGAACAGTTACGCTCAGCACCAGCATACTGGGGGAAGCAGGTACCTCGGAGGTGGACAAACCTTTGCCGACGAATTTCACGTTTTCTCGATTGATTGGAATGAAAGTGGAATCACATGGCTCGTCGATGATCAGCCTTTCTACAGCGTTGACTCCAACGTTACAGGCAACCAAAACTATCCTTTTGACAATCCGTTCTTCTTCATTTTAAATGTTGCTGTTGGCGGACAATGGCCCGGCTACCCAAATGCCACGACGTCTTTTCCTCAGTACATGGCTGTGGATTACGTTCGCGTTTATCAGTGATTCGCGTCTAGCAAATCACATCGTCCACGCCCACTTCACAAACAAGCGACGTTGTTCGACAGGAGCGTAGATGCGTGACGCATCGAAATCTTCACTAAATGGGGCCTCGGGCGCAATGATGGGACGTGATTGAATCGCATTGGTCAAGTTCTTGAGCCCAATGGTCAGTGTGTTCGTGGTCTTCGAAAATCTTCCATTTCGCGGGGACCATGAACGAAAAACACTGCAGTGCATCAACTGGAATGGCTCACTGTTTTCAGGCTCAGTAGCGCTGTAAAACGGCAGGCGCATGACACCAACATGTTGTCCCGAAAAATTCACTCCGATGTTTCCCCATCGGTACCCGCCTCCAAAATTGGCCGTAAAATTGGGCGCGAACTCAATGTCTTCAGCTTCTTCCCATGGCAAGTCCGATTTCTCGAGCAACTGGGAGCGCAACATGGTTGCACCCAATGTGCAAGACCAACCGCTCGCCCCTGTGAGCAAAGCATCCGCTCCGATTCCACGATTCCAGCCTACACCGTCAATGTTTCGATAGACAATGGCATTGGGCAGGCTGTCATAATCCGCATAAATACGATCTGTGAATAGCGTCGAAAAAACATGCCCAGAAACCGTTGCCGTGAAGGTGTCATCACCTGTGCTCCAACTTGCACTGAGGTTGGCGTTCCAGCTGGACTCGGGCCGCAATCCCTCATCGGGTTGGAGAACAGCTCGAGATCCGTCCAATGCTGCGTGCTCTTCGGTGAATAAATGGACCCGCCGGTAACCACGTCCGGCATTGAGACGCACATCTACCGTATACGAAGGCGACCATTTGAAATTGATACGCGGAGCGATTACAACGTCCGCATTGGATGGCTTTTCTATGCGCAATCCGTGAATCCACGAGAAGGTCTTGCGGCCTGATTCCGAGGTCGATGAAGCGCCCGTATGCTCCACATATACCGCTGGCACCAGGACGTTCATGTCTGATTCCGCCAGGGTTTCATCACGGTAGTTGTCCCACATCAGGCTCAAACCACCGGTGATGCGTCGGTTTTCCTTCCAACTCCATCCACTGTGAAAAGCCTCTGCATTGGCCGTGATTTCACGCGCATTGAACACGGTGCTGCCGTAGGTTGAACGCTGATCATGAAATGAAAATCCTCCCTGATAAGTCATCCCGGTTCCTGCGCGCGGTGAGCCGCCCAGCAGCCATTCACTCCGCAACAAATCGATGCGTTCACCATACCTGATTTCACCCCCACGGTCGGCTTCTTCAAAATCCAGAGCTCCGCCAAATCGCTTCTCAGCGTATCCGCGCAGCGTGGTGCGCCAATGCCTTTTTTCGGTGCTGCGCTGATGCCGCAACGTACCAACCACTCGTTCAATCGTGGGAGCATCCGTCATGCCATCTTGATTGTTGTCCAATCGATTGACCATGCGGTGAGCATCCAAACCGATTTGCCAGGGCGCGTCCTCCGCTCCCCATCCTGCCGCGGCTGAAAGCATCATTCGTTGATGGCTGTCCAATCCAACGCTTCCAGACGATGTTCCGGATCGCAGTGGAGCCAGCACCACATTGATCACACCGCCAACCGCTTGGCTTCCAAATCGAGCGCTCGCGGGACCTTGGATCACTTCGACCTGTTGAATCATACTCAAGGGAATCCCGTCCAAGGCATACGCTGAAGCCAAGCCTCCCAACAAGGGCACACCATCCAAGAGAATCAATGTATACACGCCCTCCAATCCATTGATGTGTATGTCGTTGGTACCGCAGACACCACAGGCAATGGTTTCTCTCAAGCCATTGCTAAAGTCTAAAGCCTCTGTTGCGTCATCTGCAGGAATATCCCGAAGTGCTCGTCCTGCCAATACCTGCGTACGAATGGGGCTCTCCTTCAACTTCATCGCTGACAAGCTCCCGATCACAGTAGCACCTCCCAACGCAAACGTACTTTCCTGAAGTTGGATCGAATGCTTCTCCTCCGCTGCACAAGACAGCATCCCTTCCCACGGTTCGAAGCCCAGTGCGCGAACTTCAATTTTTTGTAAACGGCTTGCCGTTTGAACAATTCGACGCGACCAAAGGCCATCTAGGTCTGTGGCTCCTACAGGCTTTCCTTCAACGATAATCGAAGCATTCGGCAAAGGGCCCGCAGCCCCATTTACAGTAATGCTGCATTGGGCATTCACAGAAAAAACAGATGCTAAACCGGCCAAAAAGGTCAATGTAAAATACCGTAAAAATATCTGATTGACGTGTGCGACCATTTTTTTCATGGTTGCAAAAATAATTATTTAACCTCGATTAAAAAATTATTTAGGCAAAAGGCTTGCGGTTGATGTTTGATGACGCATGATATCTTCCCTATCCATTCGTTGCTTCCTAAACTTGCCTGAATGGTACAACGGCGCTTGATTCGAATAGAAAGGACTGAATGGATTGCCTGATTGCCCAGTGGGCAAGATGCTCTCAGAATCTGCAACGTCTGCAAAATCAATGGAAATCCGCATCGATGGACCCGAAAAGATCTCGTAATCCACTTTCTTTTTCAGCTTGAATTCGTATTTATTCAGCGCATCCTTTGCTGCTGGCAATGGAATTCCGCCAACGCTCAACCAATCGCCAAGGATGGGAACTGCTGACATTGCATGTCGGTGCGTGACCGTGTGCAATCGGTCGTAATGCCAAGTGGTCGAATCTGCACCCAGCGTTTCTCTCAAATCCTCCCGGGCAGCCACCAGTGCTGCAGCAACAATTTCTGCTGCTGTCTCTTGCGCTTCCGTTCTCACATCATTCCACCACGGTGAATGAGGACGAGCGAGCAAGCGAGGAAACGTGTTCTCACTGACGAGGGTCTGATGAAAAGACTCGAATTTTTCATCCGCTGATCCGTCCGTTGTGTTGAACTCAAACTCGTCAAACATCGCGCCTTCGATGGTGCGATACATCCAACGATAATAAAGCGTGGGCGCAAGCTCATGCCCCAGATGGCTGCCATCCCAATCCTGTAAAAACGACTCAACGGACTGTCCCCCCTCCTCTGCGAAAGCTACCATCCGCCTGGCATTTTCCGGATAAACCCGTGAGTGGTGATCGAGTTGAATATCCTGAGCATCAGCCATCGCCCAATCTGTTCTTGCACTGGACAGGGCCTCCACAATCCCTGCAGCGCGGGTGTTTCCAGAGTAATAATGTCCGGGATAGGGCACGCTGTCACTTGGCTCGGGTGCATTGTTGGCTGAATAAACAAAACCACAATCAGGATTCTCCGACTGCGGATTGTGCTCAAATGCATACCAACCCGTGGGATCATTCGCCTCATCGCGTCCATCAATCAGCGTTTTTGTATCGACATGCTCAGGACGCTCAGGAAGCTTAGCACTCGCCCACCAGGCGATATTTCCGGCTGCATCTCCATACATCAAGTTCAATCCGGGCGCGTGAACCAGCGCTGCTGCTGCTCGAAATTCCTCCATGCCCGACGCTCGTGAAAAACCATAAAAAGCCTCATGCATGAGATTCTCGGGATACTGTGTGAAAGTCCACCACATCGCCACATCATCCTCAATCAACGGCCCGTGATGTGTTTTTCGCCATTCAAAACTCACTGGTTCCTCTCCCGCGATGAGAATGGTCTCCATCGAAGACTCGATCGGCAACCATTCTCCTGCGTGAAAATAACGATCTCCTTCAATGGTCTCTCGGTACAGATCGATGTCATCATTGACAAACATGGTGATGCCCCAGGCATGATCACGCGTGTGTCCAATCGCCGGAAACGGAAGGCCTGCCAGATGATTTCCATAGTATTCCATATCCGGAGTGACGATATGCGCTTCATACCATACCGACGGTGAAGCGTAAGCCATGTGCGCGTCATTGCAGAAAAGCACTTCACCGGAAGCGGTGCGATCGCCGCTGATCACCCAAGCATTGGACCCCAACCATTGAGGCACCGGTCGCAGTTCATCCAATCGTGACACGCGCGCGGCCAAGCCCGATGCATCGAAGTTTGATCCTGCGGAGTCAACCCCGCGGGGTATCCGCGTAAATCCTTCCTGACCCACGGCCAAATCCTCCCATCGAGCCGAATCCAGGTTGTGCTTCATCCAGTCCAAAATCGGTTCTGTTTTCAATTGGATGGCAAAGGAATAAGCCATAAATCCAGTCGCACAGTAAATGTCACGTATCGTAAATGGCCTTGGCTGCTCTCCTAAAATTTGATACTCAAAGGGACGCTCATTTTGAGCAATGAACGCATTGATGCCGTCGAGATACCCAGACATCGCAGTTTTAATGTGCACGGGAGCTTCTTTCTCGAACGCCTTCGACGAACGTTCTGCAGCGTGTTGCATGCCCAATGAACGCAGGTGAATATCGTTTTCGACCATGTCACCTCCCAACAACTCAGACAATTCTCCAGCACCGGCGCGTCTGAGTAAATCCATTTGCCACAAGCGCTCGGATGCGTGCACATACCCCAATGCATGCATGGCATCGGCTTCTGTTTGAGCATAAATATGCGGCACAGCCATATCATCAAAAACAACCTCCACAGGTGCGCTCACTGCATCAGAATGCAACTCAAAACCGTAATCAGTAGCATTCGAATGGATGTAAAAAAAGACCCCTGAAATCCCAGAAAAAAACAACAGAATCAGGATCCAACGTAGTTTTTTCATGGCATTGATTTAATGGGCAACCTTCGAACAATTATTGACGAAGGTAAAGCCAGAAGAAGCCTCGCAACGACCGACTTCATTTCAAATTAGTAAATTTTCGATGCATCTTTGACAGCACTACCCCGAATCGAACTTCATGAGCAAATTAATCTCTGGCATCCAGCAAATTGGCATTGGCGTTCCCGATGTGCACAAGGCCTGGAAATGGTACCGTAAAGCATTTGGCATCGACATTCGAATGTTTGAGGAAGCCGCCGAAGCTGCTCTTATGACCCGCTACACAGGTGATGAAGTGCATGCGCGCCATGCTGTATTGGCCTTGCACATGGGCGGGGGTGCGGGCATGGAAATTTGGCAATTCACGACCAGAGAGCCACAACCCTCAGCCTTCGAAGGGAAACTGGGAGATACCGGAATTTTCATTTGCAAGATTAAATGCAAGGATGCCGACTTCATGCACGCAGAGCATCGGCGGCTTGGCATTGAATCACTTGGGGCCGTCCATACCCGCGCGGACGGCAGAAAGCATTATTACCTGAACGATCCTCATGGATATCCATTCGAAATGGTGGAGAGCGATGAATGGTTTGGGCCCGCTCCTTTTGGTGGAGGTGTGGGCGGAGCGGTCATTGGCGTATCGAACATGGACAAGGCCCTGACACTCTATCGCGACGTCCTAGGATACGACCTCGTTGCAGTGGATGAAACGGGGATCATTCCAGCGTGGCAGGCGATCCCCGGAAGCAATGAATCTTATCGGCGCATGGTATTGCGACGCTCAGAACCAACGGCAGGCCCGTTCAGCCAAATTTTGGGCGGAGGGGAGATCGAACTTGTCCAAGCCTTGGATCGTGAGCCGCGGAATCTTTTTGAAGATCGATTCTGGGGCGATCTCGGCTACATCCACATCTGTTGGGACATCCGCGACATGGAGGCTTTGGGGAAAGAATTGGAAGCCGCTGGTTTTCCTTTTACAGTCAATAGCGCCTCCTCATTTGACATGGGCGAAGCGAGTGGGCAGTTCACCTACGTAGAAGACCCCGACAGCACATGGATTGAATTCGTGGAAACCCATAAGATCCCAATCAGTCAAAAAATGAATTGGTACCTCGATACACGAAAGCGCGCAGCAGGTAAAGCTCTTCCCAAGTGGATGCTCCGAATGCTCCGCTTCAATCGGGCAAAGGACTGATTACTCTTCTGGAGCGTCTCCCGTCAGCACGAATTCAGGGTTGTTACTGCTGCCCAAATAAACTTTTCCTGGGATGCCGATACCCACATCGTTACTAGGCCCATAAAACCCCGGTTCGCCGCCATAAAAGGTCGCGGTATCTCTCGGTTCCAATGTTAAGAACTCACCTCCCAAAATCGTTCCGTGACTCGCAGCAACGTTCAAGTTGCCACGTCCACCGACAATGACCTTGGTTTGTGTCGAATACCCGGGAAGGACATTGAGACCCAAAGCAATTGTATTCTCATACCCTCCCAAAATAGCGCCACAATAATCACCTCCTGTGTTGTATCGCCCCCCAAAGACTGCGGTGTAACCACTTTCTGAAGGCGCCGTTTGATTGCTCTCTCCTCCTACCACAACCCCGCGAAAACCATCTGAGGTGTTGAGCCCGCCTCCTACGGCCGTTGTGTTGGTGCCGAGGGTTTGATTTATTGCCCCTCCCGCGATAGTGGTAGCTGTGCCATCTGCCACATTTTCCGATCCACCAATCACAACCGCTACAGAGCCTTTTGCCTCGTTGTGGACTCCACCAACGGACACCACTTTATTGCCTGAAGACGTGTTTTGGTCACCTCCCAAAACAGCGCTGCGATAGCCTGAAACCAGATTATTTGAACCTGCAATGACCGCGCCATCCGCACTCAACACCGTATTACTTAACCCCTGGATCAAACCGCCATACGATGCGTATTGGTTCATTCTGCCCAACACCAAATTATGAGACCCCCCTCGAATCGAAGTGCTTGTATCGGACTCGTTGTATCCGATGATCAAGTTACCCCGTCCATTGACTGCATTTGTCGCGCCCTCTCCATTGACAACTTGAAAATTCGCCCCTGTCAATAAAACGCTGTGAGCGTCGACATCCACGCTCATGTAATCATTCAGTCCAACGACAGCCGAAGCCTCCAACGTCTCCACTTGCATTTGCAACGTTTCAATCGTCTGCTGCATCGTCATCAGAACTTCCGCCAAAGCAACTCCGTCTACCAAGATTTCACCAGGTTGAAAATCCTCTCCAAAAACGGATAGCAAAGGCAACAAATCAGTAACTCCAACGAGTTCGTCGTTGTCTGCATCTGGATTGTACGGATATACGATGGCGTCTTGTGCACTCAAATGGCAGAGCGCAAAGCACGTAAAAATGGCAGTAAATATGGTTTTCATGGCGGCAGCTTGGTCTATGAAAAAGTATAATTAATCAAAGCTAAAGGCCTATTCAG
>Ga0206677_10002660_pt1 | contig 15505 bp, 14 predicted proteins | sample M130m12015metaG_FD_155475 | JGI IMG/M metagenome (GOLD analysis project Ga0206677, IMG submission 155475) | Ammonia-oxidizing marine archaeal communities from Monterey Bay, California, United States - M1 30m 12015 | ecosystem: Environmental > Aquatic > Marine > Intertidal zone | place: USA...
CCTGTATAGTTGAAATATAAAATCCAACTATCACTTCCTAGTGCAAAATTATCTGGGTATGCATCATTAATGTTACCAATGTTTTCACTTACAACATCCCAACTTTTATTTTTGTAATTATATTTTACACTAAATGATCTTTTAGCATCTAAATATGTTTTAATAATATCTCGTTCTCTAGAAATAAATCTTCTAGACAATGCTGGATAAATTACTTCAATTGTGCTTTGTCCTGGAATAATACTATCCAATACAATTGCACCTGTACCGTCCTTACGCTTGCCCGTTGGTGCACCGGCTTGTGCTCCAATGTTTTCTATACCTAATCCGTTCATCGATACACTTACAACTTTAGACCATAGTTCTTCACCATTTACTTTTTTAAATTTAATTAATGCGCCTGGTGTTATATACTTCATATAAGTATCTGAAGTTTCACCCACACGTTGAATTAATCCTGCATTGCTTGGATCCGTAATATATCCATTCTTTGCACCACTTGCAGTTGTACTAGGACTAACCCATGTAAATTTGTTTGTAGTATATCCTGCTGAAGTTGCTAGTCCTTCAAATGTTGTTTTAAATTTTGTGTAATATAAGTTTACAAATTCATCGTTGTCAATAATATTTTTAACATATTTTTCAAATATTTGTGTTGACGAATCTGAACTTGATGTTGAGTACGAAACTAAATTTTCGCTTTCCGAAACTACTGCATCGCTTCCACGTAAGTATAAATCAGAATACGTACCAGTTGGGTCTGTAAATTTAGAATATCTACTGTGTCCACTGAATGTTCTGTTAACACTTTTAATTTTAATAAGTCCACCATTACTACCACCAAGCATTGTATTATAATCACTTGCTGTAATCATTCTATCTTGTGTAGCATAATTTCTAGGAGCATTTTCTCTAATACTATCTAGTGTTTCATTTGAGCTTGCATTTGCAATTGGCTGTTTTAGTTGTAGCGTTATTACAAGTGTGTATACGTTTCCATCTAATCCTGTATAATTTATTTGTACTTTTTTATTTGTTAAGTCATCTGGTCTAACAACATATGTACTGTTAGCACTAGTTCTATACCAAACTCTTATTGTGTCTTTTGGAATGTTACCAAATGCTCTATCTGGAAACACAATTGAAATTTGATTATTTTCTCTAGTCTTAACACTGTATACATCTCTAACACCGTTAGCTAAATTATTATAAATTACATTTCCATTTACATCTGAAACTTTTGTCCATTGCTTAGTAACGTTACCAGTATCGTTAATGTTCTGCACCCATACATCGTTTTGGTTGATGTCTGTTGCAGTTACATCAAGCACTGCGTTGTCAATTGGATCTGAAATAACAAAGTCTTGGTATGCTAATGATCCTTGTTTAACTCCTGCAAAGAATCCACTATTAATACTGTTAATACCTTTGCCGTCATTTTTAAAATAAATTCCAAACGAACTTACTGGGTCTGGCATTTTTTCTACGAATGTTTTATTAACACTATCATATTCACTGTTAACAATATTAAACGTTGCTGACTTACCAAGTGCAACACCTTCAACATCAAATTTAATTTGATTTGGTGTATTATTTAAATCATAGAAATCTGTTTTAATATTATTAATTACTGAACTTTTAGTAGGACTTCCATATTGATTACTGTTTTGCATTGATGCATTTAATACTGTAATAAAATCATCTAAGTTACTTGAGTTGTTTGTAATTTCATATTTAACTTCAGTTCCACCTAAACTTGTTCCTGCACTACCAATAACTGCTTCATTTGTTTTAACTGCAATAACTTTCATCTCACCATACGCTGGCACGTTACGTCTTGGCTGATATCCTAAAAACTCTGCCAGCTTATATACTGACTCTTGTTTTTGGGCTGTTGTTAAGAAATTGTTTCTTGCATTGAGGTCTACTCTGTATGCTAAGTTATGTCCAAATTGTGCAACTACATCTAGTAGTGATACAAATTCTGCTGATTCTACCCAGTCATTATAATTCTCTGGGTTTGTGTTACGTACATACTCGACCATTGCTGATCGCATAGTATCATAATCAAATGCTTGAAAGTTTGCATTAATATATGATTCATATACAACTGTATAGTCTTCTGCCGCAAATAATTTTGTTTGTCTAGTTTTTTGTGCCATAATTAAAACTCTGCGTTCTGTTGAAATTCGTTATCGAATTTGATCTGCAAATCTATTGCAGTTGTTGTTGGTACATATGTTAGCTTTACATTAATAGTAACATAGTGAGCATCTTGATTAACAATGATATTAGTATCATCTACTACAAATCTTGGATCATAATTTACTACTGCAAATACTTCTTCCTTGATAGCATCCATTGTGATGTCATCTAAAGGTTGAAATATGTATAAAGGTAAGTCACAACCAAACTCAGGATCTGTCCACTTCTCTCCTTTACGGATATGGAAATGGTTTAGCAGATCACGCTTCGCTAAATCTATATTAGATAGATTGCTGCTCGTGTATGGTTGATCTATTGTTGTGTATCCAATTATATTGCTCATACAACTATTTATGCAAATAATTAAGTAGGTAGATTATGATTGTAAAATTAGCTTATCTTCTGGCCATTGTACATAATCTTGCCATGCAATATCGGGAATTGACAGGGTATGACGCTTGTTTGAATAGTTAATTTGATGCCATGTAGGAATAATTGGCTTCTTTTTTGGAAGTGGATATGAGTTATTGCTCTTCTTTACATTGCAAGGACCACATGCACTTACTGTATTAACCCAAGTTAGCCTGCCTCCTGCTGACTTTGGTATAACATGATCTAGTGTAAGTTCATTGTAAGCAAAGTTATCTCCGCAATATTGACACGTATAATTATCTCTGATGTAAACATTACGTCTAGTAAACTTAGCTCTAGTGGGTTGTCTATGATATGTATTAAGCATAACAATACTTGGAAATGGAATAGTTACTGTAGGTGACCGGAGGAATTGATTATCATAATTTTTAATAACATGTACTTTGTCACCCCATAACGCTTTAACTGCATTCTGCCAGCTAATTGTGCTCAATGGAAATATCGATAACGGGTTTCCATCTGCGTTAAGTAAGAGTACGGCGTGATTCAAGTTATTATTCCTTGTTATAGTAGTATTTAAATTATTTCAGTGGGGGATTAACTTAGCTGTTTTGCTAAAATTCTTTTACGGCTTTCATTCATGTTTGGTAAGAATCTATTTGTTTCTGCATAGTAAACATATTCTGCTTGTTCGGTTTGCAACTGATTAAGTACACCTGCACTATGTTCTTTATACAATACTTGTAAGCCTTGTTCTTTAATTAATGATCTATCTTTGTTAGTTCCGTAATCGCCAAGCATTAATATTTTTGCATCAGCTTGTCTTTGTAATCTGTTCTTCCCACATATAGTCATAGCAGTAGCAATATGATTCCATTGTCTATTGTCAATAAATTCTCTTAGATCAAACATTCTAATATCTGAACCTACTTCATTAAATGTGTTAGTTTGTAAATACATACTTAACATTGCATCATATTGTGTTTGTGATAATGTTTCTAATAAGAATGTATTTTTAAATCTTCTTTCTCTGTCTTTGAAATCTTCTATCCATATATTGAAAGCATCTTCTTCGGTGATACCATTACCTTGTAGAAGAGTGTCATCTCTATTAGCATAACCGATTACTGTTTGTTTGTCAATAACTTTATTGTATCCTGTCCAACCAGTTGTTCTAATTTTTAAATTAATTAATTTAGAACTAGCTTCTAATTCAGACATTGGTTTTTGATCATTAACTGCACTAGCATCCAATGTTTGAAATAGTGTGTAATCAATTAAGTTACGACTACTAATATTATTAGGTAAAATAAAATCAACCATTATGCAGTATTTCCTTTTCCTGCTTTGAATGATTCTTGAGTAGCTTCAACACCTTTCCAAGGATGCTTCTCTGGAACTCTGCTTGCTGTAGATACTTTGACACTTGTGTTAGCTCCTTGATTTTGTATTGTAGTTTTTGTAGCTGGTGTTGGTTCTGGTCCATTCATATCTATTCTAGTACCTTTTATAATTTGATTACCTGCAACAAGTAAACCGTAATTGGCATCTGATTGTATGTTAATATCTAATGCACTGTATACATCAATGTTACCTACACTTGTTTCTACTTTAATTCCATCTGCTCCAGAACTTTTAATGTTAACACCTTGTTCTGACTGCATATTAATACTTCCTTTAGCATGTACATTGTAATCACCTTCTGTGTGAAAACTTATACCTGCTTTACTATATACATCTACATGTCCTGAACGATCAAGTTCAACCCATGCATCACCTGTTTGTGTTGTTATGAAAACAAATCCATTAGTGTCGTCCATTAATATCTGAGCTCCACCTTTTGTTCTTAATCTAATATTTTGACTGTTGCCACCGTCGTCACCATCGTCTAATGTAAACGTATGTCCACCTCGAGTTGTTATACCAAATACTTTACTTGGACTTTCACGTCTAGCACTACTTTGACTGTGTCCTCTTACATAGTCTAAACTTAATCCTTGTTCATTTAATACTGCTTGGTTAAATTCGTCTAATGGTTTTGTATCACTATCATTCTGATCATATGGATTCTTTTCAACTGCTGGTCCTAAACTTTTTTGTCCGTCTGCATAAACCTGTCCACTAGCATTGCCACCCATCATAGCGTTTCTATCTTTAGCTATGAGGCTACCCAAAACAATTCCTTGTTCCTGGCTACCAGTATATGCAACAACTACATTAGTTCCAACTTCAGGTGGCTGTGGCCACATTCCATAACTTATAGGTGCTTGTGCTTCTTTAGTTTCATCATCACCGCTTTCTTTAATTTCTGTATGTCCACCAAATGGTGTTGCTAATAAACAAATACGTGTGTTATCCTTTGAGCCAAAGTCTGCAATCTTTACTGAAATTCTACCCGTATATAAACTGTCTTCGTTGTTTATTACTTGAGCAATATAAATTCCACTAAGAGTATTAGTTCCTTTTTCGTTGCTTTGTTTAACTCTATTTGATACGTGTACTCCGTCATGTTTTAAATAGCCTGCCATTTTATGCTCCTGATATTTCTATTAGTTGTGGTAATATTAAAAGTGTATTTGTTGTTGGATCTTTAAATCCAGACAGTGTCTGTGTAAACTTTCCACCTTGGAATCTACTTTCAATTTTTGTTAATTTATATATTCCACTTGATACTAGATCAACTGGACCTCTCCTTTGAAACTCTAATAAGTCTTCTGCGTTAGGATTGTATTGTAAAAATGATACTAATGCATCTCGTTTACTGTAATCTGGACTGTCTGCTCCTTCTACAATAGATTGCAACGATCCTGCCATCCAATACGGATCGCCTTTTATTTCCATTGAAAAGTTATATGAATCATATTCTCTTTTTGCCATATTGGCTGCGAGACTAGCGTTTAACGTGTCTGTGGCATCTGTTTCATTTTTTTGTTGTTCACCAATTGAATAAGGCTTGTTAATAAATTTTGTGTAATCGTTATAATTTGATGGCATCTTATCATATTGAACATCCTCTAAGTACTTAGTAATTTTAGTAGGCGTAGTAGGAGTAAACTGTTCTGACTTGTCTGCATGATATATTCCAGCTTGTGGAACTGATACCACTGTATATAAACTTTCTATATCAATTTGATAATTTAATACTTCAGTATTTAATCCTGTATAAAGAAATGTATAATTCTTTTCAATTGGTAACATTTTAAATTTTTCTGTTTGGAATTTAGTATCAGCAAAGTTTTTTCTGTGTGTTGCTTTATCTCCATTTTGTGCTGCCCAATGCTGATGTATTTTAATTGTGTATATAATTTTAATTGGTCCAACATATGCATCTGCGCCTGTTCCTGTTCCAGCAAAGTTATCTGGATAAACTGGTTTTGAATCAACAACAATACTTGGTGTCATTCCAATCTTCTGTGCTTCCTTAACATACTCAGCAAATGCCGGAGTATTCAGTTGCACCTTGTTTCCAATAGCTACTGGTATGGATGTTTCAGCTTCTATTGTAATATCATTTGCATCTGCATTATCTAAGTTCTTAGCTTGTCCACCTGCCTTGTCAGCATTCGCAGTAGCTCCCCAAGGTTTAACTGCTAAATTAAAATTCATTAATCCTTTGATGCCTCGAACATTACTACTTTCATCAAAATTTATTTCAATTTGTTTATCAGGAGTTTTACCATTTTTCTGATCTACAGGAGATAACATTTCCATCTGCTGACTATTATATTTTGTTACAAACCCATCAATAAATTCTTTTACAGTTGTTACATTTTTAACTGTTACATCTACATCAGTAACAGTTTCTGTTTGTGCATGTTTAATTAACGACCATGCAATAACATTGTATCTTGTTCCTTCAGGACCTGTTGTACTTCTTATTTGATTTAGTTTTACTGGATATATAAAAGTTCCAGGATACTTGACACTAGCAGCCGTAAGTGGATCTCTACCAACAAAGTCTAATTTTAGAACAAAGTTTTGTTCGTGTAAATTTCCAGGCTTTCCCAACCCAATACCGGCTTTTATTATTCTATCTAAAAAAGTAAATCCCAAAGTTTCTATTATATCAAACTGAATGATTCCTGGTGTACTATTACCGTGTGCTTGTCCTGGTGTTACAGTTGCTATCATTGCAAAGTTATCTAAAGAGAACTGTGTAGTTACTCCTTGCCTTGCAACAATAACTGCTTTACCTGCAGACACTGCTGATTCACTTCCATGTAAACTATTTGGATCGTTAAATGTCTCATTGTCAACAAGAAATAATGTCCATATGTATTGTGGCGAATCAACTGTACTCATCCAATTTGAAGTTACAATATTTTCAATTTGTTTTTTAGCTATTTCTGGTTTAGTTGGTACAGTTGTTTGTGGTACAAGATCTCCGTCTTCGTTTTCAGCAAAGCCATCATTTGCATCTGCTGGTGGCTCAAAGTTTTCTGGCTTTCTTTGAAAATCTATCTCAGCAGCTGACTTACCGTTAGCTAGTGCAATACCGTCTTCAAAATGTTTATCGTTGTAAATTCCTAATCCGCCGCCTTCGTGTTTAGTAATAGATTTAACAAGTGCTTTAGTAGTAGCTGGATTGTCTCGTAAGCTACCTAAGTTGGCATCAGGATTAACTCCCATTTCTTTTGCAACTTTTTGAACATATGCTTCTGTATTATTTTCACTTGGTGGTGCCCAACGGGTAATAATATCACGTACTGAATTATTACCATGTGTTTCTTGACTTGTATATAAATTCTTTGCAAGAGCACGTGTTCCCATTTCTGGGCTGTCAAAAACAACAAAGCCGCCATTCTGTCCTACTTCACCATTCCATGTATACTTACTACTTGGTCGCAAGTTTCCTGGGTTATAGTTTCTAGAATTTATTGCTGTTAGTGACTTGTCTGCCATGTTATGCGAACCTTACAGGAACTATAATATGTAGCCCTGATTTAAAATCTATAATAGGGTCTTGAAGTTTGTCTTGATTAAACAACGCAAATGCCCACCATAGTTTTGAGTTTCCATATAACTCATATGCTAATAAGTCTGGACGCTCATTGTGTTTTGGTTCTAGCGTTATAGTTTTTGTAATTGTATTCTTAACGTCAATATTATCAATTGATAATACATCTAAAAATTTAGAACCAACTACTTCTGTGTTTCTATATAAACTATCTGTTCTATATTTTTCCATTAAATAAACCCTCCGTTGTTTCCACCTTTTAATGCAAGTCCACTAGCAAAGGTAGCTATGTTAAATTCATCTTTTACATTCTTTGGAGTAAGTTGAGGTGCTAGTTCTAAACTGACTAGCAATAATGCTGGTATACTCATTGTCTCGTTGCCTGTGGATACATCTACATAATCAGTATCTTCTGGTAACGTATAGTTAAAGCTTCGTATTACACATGGAACATTATTAGCGTGAACAGACCCATAGCAATTAAATTTTAATATAGGAGGTGGTGTACCTGCGGTTGCTTGTCTTGTAGCACCAAAATCTGATTTAGTACATGTTTTAAAAAAGTGTAATGCGGCTGCTGTATATCTTGCTTCTTCATCTGAATTAGCGGCAAACATTGCTGTTACTGATATACTTGGGTTTGGAGTATTCATGTAGTATTGCTGTTGATAATTAGAACCTGGAACATCGTATTGTCCATAAGATGTTTGGTGTGATATCTGAATAGTAGGTGTGAACGGAAACTCAACACCTCCTGCATCCTTTAATGGATTTAAGATTCCAAGTGTAAAAAATGGTTTACCTTGTTTTTTAAGTACAAGCGATGCTTTATTCTTGTCTGCTATACCAGCCATTACGTTAGACGCTCCTTAATGAATCCAAATACATTTGGATCAAATTTACCAAAGAAATTAGTAAAGCTCTTTTGCTTTTCTTCATCAGGTGCAGCACTAGCCATAGTTGCTCTAAAGTCACTTGCACTCATTCCGCCTTGCATTAATGGAGCTACGTAAACGTAACCTCTATCTTGGGCAGTTGGAATTAGTTCATCCATGTCTTCTGGCATTTTATGTAAGAATCCTGTTCCTGTTGCTAACCTATCTGCATCCTTTGCACCATATACTAGTATTGTAGCAGTATCTCCAGGGTCTCTGTTTACTGCGGCTAGGTCTGGTCTATAAGGATTTGTGTTAACAATCTTATCTCCTGGTATGTCAAACATCTTTCTCATGATGCTTGCTTTTTCATCAAACGTAAATGGATCACTACTAAAGTCGCCGCCAGCGTGTGCTTTTTTTGCTTTTTGGCTAAAAGTTGTAGCAATAAATACGTTATCGGCACCAAACTTATTACACAAATGTTTATAAACATCTTTGTGTCCTTGGTGCATAGGTTGAAAACGACCGCCATAAAATACGGCAATATTGTTTACACCCTCTGTTAATATGTGTTCAATTAGCATGATACTACTCTCCGTTCGTTAGTATTTATCATTTTAAAAAACCGGTTGACAATCAACTAGTACTTACGTATAATAACGCTAACAAAGGAATATTTTAATGAAAACACCAAAACAATTTTACTTAACAAACAAAGATTTGTTAAGAGAGATACACAGTAGTAAGATGTCTTATTGCTGGGCACGTGATGATCAGTATACTCATTATGATATTATTGTTGAAGGCTTAGATGCAATAACTAAGGAAGTGACTGCAGAAGCTAAACAGAATAGAGCAAAAAGATTACAGAAACTAGCACACGAAGCTGAAGTTAAAAGATGGGAAAAAGGTTTAACAGGTAAAAAAACTAAACCCAGGGCAGCAGATTTCGCAGTAGATATAGACACTATTCAAGACGATGATATTGTGGTTAGAGTAATGACATTTGATCATGTCCCACAAGAAAACAGAAAAAACAAACCAAAAACAGAAGCAGATTTACATGCTAAATGTAACTTCCCACCATTTAAGCATTATGCGTACATTGAAGGCGATCTAGAAGAAGTAGCTCGTAGTCATTGGGAAGGTGGAAGAGATAACGGTCATTTTAGTGTAGACCATGGAAAAACAAACGATAGACTAGCTCGTATGTATATCAAACTATGTGAGAGATACAGTATGCGTGGTAACTGGCGTGGATACACTTATGTAGACGAAATGCGTGGACAAGCATTACTACAGTTGGCACAAATTGGATTACAGTTTAATGAATTTAAATCACAAAATCCATTTGCATATTATACTGCCGCTATTAACAATAGTTTTACAAGAGTTCTTAATTTAGAAAAACGTAGTCAGAACATTAGAGATGACTTATTAGAAGAAGAAGGTTTGAATCCAAGTAATACTAGAACATTTAATGCAGAGTGGAAAGCACACGAAGAACGTGAACAAGCTCTCAAAGAAAAGAATCCAACATTAAAGAAAACAGTATATATTACAGATAGCGAACCTGAAGCAGAAGAAACTGGAGAATAAATGTTTTTTGACAAAGCAATAATTTTTACTGACATTCACTTTGGCATGAAGAATAATAGTCGGCATCACAATCAAGATTGTGAAGACTTTATTGATTGGATGATATCAGAGGCACATAATAGAGGTATTAAAAAATGTTTCTTCTTAGGTGACTGGCATCATAATCGTGCAAGTATTAATGTTAGTACATTAAACTATACAACAAGTAATTTACGTAGACTAAATGATAACTTCGATGAAGTTATTATGATTACAGGAAATCACGATCTCTATTATAGAGAAAAACGTGAGATTCATAGTTTGTCTATGATTGAAGATTTTCCTAAGATTAGAATGATAAATGATCAGCGTTTTGTTGAAGACGGTGTTGCATTTATTCCATGGCTATGTGATGACGAATGGAAGTCGTTGAGAGATATTAAATGTAAATATATGTTTGGTCATTTTGAACTACCTAGTTTCTATATGAATGCAATGGTACAGATGCCAGATCATGGTGGACTAAAAGCAGAAGATTTATCAGGACCCGAAATGGTGTTTAGTGGACACTTTCATAAAAGACAACAACACGGTAATGTAATTTATCCAGGTAATTGTTTTCCACATAACTATGCTGATGCATGGGATGATGAACGTGGTTGTACTATTTTAGATTGGGATGGTACTATCGAATATCTAAAATGGCCTGATGCACCTAAATATCGTACACTTACATTAAGTAAACTTATTGACGACCCAGACAAGTTTTTGTCAGACAAAACTTATTGTCGTGTAACACTTGACGTAGGTATAACATATGAAGAAGCAAACTTTATTAAAGAAACATTTGCTAAACAATATGACTTACGTGAGATTGCTCTTATGCCAAGTAAGAAAGAAGAGCATACACAAGACTGGAATAAAGGAGTTGATATACAAGTTGAAAATGTAGACAGTATTGTATTATCACAACTAGATTCAGTACAAAGCGATACTATCAAAAAAGAACTATTAGTAGACATTTATACAGGATTAACATCGTAAACATGCTAACAATTAAAAATATCACCGTAAAGAATTTTATGAGTGTGGGTAATGTCACACAGGCTGTACACTTTGACGTACACGGCTTAACACTTGTATTAGGTAATAACATTGACTTAGGAGGAGATGGTTCTCGTAATGGTACTGGTAAGACTACTATTATTAATGCATTAAGTTATGCATTGTATGGCAATGCACTTTACAATATTAAAAAAGATAATCTAGTTAATAAAACTAATAATAAGAATATGATGGTAACTTGCGACTTTGAAAAAGACGGTGTAAGTTACAGAATTGAACGTGGACGTAAGCCTAACATATTTAAGTTCTTAGTAAACGATGTTGATAACAACGAAGGCATCACCGACGAAATGCAAGGCGAAGGTAGACAAAGCCAAGCAGTTATTGAAGATGTACTTGGTATGAGTCATACAATGTTTAAGCATATTTGTGCATTAAACACATACACAGAACCATTCTTAAGTATGCGAGCAAATGATCAACGTGAGATGATTGAACAACTGTTAGGTATTACAAAACTTAGTCAAAAAGCAAATATATTAAAAGACTTAACTAAGAATACTAAAGATAGAATTACTGAAGAAACATTTCGAATAAAAGGCATTGAAGATGCCAATGAACGTATTGGTAGTAGTATTAAAGATTTAGAACGTAGACAAACTCATTGGGCTAGTAAACAGATTGAAAAAATAAATGAATATGCTAGTGAAGTTAATGCATTAGAACATATTGATATTGACGCTGAAATTAAATCACATGCTGAGTTTGCACAATTCAATGAAAAGAAAAATCAAAGAGATACATTAACTGCTGAAATAGCAAGACTTACTAGTAGTATTGAACGTGAACAAAAACGTTTAAACAAGGCACAAACAGATTTAGATTCTACTTTAGAACATAAATGCTATGCATGTGGACAAGAAATACATGATGAGCAACATGATAAAATAGTAGAACAAAAAACAGAACTAGTTAATGATTCTCAAAAACATATTGACGATGATACATCAGCAATGGAAGAATACAAACTTGCTGTTGAAGAAATTGGCGATATTGGCATTGCACCACGTATTGAATATAATAGTTTGAACGAAGCATACGAACATCAAAATAAAATTAAAGAAAATAAAATATTACTTGAGAATACTGAAAAGGAATTAGACCCATATACAGAACAAATTGAAGCATTAAAAAATACTGGGTTACAAGAAGTAAGTTGGACAGAAGTTAATAGACTTACTGAATTAAAAGAACATCAAGACTTTTTATTGAAACTACTTACAAACAAAGATAGTTTTATTCGTAAAAAGATTATTGAACAAAATTTACAATTCTTAAACACACGTTTAGAATATTATATTACACGTTTAGGTTTACCACATGAAGTACAATTCCAAAGTGACTTAACTGTAACTATTACACAACTTGGACAAGACTTAGACTTTGATAATTTGTCAAGAGGTGAACGTAACAGATTAATACTAGGTCTTAGTTGGAGTTTCCGTGATGTATTTGAAAGCATGAATCATCCTATTAACTTAGTATGCATTGACGAACTTGTTGATAGCGGTATGGATACAATTGGTGTTGAAAGTGCATTAAGTGTATTAAAGAAAATGGAACGTGATCGTGGAAAAAATATTTTACTTATATCTCATCGAGATGAATTAGTGGGTCGTGTTAACAGCGTTCTACAAGTTACAAAAGAAAATGGCTTCACTACTTTTAATACTGAGATTGAAGTAATTGATGCATAAAGATCAAGAAGAATTTGTATTAGAAGATAAAGAGTATGTGTTAAAGCATGCTCCCTTCACAATAGAACAAGCATCTATAGGAATGGACGCATTAGACAGAATTAAAAGATTAATAGATGAGTGGTACAAAGAAGACAGTCCCTTGGACATACAAAAATAAAATAATCACTGAGATACCAGACGGCGTAGAAGCATTTGTATACTTAATAACTAACCTTACTAATGATCGTAAGTACATTGGTAAGAAACTAGCAAAGTTCAAAACAACTAAACCACCGTTAAAGGGTAAAAAGAATAAAAGACGTGGCACTAAAGAAAGTGATTGGCAGACTTATTGGGGTTCGTCAGATCATTTAAATGCTGACGTACTAACACTTGGAGCAGATAAATTTACTAGAGAAATATTACATTTTTGTCCTAGTAGAGGTGTTGCAAGCTATTTAGAAGCTAAAGAACAATTTGACCGTAGAGTATTAGAAACCGATGAATACTATAACGGCATTATTAATGTAAGGGTTGGCAGTTCAAAAATTCTTACAGAACATCTGAAAAAAGGTTGACAACGCATATTTTTCTTGTTAGTATAACAAGAATTAAGGTTTTAATTGCGTTATCAGCTAATAATTAAAGCATCAGATAATTACTAATACAAACCAAAATACACAGATACCAAATCTCGCAAATATAGGCTAATACAAAACTAACACAGGCAACAAGGCTCCGTTTGGTCGGCGTTGGTCGACTCACCTTGAGGTTACGAATTCACGTGACTAGATACTGGTGTGCCTGCAAATGTCAATACACTGATTTGACAAATCAAAAAGATCAAGCTCTACGAACGCTCGTAACTTGAGGATAGTCCAAAAGTCGATACCATGGCTCCGGATGTTTCTGCGTTAGAAAGGCAGTATGTAATAAGGGTACAGCGTAACCGCCCTTCCTAGGTGTTAAACTAGGTTTACTATGGTAATGTGGGTGCTGTTCTATGCCAAGAACTCATTTTACACTTGGCCCGTAGTAGGCTAAGTGTGAATAAAATATCTTGCCAAGGAACAAGATAAATATTAATATAAATTAAGATCTAAAAAATTGCTTTTTATCTAATACAGTTTGATACTTTAATTAAGCGTAAGCAATATGCATTGAACAAAGCGTTAGCTTTGTGATAATGATGATGTCGTAAGACATCAAGAACAATAAACAAGAATGATATCAATATAATGAACTTTTCTGACTTTGAACAAGAATTCCTTAAATGGAGCCAAAACTCTATTGAGGTTAAACAGGACTCTGGCTTACCAGTATGTCCGTTTGCACGTAAGGCTAGACTACAGCAAAAAATACAATTTATAGATGCACGTGATAGTTTATCACAACTAAACACTTTTGACAAATCTACATATGAGATTGGTATTGCCTGGTTAGGTGATATAAATGATATGGAACCCGTAGAAAAATTTTGCGAGGAGGCAATGGTTGCCAATCCTGATTTATTATTTTTTACGAGTAGTAGAAATAGTGGACACTTTGTAAAGAACTTTACAGATTGTGTGTTTATTCAATTGCGTGGAGATATAATGGAAAAACGTAAGTACTTAAAAACTACAAAGTATTACGACAACTGGCCTGATACTTATTATAAATTAATTACCGGCGAGGACCGCGATTAGATTTGTTGATTTCTTCAACTCTGTGATTCATTCTTTCAACTAATAATTTTATAGCCGGAACAGGCATCATCATAATATCTTGATAACTTACTGCACCTTCACTGCGTATTACTATGTCTAAGAAACTGCTTTCAGATTTCTCTAACTGTTTTTCGTATCGTTGAACTAGTTCTTGGATTTCTACGGGTTGACGAGAAGCTATCAACCCCCGAAAAAATTTGCAATATCTAAATCAACACCAGTTTTCCAATTGTGATTACATTCTTGGCAGCTAGCATTAAATTCAGTTTCTAAACCACTTTCACTTAGTGCTTCTATTTTGTTTTTAATTACATCGTAGTCTGCTCTTGTTATATTTTGTAACCATTCTTTAATCACTTCCTTGTCTGAAATAATATCAGTTTCAGGACCTTGTACACTTTCAATACTATTAGTAATTAAACTAACAGTAAGTTCAGCAATCTCAACAAATGTTTTTCCAAACAATTCTTGTCTAGCAACGTCATCTAATTTTGCATCACTTAAACCTTGAATCATTTTGTTTTGTTTTATTTGTTGAACTTGTAGTGTTGTTCTATCTCTTAATGTGTATGGGTTGGCAGTTATTTTAAAACCAGAGTCTAACGTTACTTCACGTGCGACTATTTCTGATTTTGTTTTTGACAACATTATACTTGCATCAAGTTGTAGTTGATTATCAAATTCACATTTTGGACACTTAACGTCTACGTCAATTTCCTTACCGTAACTTGCTTGTCTAATTCCAATTAGTATTACAAGTAAATCGCTCACAGGCATTGAATCTGGATCATCAATGTCTGGGCAACAACTTCTAATTAAACTTACAGTGGCTTCTCCGTTAAACAAAGCGTCTGGTGTTTTAGTTATAAGTTCATCCCTTGCTGTCATAGCATATACCGCTAGTTCGTTATCAATGCTGAGTTTAGGTTTATTTTTATAAAAATTACCCTTACTTGGCAATGCAATGTACAAAGCTGGTTTTCTATATGCTTGAATTAGTGG
>Ga0206677_10002663_pt1 | contig 15500 bp, 20 predicted proteins | sample M130m12015metaG_FD_155475 | JGI IMG/M metagenome (GOLD analysis project Ga0206677, IMG submission 155475) | Ammonia-oxidizing marine archaeal communities from Monterey Bay, California, United States - M1 30m 12015 | ecosystem: Environmental > Aquatic > Marine > Intertidal zone | place: USA...
GAAGAGGAGGCGCGCGTGAAGGCCGAAGTCGAGGCGGCACGTGTGAAGGCCGAGGCGGAGGCAGAGGTGGAACGGTTGCGAGTGGAAGAGGAGGCGCGTGTGAAGGCCGCCACCCGAGTGAAAGGATGGTCTAGAAATGTAACTTCAATTAAAAACGTCTACAATATATCATCACCAGATGGATGCGTCCCTGAAGCTAAGAAGGTTGGTTCGGTCTATTGGGTACATCGTAATTCTAAACACACAAAATTGCCTAATTCGTGCGATTTAAAAGCGTGGTCCGCACAATATTCAGGTGACAATAGTGACAATGTTCACATAAGTGGATGCACTTATGGTGGCAACCCAAAAGACGGTTGCAATCCAAATCCTAGTGTTCGGGGCTACCCTGCGAATGGCTGGAGATACGATGCGGGTGTTTATTTGAAGACAAACGATCCAAATGAGTGTGTAACAAAAGCTAAAGCAGTTGGTGCTAGCGTGTGGGGATACCGTACTGCGAATCATTCGGCCAACCCCAATACATGCTTTGCTTACCGAAAAAGCGGCGGCGCTTTTAGTGGGAACACCGACACATCTCACATATCAGGTTGTGTAGATCCAACAAAGAGTTTGACAAATTCGTGTGCACCACTGCCACGACAGGTCAACCGGCGAGGCCGAGGTCCTCCTCGATGAGATGAGCAAGGTCTCGGGCAAGTCACGAAAGTTGTAGACATTGGGCCAATATGGGCGAGTGCCCAAAAACGGATTATATGCTCGAAAAATGCAAATTGTGTTGTGCGCGACGCGGTTTACAACGGTAAATGCGGTTCGTGTCTCAACAGATTACGCGTCCCACTGCGGTAGGAGAGCCGCGATGTAGCAGATTACTTCCTCTGGCACTGGTATGCTGTCACGGAATCGACAACACCGACACAGGCGGAGAAGGATAAATTGCTCCGCAACGGACGACTTGGACACGGGAGTCCAAGTTGAAAAACGCACCAAGTCCAAAGGCCACGCACGGATGAACAATGAGGACTTAGAATAGAATTTCTCAAGGAACGAAGATACAAATGCAATGGCTCAAACGTTACGAATCGAAATCTTAAATCTATCGAAAATAGTTTTTTTATAGCAACTAGTGTCTTCTTTGAAATGTTTGAAGAGATGGACCGTCAGTTTTGATTTGAAACACGGTTTGTTCGATTTATTTTTCACATAGTAATACCCATTTGTATCTAACCAAGTTTCAAATCTAGCGTTTCTCTTCGCAAACAGCATTTTATATTATCAATTCTTAATGAATCAATAAAATAATATAAAATAAAATATCAATTTTTAAAATGACATTTTAGCGAATTGTCCGATTCCGATAGTTGTGCATTTATCAATTTAGAAGATGAACACAAAAACTTTTAAAACAATATTATACAACTATTTAAACTCTCGACCATATTATAATGTATATGGAGAATCAACAAGACACTCCTATCCAAAAAAACGATATTGGAGATGCTCTTGAAATGTCGGTCGTCAAGAGAAACGGAAAGCACGAGGACGTGTCATTCGACAAAATCTTGAAGCGTGTCAAGAAGTTGGGTGCAGAGACGAAACCGCCAATCGTATTGAATTACAGTCAACTGGTTATGGAGGTTATCGACCAACTTTATAGTGGAATTCCGACGTCTGTCATCGACGAACTAACCGCGGAACAATGCGCTTCTCTTTGTACCAGGCACCCAGACTACGGAACCCTTGCCAGCAGAGTCATTGTTTCCAACAACCACAAGAACACTGTTTCGTCATTCACCGAGACTATGAAAAAACTCCATTTGTTTACCGATATTCACGGTGTTAATATCCCGCTTATTCACGAAGACCTCTGGTCCGTTGTAGAGAAGCACGGCGATACTATTAATGAGATGATCGATTACGACAGGGATTACGATATCGACTACTTTGGGTTCAAAACCCTTGAGCGAGCATACCTAATGCGAGTGGACAAGGTGATTGTCGAGCGACCCCAGCACATGTGGATGCGCGTATCCATCGGAATTCACGGCGATGATATGACTGCGGTGAAGGAGACATACGACCTAATGTCGATGAAATATTTTACGCATGCCACGCCAACTCTTTTCAATGCGGGCACACCGCGTCCACAGTTGAGTTCTTGCTACCTCTTGTCGATGGAGGATGACAGCATCGACGGAATTTACAACACGCTCAAAGAGTGCGCCAAAATTTCGAAGTGGGCTGGTGGGATTGGACTGCACATTCACAACGTTCGCGGCACGGGAAGCCACATCCGTGGGACCAACGGAACCTCCAATGGGATTGTCCCGATGCTGCAAGTGTTCAACAAGACCGCGCGGTATGTGGATCAGGGCGGCGGAAAACGCAACGGTTCATTTGCGATTTATGTGGAACCGTGGCATAGCGACATCGAAGAGTTCCTCGAACTCAAGAAGAATCACGGGGACGAGGAGATGCGTGCGCGCGACCTCTTTTATGCGCTGTGGATTCCATCGCTGTTTATGGAGAAGGTTGAGAAAGACCAGGACTGGTGTCTCTTTTGTCCTGACAAGTGTCCAGGACTCTCTGACTGCTATGGCGATGATTTCAAGGAGTTGTACGAAAAGTATGAGAGTTCGGGAAAGGCGACCAAGACAATGAAGGCGCGCACGCTCTGGTTCAGCATTTTGGACTCGCAAATGGAAACGGGCACACCCTACCTGCTTTACAAAGATGCTGCGAATGAGAAGAGCAACCAGAAGAATCTCGGCGTCATCAAGTCGTCCAATCTTTGCACGGAAATCATCGAGTACAGCGATGAGAACGAAACCGCGGTTTGCAACTTGGCCAGCATCGGACTCAGCATGTTTGTGAAAGAGGACAAATCGTTTGACTATGAAAAGCTTCACGCTGTCGCCAAGGTGGTAACCGCCAACCTCAATAAAATCATCGACGTTAACTTCTATCCGACCGACAAGACGCGCCGGAGCAACTTCCTCCATCGTCCGATTGGCATTGGGGTCCAGGGGCTGGCCGACGCCTTCGCGATGATGGACATTCCGTATCACAGTGATGGTGCGGTCTTGGTAAACAAGCAAATTTTCGAGACAATCTACCACGCGGCGCTCGAATGCTCGAACCAAATCTCGATTGACCGTTCTGCGGACATGCTGCGTTTGAAAAAATACAAGGATACTAATGTGGACGTGTTTACGGATACGAGCAATATTTCGCGCTCATATACCCACGACGTGATGGCCGATGACAATGAAACGTTGCGGCGCGTGCTGCCCATTCGCGCCGAGCTCGACATCCAGGGCGATGGTCTCATGGGCGCCTATTCATCCTTCGTCGGCTCGCCCGCGTCCAAGGGAATCCTACAATTCGATATGTGGAATGTGGAGCCGTCCACCAGATACGATTGGTCCGCGTTGAAGGAGAGCATCAAAAACCACGGCTTGCGCAACTCGCTTCTTCTGGCGCCGATGCCGACCGCGTCTACGTCGCAAATCTTGGGCAACAACGAGTGCTTCGAACCTTTCACGAGCAATATTTACAGCCGCCGCACAATGGCGGGCGACTACGTGGTCGCGAACAAGCACCTGATGAAGGAGTTGGTCGAGTTGGGACTTTGGAGCGAGTCGCTCAAAGACAACATCATCATCAACAAGGGCAGCATTCAGCAAATCGACGGGATCCCCGACCACATCAAAGAAAAATACAAGATTGTCTGGGAGATTCCTATGCGCCACATGATTGACATGTCGGCAGACCGAGGCGCATTCATCTGCCAATCGCAGAGCCTGAATCTCTGGGTAGAGGAACCCGACTACAAAATCCTCACCTCGATGCACTTCCACTCGTGGAAAAAAGGTCTGAAGACCGGCATTTACTATTTGAGGAGGAAGCCCCGTCACCAACCGCAGCAGTTCACGATCGACCCCGATAAGGTGGAAGAATGCGAGATGTGCTCCGGTTAAATGTTAATGTATTAATGTAATGATGTACTCTCGAGTTTGTCGAGACGCGCGCTCATTATGTTGAAGATATTGAACACTGATTCAATAAGTCCACACAATCGGTGATCAGACATTAATTCTTGTTTGCTGTTTGCTATGAGTTTCTTTATCTCAGCATTAATTGTGTTCATATTCTTGTGTACGCGTTTCTTCTCTCTTACACGTTGTAGCTTGTATATTAGTTTCATTTTCTGTTCCAATACGGCGTATGTATCAGTATCCAGATTTGAGCGCATTTTTTCTATTTCATCTGGGTATCCCATTATTGGTTCTATGAGTTCTAATGTTGGATTTTTATGTGATCTAATCGTTTTGCAGCATATCCAACCTTTCGTTTCTTTGTCAATGGTTCTTCTCATACAGTTTAATAGTGATTCGTGTGCGTCGGGTTTTTGGTATGATATATGATAGTTCATAAGATTTTTGTTGTAATCATTATCCATCTCGCGTTCCATAGCGTCCTTATACTCTTTCAACCAGGTTGACATAGACTCTAAGTTCGGTTTCATCAACAGTTTTCTATTAATTTCATTTTCTTCCTCAACTTTTCTTTTTTCACGCAGCGCCTCCATTTTTGCCTTGAGTTTCTCCATTTCGTCGAAGCACATTTTCATTTCGTCAGTTTCGGTCATTTTCTTTGATTAAGTAATATCGTTAATTAATCAAATCAATTTTTATTCTCTCGCAATTGGATACTTCATTGTTTCGTGGCAAAAAAATATGGAGGATACAATTCCAACCACCTTATACGAATGAACAATCAACGGTAATTTTCACGCGGAATTTTACGAGCAACAGGTAGAGTGCCAATAGGTTGAGAACCACAAGCGTATACGAGTAGTTCACATCCCGGAGATATACCCAGTAATCATAGCCGCTGCTGATGCGTCCGGGAATATTGTAGTGAAACGTATCCCATATAAACGCCAATACGAGTCCATAGTATCCTCTTAGCGTAATAGTCTTGTTCATTGTTTAATAATACTGAGTGTAAGATACTGAGTGTAAGATACTGAGTGTAAGATACTGAGTGTAAGATACTGAGTGTAAGATACTGAGTGTAAGATAATGCATATCAATTTTAAACGCGGTCAATGAAATGTATGTAATGTTTACTCACAATACCGTTTGTAGAGGTTGCGAAGTTTTGTGGACCCAGTTTTGGCGATATCGTGGTCGTGTTTCATAACTCCGTAGCAGCGCAAGCAAATGAGAACGTCGCCCATCGAGTCGTGAGTGCCATTCGGTATGACATCGAAGAGGTATTGGTGTAGCTCGTGCAGTTTCGGATACTTGTAGTACGTCTTGCCATTGCGTCCGGTTGCTTCGATTTGACAGAGTTCAATCGCATTCATCATCGTACAGTATTCTTTTATCCCCGAACCATTGCCTTTTGTGAAATGCTGTGGCACGTTCAAGCGGTTCGACTCCGCCATGACCATTCGCTTGTCGAACGAAATGTTGTGACCAACAACCCAATCTGCCATATTGAGTGCGCGATTGAAATCGGAAATAGCTGTTTTCAACGGTATCCCTTTGCGTGTCGACTGCGAGCGCGTGATTCCGTGGATTCGAACGCTTTCTGGCGAAATGTAAACCGATGGGTCGAGTTTGATGATGTGGTCTTCGCACGCAATAATATCAACAGTTTCGGTTTCGTAGAGAATAAAGCTGATCTGGATGATGTGCGGCCACATATCGACATCTTTGACGGATGGGTTGCGCCCGATTGGAAGTCCAGTGGTTTCGGTGTCAAATACAAGAATCTTCATTGGCTTCTTATACATTAGTAAGTTGCCAGTTTAATTAAATCAATTTTTCATAATATCTGTATTAAATTTAAATAACTGTTAGGTCACAAGACAATACAATACGCAATCAATGACAAAAGGACATAGTAAAACCCATATAAAAATCTACAGATACATATCATTATAATGAGGCATAAGTTCAAAATTGTTATTGGTGTAGTGTTTATATTTATTGGAGTGGTCTGTAAGACATTGTTTATGTAATAATAAAAATACAAAAATGCCCTCTGTTTTTAATTTCGAATGTCGAATGTAGGACACGAGACATACACGCATATATTTTTATTGTTATCATTCATGTCGTATCCATTCGACGTAGTGCGCCGCATAAATTTCGACGGATACACCATTCTTTGATTGAGATGACTTTCTGAAGTGGTTTTTGTGCGAATTTCCCTCGACTTTTGTTTCGTGTTGAGGGACACGCGAACCTGTCTCACCGCGTCAAATGATAGTCCGAAAGTCTTTCCCTCGGAAATTAACACCTTCTCTTGGTGTTTCGCGTGCTTTACGCTCGCGTCGTTTATAATTGTCGTTGTGACAGTCTCGATAATGTTGTGGATTTCATCGTGCGCGTAGCGTTTATGAATGACTACAAACTCCAATTCGTCATAGGGCGATTGATTTCTCTCTGCGTTTAACAAACCTTCCACAATAAGTTCTTTGGTTTCTATTTCATCATGACGAAACGCACCATCTCTTCTAGGCAACCTCAAAATAACGAAGTCAAAGGTGTCCCCTTTATTTACTTGCTTATTGAACCACATAGTAGAGACGAACTGTCCCGATGTGCGACCATTCGAGAGATTCAGTAAGAAAGGATGTATAAGAATGCACTCCCAGTTTGAGTTATTGGGGCGAAAGGCAAAATAGAAACTGCACCCGTCTTGAATAGTAGTATCTTGACAGTTGTTGTGATTGGCGAGAAGTTTTTGAGTCTTGGTCATATATCAGTATTTATAAGTAATATTTATAAGTAACATTTTTATTATCTATTTTTATTTGGTTAGTTTTTGCTGACCCATTCCTGCGTTATGGTCGGATTGTTCCACGACGGTGTAGTTCCTGCATATTCCGAACGTTTTACGGTGAAACTTGGTAATTCCATGATTGATGATGCCTTCGTGATGCGCCTTTGTGCCATAACCCTTGTTCTTGAGTATTTGATAGTTCTCGTGTAATGCCGGGCATTCGCGACAAATGTCGGCAATGTATTCGTCCCTTGCCACTTTGGCCAGGATAGACGCTGCTGCAATCGCAGTATATTTATTATCACCCCCTTCGATACAAGTATGCGGGACTTGAATCAAAGATTCGTTTCGAATTGTTGTGAATGGTTTGAAGTCATTGCCGTCGACAAGCAAGTGATAATCGCCAATTGGTTCTATTACGTTTCTTGCGGCCTCGCGCATAGCATTATGTGTAGCATTACGAATATTTATTTGGTCAATCGTCTCTTCGCTTGAGAACGCGATGCTCCATTTGATAGCATTTTCCTTGATATATTCTGCCGCCTCTCGTATTTTTTTTTCAGAACTAAAACGCTTGCTGTCTTTCATCATTTCGTGTTTAAAACTGTCATCTTTAGGTAGGATTACCGCGGCAGAGTAAACGCGACCCAACATCGGTCCTCGTCCGGCTTCATCTATGCCAATTTCTAGTAGTTTTGACTCTGGATCAAAGCACTTTGCGAGAGGGATTTGTTTGGTGCGTCGCTTGACGTCGCTCATTTGATATACAATACCATAAACTTTTAAATTTAAATGATTCAATTATTTGTTAATTATTTTTTCCACACATAACTTATATGAAGTTGTCCGCGTTGCATATGTTTATTATTATCCTACTATCTCTTGCGTTCTGTTCATGCGTCGCGAACATCTCGTATGAGGGATTCCACGAGAGCACTACCGTGAACAATGACCCAGATGAGGGTATGGGTATGGGTATGCCTAAAAGTATGATTCCGTCGGGCGATGAAGACCTCTACATCCTGAAATCGCAGATTGTGCCGCCCGTATGCCCGGCGTGCCCCAGCTCGTGCCCCATTCAACCAAAACAGGCGCCTATCACTCCGTGCCCTCCTTGCGGCAGGTGCCCCGAACCGTCTTTCGAGTGTAAGAAGGTTCCGAATTATGCGGCAGCCAAGAAGAATAAGGTCGTTCCGCGTGCCGTCTTGAGCGACTTTAGCAGTTTCGGTATGTAGATTATATTTTTGCTAAGGCGTTATTTATTACCCGTTTACCAATAATTGTTTCATAATTCAGAAGAGCACTGGTTTATGAAACGAAAGTATATTACACAGAACGCCGTTTGATACATTTCTTATCGATCTGCATAGTTTCGCATTTCTTTTCTTGAGGCACTATTTTTATTATACACTTCGCTTTCTTTCCGTACAATGGTTCAGTGCACCCTCGCTCGCGCTTGCGGGTTTTCTTAAACCGGAACATTTTGGGTTTTTCCACCGTGCAACGAGACCGAAAGTCTTCATATCGCTCACGAACATCGCAGTAAGATAAGCCCGATTTTTTCCCAAGCATTCGGTTGACAGTTTCGTGTAAACCGTACACGTATCTTGAAAACGTGTCTCGGTTCTTCATTTCACACATTCGAAGGGGATGTGCCTTGAAGTTTCGTTTGAGATTGTCGCGACAGTGGCGGCACGGCAAAACGTTTTTCAAGTTTAAAACAAAATTACGATAGTGTACCTTGTCGTCTGCGGTCGGTTTGTTCGGGTAATTGAAACTCATCGTGTGCAAATAGTGCCACATGCTGGGACCCCATACCGCAGTCAACATTCCGTCACCACTTGCGTATTCATCGCGTTTGTATGTTCTGCGTCGAGCCTGTCTTTTCTTTACGGTCTTCGCCATAAAATAAGGATAGAATAAAACTGAAACTCTCTATTATTTAATTATTTAATTATTTAATTAATGAGTTATTTGTTTCTGAAATGAGAGTTGGTCTTGGTGTTGGTCTTGGTCTTGGTGTTGGTATTGGTGTTGGTCTTGGTGTTGGACGCAGCCATCTTATTCTTCAATGCTGCGAGGACGCGAGTGTCCGGGTCTGAAGTCGCTTTAATCTGGACGCCTTTCGTTCGAAGAATCGCGGTATAATATTCCACATCGTTCACGTAATCGAAACGATTCAATACGACAACACGACCAGTATGTTTTTGAAAGAGCATATTACTAATGTCGCGAAATTACCTTTAGGTAATATTTCGTTTGTTATGAACGAATAATTTATTATTTTATAGTATATAATGGAAAAGTTTATGAAGCGTGTGCCGGAAGTTATGAAGGGGAAAAAATTTTGGTTGGTGGCCGCGCTAGTCGTGGTGCTACTAACAATTTCTATCTATTTTTTCTATGCCGCTGTTAAGAAACCGTCATATGTTGCAAACAAGGAGTTCACAAAGCTTGGGGGCGACGAAGTCAATGGCAACGGCAACGGCAACGGCAAGAGTGTGGACGTTTATTTCTTTCACACATCTTGGTGCCCCCATTGTAAGACCGCAGAACCGATTTGGAACAACCTAAAGACCGAGAAGCCGACTGTGAAGGGGATTACAATTAATTATATCGAGGTCGATTGCGAAACGGACGCGGCTACTGCCGAAAAATTTTCGGTGGATGGTTACCCTACTATCAAACTCGTCACTGGAACGTCTGTAATCGAATACGACGCCAAACCCGAACTGGAGACTCTCAAGAGGTTCATCGAAACGTCGGTCGTCTAGGTGCTCGCCGGTGCCGACGCATGTGCGGTGGAAATATACTTCAAAAATATGTTTGCCTGATGTTCGCCCCGTTCGATTAGTTTCTTCCGCAACTCTTGAGTGGAAAGGGCATTCATCCACGATGGCATCCCGTCCAGATCTTCTATAAGGCACCGCACCGTATTCTTTATCTCGCCTTGCGCATCTTCGGTGTCTATTTCTCTCTTCATTTTACGGAGAATCACAAGGAGGAAATCGAATACATTCGATTCTTCGCTCACCTTGCACTCTTCCAAAACCCAAATATTCTTGAAAGACAAGATTTCGTCATCACTACATTTTGTCTCTTCGATACAATCGCGCAACGGGTAGTTGTTGAGCAACCCACCATCAATGTAACACTTATCGTCCACGAACACCGGTGTAAACGCAAATGGATAGGCCATGCTCATTGCTAACGCATCGACCACAGGCAAATTCGGATGGCTCTTGTGTGAAACGCATTCTTTTTCCATTCGATATCCGTTAATTTCGGTGGCATAAATGTGGATGTCTATGCCATTGAAGTCGTAAAATTCCTTCATTGTGACATCAACCGTGAGATTTTTGGCAGTAAATAATGGTGATATCGTGTCCTTTATGAAATCCACGGTGAGCAAACCCTTGTTGTGATACACTTCGACAAAAGATAGAGGGTTTAGCATGATAAGTTTCTCCCACGGCCGTTTGATGAAGTAGTCGTCTAGCCAGTCCCATTCGTATCCTAACGAGAGAACAACCCCCATAAAAGAACCGATCGAGGTTCCGTATATCGTCTTGATGTTTTCTATATTCCAAAAATCGTTTTTAGCCAAATAGCGGGCGGCCCCGTAAGTGAAGAACCCAGCAGGTCCGCCGCCGCTTATTACTAAGTGTTTGATTGTCATAATTTCTTCTTGTTATAGGTAATGGCGTGATTTTTAATAACTTTTTTTCTATAAAGAAGTTATCATGGATACTATATTTACGTTGAGCGACGATACAGATGGAGATTTGCGTGTCAACCTAGACGACCTGTATGAGCGAAAGAAAAAACACGACCTTAATACGCTTGCAACGTACAAGAAGATATTGGGGCGCATTCATAACCGGATCAATACGATTTCGCGCCAACAAATGGACAATCAGTATTCTTGGTTTCTAGTGCCGGAGATGATGCTTGGTGTGCCTAATTACGACCACGGCGCGTGCGTGGCGTTTTGTATCGATGAGCTGCGCAACAACGGGTTCTTGGTCAAATATACCCACCCAAACCTGTTGCTGATTTCGTGGCAACATTGGATACCCTCTTACGTTCGCAATGAGATAAAGAAAAAAACAGGGGTGAATGTCGATGGATATGGAAATAAAATTATCAAGGGTTCAGAGACAGCTACAAACAAAGGTAAATCTCAACCGGACGATCCTAATTCTCTCCTGTTCCAGCGTTCCAAGAATATACCGGTTGGTTCGAAGAAGGATTACAAGGACATTTCCACATACAAACCATCTGGAAACTTCATATATAATAACGACCTTCTTAAGAAAATCGAAGACAAAAGTAAAAACTAAAAACTAAAAACTAAAGTAACCAGCAATATTTATATATATATACATGAATACGAATACGAATATGAATATGAAATCTATTAAGATTACCGGAAAACATAACAAAGAACAACTGTTAGAAGGGACGCATCGAAACTCTTCGGTCCGTTCTTCCGCGAACTACGAAGAGCCAGGACACGAAGAACAGATACGCTTAGTGAACAAGTATTATATGGAACATACAGATATTATGGAAACACACGTTAAGAGAGAAATTGTCCGCAAGATATCGGGATATAAAGGGCAAGACGTAAAAAAGGAAATATACAATCCATTAACTTTGGTGAACACATCCAACGTTCTAGAGAAATTGGTTGCTTCTAAGCTGAGTTGTCATTATTGTAGCGCCCATGTAAAGGTATTATTTACGAGAGTGAGAGACCCGCAGCAGTGGACGCTTGATCGTATCGACAACGACCGATGCCACAGCGCAAGCAATACCGTTGTTTGTTGCCTCAAGTGTAATTTGGAGAGAAGGATTACAGCGGCGGATATATTCACCTTTAGTAAACAGTTGCGAATTAAAAAAACAGGATAGACCGTGTGTTGATGTGCCGAAAATACGGAGTTTAAATACGGAGTTTAAATACGGAGTTTAAATACCGCCTATTATAATAATGGAACAATTAGCATGGAGTGATGGTAGTAAGCCCGTAAAATCATACAAAGAAGACAAGGTCAAATTCGACGAACCGAAAACAAGCACAACCCAAGATTCGCCGAAACATCAAGACAACAACATAATGGAACAGTCCATATTTAGGCAACCGAACACCCATCGCGAAGATGCAAACGATAAGATCAGCGAACGCGAAATGGTAGGGCAGACTTGCCAAAACCCATTTTTTACCAAGACAAGCTACGTCGAAGATCTTGATGTCCAACAAAATTTTCTGATGCCTCGAAGTTCAAACGAACAAAGTATTTAAATATAATTATAAATAGTTTAAACCGACAATGAAAACATAACTTAATATGTCATCGTATACCACTCAAAATAGTTTATTATTGAATAATTTAATGGAGTTCTACGAGATTGATGATAATTTGGAAACGATGCTCAATATAATAAACGGAGAGTCGACAATATCATTGCGCATAGTTGATTGGTTTGCGACTAACTATGCGAAGCAAAAGTTTACTGTGTACGATTTGGACAACGGAACCAGATTCAAAGTATACACGGACTACAAATTGAAGTTGCGGGCATACTCGAAGAAACGATTTGACCCATTTTGTAGGTGGGAAAGAATTAATGTCCCATACAAAGAGGGTAAATTTATTCAAACCACTCTTGGTCAATTGAATTTTTTCAAATGGGCGTTGGAGAATGGGGTCATCAAGTATATTCGCCAGCATTATACCGAGATTGAGAACGACATGAATAATCGAAACAGCACCTCTAAACGTCGGGTGAACACTTCGTCTTCTGGACAAAAGACCAGAAAAAAACGCGAGGAATTGTCTGTATCAGCCTCGAAAAGTATCAAAAAGGAAACCGTTTCCATCGAGATAAAATTCGATTGAAAGTGTAAGAGTTTAAATACTATTATTATTGTGATATTAATGGGAGGGTCACTTTCACTCAATAAGATAAATTTCGAAGACGTTCAGTGTGCCATGAATAGTGGGGACGCGACCATCATAAGCACCCTTCCAGTGGAACGACAAGAGTGTCTCTTGTCAGGAACGTTAAGCGCTTCGGAAGAGGTCTATGTATTGAACAAGTCTCTTTCGTTGGGAAATCAAAACGGTTTGCGAATAGTAATTTATGGAGAGAATAGTTGTGACGATACGCTTCTTGAAAAGTGTAATCAACTGATAAAGTTGGGGTTTAGTGATATCAACGTCTATGTGGGTGGTCTTTTTGAGTGGCTTTTGCTGCAAGATATTTATGGGACCGATGAGTTTCCTACCACGCGCATAGAGAAAGATTTGCTCAAGTTCAAAGGTCGGAAAAAAATGTCGCTTAAAATGCTCACTTCATTGTAACTTTAATTTAATTTAATTTAATTTTGTTTCATTTCTGTGCTCCAATATATTGGAATACCATACCAAACCATTTCTCTCTTTCATCTGGATATTTATCTGTGTCTATGTCTCCTTGTAAGAAGAGCAATTTTTCGGTTGGAATCGTCCTCATCCATTTATTGTGGTAATCGTGACACTTGCGTAAGTAATCGATCGGAATATTTCCTTCGCCTTGTCTCGAGCGTTTGTTTACCCGTGCGTGTGCGACATCGGGCGTCGTTTTCACGTAGACGTAATGAAATTCGGGAATATCATCGATAAACTCGTCAAACCATTTGTTGTATATTTGATACTCAACCTCTTCGATTTTTTTGTCATCATACAGCATTTGAGCAAATACCATTTTGTCGGTATGGACGCAGCGTTCCGTGATGATTGTTCGATAACCTTGCTTAATCGCGTTGCGCAATTGGGAAAGACGGGAGATATATGCCATCATTTGAAACGAGAACGCGTATCTCTCTTGATTGCCGTAGTACTTCTCAAGAACTGTTTGTCCATTTGCGTCCCTGATACATTCCCATTCGTCCACCGGTTCCTGTAAGAAGCAAATCTCGCCATGCGACATATATTTTTGCCGCAGCCCCTCTACTAGCGTGGACTTGCCCGAACCGATGTTTCCCTCAATTGAAATAATTTTAAGCGCCATTTTGTTATTATACTGTTAATGATAATAAAATGATTCAATTTTTTTACATAATATTTTTAAATATATTTTAGATAATTGACAAGAGACCAAAAAAAGTATGGTATCTATTTCTTTGTTTCCACATTACCTGTGAATAACCAGTATTAACTAACATCAGTAACCACACTAATATCTCTGGATAATAGCGCATTGTTTACGGGCACATTGTTTACGGGCACATTGTTTACGGGCACATTGTTTTGCTCCGAGACTTCCGTGTTAGCAAGATTAATTAAACACTTTGATTGTCCTACCAAACCCAACGACGGTTTCTTTCTTCGGTTCGGGGCACGATGTTCGTAACCGTGCTCTTTCTCATATTCGATTGTTTTCCACAGCGCGGACAATAATTTCTCGGCGTGCTCGAACCACATTTTATTTCGCAATACTAGCACATTACTAACCTGATCCAAATACCAATAATCGTTCCGAACCCATGTCAAGTGACTGTGCTTCTTCATCATTTCACATTCCCATTCATCGTATTCGCATTCGGTTGCTCCAAACGGCAAGTATTCATATAGAGGTTTTCCTCCGTTATTAAAGCACATGACAACCCCTTTTGGTTTTCCTCCCTCAGTTTCTCGGAAGTTGCCGTCAGCACGAAACATTTTTTCATTCTCGTATTCGATGAACCTAGTTTCCAAAAAGTCACACTCGTCCAGTTCGCACACTTCCATCTGAAGTTGCATTTGTATCCAATACTCTAATTTAGGGATTCCAGTAATTTCACGATTTACAATGTTCTTGACTTCTACCATTCGTCCATAAAGATTCGATGTTTTGTCGGTATTGATGCCATCTGGCGATGCGGCAAGATAAGGTATGTTGCGATGAGGTATGCAACCAAATTCAGAAACGGATGTTTTATATGTTTTATTATACCAGTCAATAGAAACATCCTCGTATTTTTGCCCCCAATGCATAGGACTTTCGGTGTTGACAACTTTATATTTCTCAACATCGATCGGCTGACATTTATTATATATCAATTCGTTCTGTGAACTTTGCGAACCGAATGCTTTCCATATACTGCTTGCGGTAAGATATTTGTGTCTAAAATAATACCATTCGTTTGTGCGTTGGTCTGGTTGTGGAACATTTTCCAGGTAGTGTATTTTTGTCTCCATTTTATGAATATTAGGATTTACCCTGATGAAGGTAGGGTCATAAGACCTTCTTGGACAGATATTCGTATGGTATATTTTTACTGCCTCCAGCACCGCGATGTCAACGTAATCATCAATATTAAAGTTGAACAATGGTTGGAGTTGGTGGGTCAATAATTCGGTTGTGTCATATTGCACTACAACCTCAAAAGAAGGATGCGCATACATCATCGGTTCACCTTGTATCATATCATGGATCAAGACACCAGCTGTCTCCACTATTTCTATGTATTCCTCATCAGATAAAAGGGGCGGTTGTTGTGCCTCGCATACAACCTTCTTGATTTCATCAAGATTATCAAGATTATCAAGATTATCAAGATTATCAAGATTATTGTTCATTTGCAATAGTAATACTAACATTCACTCTTTAATTCATATCCATATCAATTTTTCCGATTTTCTTCTTACCTTTTCCTTTTCCTGGCCCTA
>Ga0206677_10002666_pt1 | contig 15491 bp, 19 predicted proteins | sample M130m12015metaG_FD_155475 | JGI IMG/M metagenome (GOLD analysis project Ga0206677, IMG submission 155475) | Ammonia-oxidizing marine archaeal communities from Monterey Bay, California, United States - M1 30m 12015 | ecosystem: Environmental > Aquatic > Marine > Intertidal zone | place: USA...
TCCAATAATGACCGCAGCTAACTCCACCTTTAAATCGGAAAAGATCATAAGCCTTTCCTTTATGTCCAAACTTTTTATTAACCCCTTTATTGGATGCTGCATCTATATCCTCTATTCTATAAACCATGTTCCTATTCATTAATGCTTTACAAAATTCTCTGGAATTACCGCTTGAATATTTTTCTGCATATTTGTATCTTACTTTATAAAAGCTTTTATCCAGTACAGAAAAATCCCCTTTTCCCTTTTTTAAATTAGGTATAGCCATTGCTATTTTTTGTAGCAGGTTTTTCTTTTTTTCTATTAAACTATTTGCCCATTGCTCAATATCTACATTGTTATCTGAATATTCCCTTTCTTCTACCAACTCCCATTCTTCATCTATTTGCTCTCCTTTTAAATTTTCCAATATATCTAACGCAACATCGTCTGAAAGTTCCTTAGAATCATCGCTAGACATCTTAACGCCAGTTTCTTCTTCTTTAGTTTCCTCGTCCTCTATGTTTTCCATGTCGGTAAATTCTAAAGGTTGTAAAGTTTTAAAATATAAATTTAAAGTAATGCCATTTACAGCTAAAACTTGATTAAAAGATTCTACTAATAAATTTTGATATTGTTTTATTACCAGGTTGTCAAATAACAAAGCAGCTGTTTTAATTTCGTCCGCATTATTACCTAATCCAGCATTTCCATCTTTTACACCTATTAATAAAGGTGATGTTACCCTGTGAGCTATAATTAATTTTTTAATACATTCATTGGATAGATATTCATAATGTTGTGGAGCATCGTTTAAAGGTATGTCATCAACAGTAGTTTTAGATTCCACATTGCTATTAAAAGCAACTATAACTTTTTCTCCCTTACTTCCTGTTAATTTATTTAATACATCGCTTTTAACTTGCAATTGTCTTTCCTTATCAGGAATTCCATTGTTAAAATTAACTACTTTTGTACCAGAAAAACCACATTCAACTTCATTTATTAAATAATCAGCCACATGTTCTTCTAATTCTGCATAAGCTAATCCACCTTGATAATCTACTGGAGCATAATAGTCATATCCAGAAACATATCTTTTTATAATTAATATTTCGGATTTTTTACCATTACCAAATCCAAAAGAAGGAATTCTTTCCGGTTTTTCGGATGGTTTTAATTTATCCCAATCATTAAAATAGTAATAAGCTTCTATTTGACCTTTTTCATTGCATTTTTCAGCTCTTAATGTTTGTCTAGGGAAATGTTCAGCATGACTAACCTTGTCACCTTTGTAAACTATTTGCATACTTGCCTCTCCTAGCAATTTTAAATCCTGGCAAACTTTTCTAATACAATCATAAGCAAAAATAGATTTCATCTGTGCATATTCATCCGGTTTTCTATTAGAATCAGTAGCATCCAGCCCTTTTCCATAAATCATATTAACAATACCATTTATAATAGCGTTATTAGTTGCACTTCCATTATATCTGTCTATTATATATTGATAATAGTTGTTGTCATCCCCATAATTTATCCAGTCTTTGTTTTTATTTTCAGTTATTTCTGGCCTATTATAGTTTGATAAGTTTAAAATATGTAAATTATCCATTATATTATTATAAATTCGTTGTTACTGCTATGAGTTACATAGTTTCCATTGTTTACACTATAATCTGATATAGTTTGATTAGTGCAAAATATTTTATCTTTATATATTATATTACTAGAACTGTCTTTTATTTCTATGTTATAAAAATTATCCTGCTTTAAATTAAAAATGGCAGTTAATTGCCTATAATATTGTGTTAAAGAAAAGTCACCTGTATGATCTTGTGCATATACCGAACTGTTTTCAGTTTCCGATTTAATATTAACGGAATATGTCTCCGTTGAGCTATATGAACGGGGTATAAAGCTGATAGTTTGTGAACTATTTAGATCTTGTAATATTATCATATTGAGACAATAAAAAAAAACAAATATTGTTATACTAAAAAGGAGGCCATAGCCCCCTCTCTAATAGATATAGAGAAAATATATCTTAAAAATCTGAACCAGATGTTATAGAAGCTGTTGCGCTAGCCATTCCTGCAAAAGGATCTGAAGCAGTTGGACTATCTATAAAGTTTGCTGGTTTCTTTTCTTGTGCTGTAAATGTAAGAGTATAACCAGAAAGATCAGCCATCCCTGCTCCTGTTACTATAGTTCCCCCTGAAACTTCCGCTCCATTTTCTAATCCCATAATAAAAACATTACCGTTATAATCTTCAACAGCAATATTAGGTCTTCCGTAAGCTAATAATTTAATTTCTTTATTATCTGCTAAAGATAATTTTTTCAAAGTTAAATTTAATGTTTGTTCGAAAAATACCGTACCATTTTCTCTGGAGGCATTAACTGCTTGTTCGAAAGATGAATTTCCCTTTAATTCATACTTATATGCAGTAAAAGTTCCATCCATGTTTGTAATTTGGTCATCTGTATCTTGCGTTACAGTACCATAACCACCAAAATCTGTAAAATAGACGTGTTTTATACCGCCTACCACATCTTTACATGGTTCGATTCTTCCTTTATTTAATGTACATGCCATAATTTATAATATTTTATAAAAAAAAGGGGAGGTAGAAATCCCACCTACCCCTTAATTTATGTTAAACTGATATTAAGCTAAAGTTAATAAAGATAAGTCACTTCCGATTCCATATTGAACTCCTGAAGTAAATCTCATTACCACTCTAACATTTTGTGAACCATCTAAGTCAGCCATATCAATTACTTTTACTTCATTGTGATCTGATAAAAGACCTGTTCCGAAGAAAATGTTTGATTTTTGACCAGCAACCATGTGGTTAATAGGCATACCAGGGGTATAAACTAATTCAATACCTTCAAAAGATAAAGAAGCGTTGTTGTTATACCATTGATTACCTTCTCCTTTGTAACCTGAAGCACCTAATCCATTAGCTCCGTATCCACCTAAGTGTCTAATGTAAGCTTGATGAGCAACGGGTGGTACATAAAGTTTAAGATCTTCTTTTCCATATACTGAATTTGGAATAGAATCCACTACATTACTTAATAAAGAAACGATATTAGATGATGTGAAAGCTGTTTCAGAACCGTTAGCAGCATCATTAACATCAGAATCAGCAGCCATTAAAACTGTTAATCCATCAAATTCTCCTGCGTTACTATTAACACCGCCCCAAATATTTTGTTCTGTTTTTTCTGCAACTAAACCAGCAACGTGGCTAATTAAGAAATCAGAAAATTGTTTAGGTAGGTTGTCAAATGAACTATATCCCATGGAAATTGCCTCCCAGTCGGATCTAAAATCTTTTTTACATAGTTCTAAGTTAACTTGGAATTCTTCTGGTTGAAGTATTCTTTCTGTTAATGTTAAAGTTCCAGTATCAGAAAAATCACACGATGCATCTTTTATGAAGTTAGCATCTGAAGCGACTTTTTTAATAACCTCTTTGAACTTTACATTTGGTTTAATTTCGATACTTCCTCTATCTAAGGTAGCACCTGATAGCAATGCAGCGGAGATGTACTTTCCAGCGAATTCTCCAGCATAGCTAGTTGTAATTGATGTTGTAGTAGCCATAATTATTATTTATCTAGATTTAAAATTTTATTTAATACTCTATCTTTTATAGTATGCTGTCTTTTTTTAGCATACAGATTTAAAGATTTAGTTTCTTTACTCTCAGGAGAATGATTTATTTTTTCAGTCTCCTCTTTTAGTTCAACGGATTCTTCTTTACTTAATTTTTCCGTCATTGCTAATCCCAGTTGCTCAGTTTCGGACATTTCTTCTTCTTTAGGACCTCTGATTTCATCAATCATTGCCTTAATCTCATCAACTGCTGAATTTAGTTCCTCTTTTGTTACATAATTCATTTCCTGCTTATCTTCCTTTTCTTCTTCGGGAGATTCTTCTTCAGCTTGTATTTCCTGCTCTATTTCTTCAGGAGATTCTTCTGCTGCTTTAGCTTCTGAAATTTCTTTAATGATTCCCTCTTCCTCTATAACAAGGATTTTACCATCTTCCAGGTCATATTGACCCATTGGTAGAGGAACTCTTTCGTCTTCAGTAACAATAAATACAGGTTGCTCACTTTCGAACGACTCTGCTTCTAAAACAGTTCCATTCTCCAGTTTAATTTGTGCTAACTTAACTTCCTCGGTTAGCTGTACTTCCATTCCTAGAAGTTCTTTTACTTGATTTAACATTTCTACTGGTTTCATAATATATAATAAATAATTAAAAGTTTAGTTTGTTATATTTTCCCAACACCTTGTGCTTGATAGCTACCATCGCAGCATTTACGGGAATAAGTTTTGCCATCTTTACATAAACATCCCCTTTTATTATTTTTAGGACTAGATGTATGGCTATTATCTGCGTATAGTTTTTTTCTCATATTATTTTATAGGTACACAATTAGGAACTTTTCTACCATTAAGGGTTTTAGTACCAATCTGCTCGTATCCAGGCCAACAGGGAGCTTTCAGTTCCTCTAATTCCTTTAGTTTACTTTCACTCCAACGTTTACCAGCTAAACCACCCCATAATAAAAAAGATATAGTTCCACAAGCTTCATTGTCACCTTCTTTATAATATTCTTCTGCTCTACTTAAATAACTATACATTCTTTTTATAGTTTCTAATGAAATAGGTTTACCTTGTGCTAATTGCTGTGCTCTAATTTTACCTACATCAGTAGCACATTTGTTATTTACCTTTTTATTTAATTCTATTCCTTTTTTTGCATTATTCTTTACAGCATCAGGATAATCCGTATAAGATTCCATTGTTACCTTGTCGCATTCCACACAATCCGCTAAGCTTACAATGTTTTTAATTTCTGATATTAAAGCTATAGCTTCTTCTTGTTCCATCTTAGCTAACTTATTAGGTTCATTAGGTCTTTCTAATTTATCAGCAAAATATCCTTCTATGCTAAAACCTTTTACTTTACCTGTTTTAACAAAATCATTCCAAACTTCATCATTATTAACTTTTACTGCAACCATCCAAGTTCCTATAGGTGCATTTAAATTGTATTTTTTAGATTTATCAAACTCTTCATCTTCCACTATCCAACTTTCCACAACGGATAAACCTTTTAAAGGTAGATCATGCTCTAATGTTGATTTATTTTGGTTACCACGCATTAAAAATAATTCACTTGCTTTTTTAACCGTATTTCTAGAAAAATAAATGTAATATTCCTTTTCACCACTTTTTCTATATATAGGTTTATTAGGAATAAGTGCTGCACCTATTAAGATTCTTTTCTCACCATCTACTTCAGCTAGTTTTAATTCCTGATTTTTTAATGCTATGAAATCTTCTTCTATTGCAGGGTTTTCTACTACAGAAATGGCTTGTATACCAGAAAATTCATCGTTTTCATCTATAAAAAGTTCTATTATATCCATATTATAATAATAATTTTAGTTGTTTTTTGTTATTTATCCTAAAGCAGCTCCTTGTACAATGTTTCTGTCTAATTCTTGTGCTGTTGTTACATCATTAGATACCACAAAAGCTTTTACTGGTTGCTGTGTCTGTTCTGATATAACATCCGCTAATTGATTGGTAGGGTTTGAACCAACTACGTTAAATGCAGGTGGAGCAATAGCAGATGGTGTAGGTACACTACCACCACCACCGCCACCTTTAGCAAAAGCAGGAGGTTTTGGATCTTTGGTTGCTGTGATAGCTTTTACATTTGCTATACCAGCTGCAACAGTAGCAGCAGCAGCAATAAAGTTAAATGGAGGTGGAGCAGATTTTAAAGCTGTGTTCGCTGCAGCATACGTATCTCTTATAGCTTGTACTACCGCTATAGCTTTTCCAAATTTAGTATTCTTACCTACAATAGCCGCTAAGTTACCTAATGCATCAGTAATTAATTGCTGTTTAGATTTTTGTATTTTCTTTTCTATTTCTACTTGTGCGTTACCGTTTTCTTGTTGGAAAGCTAGTAATTCATTATTGGCATCCGCATAAGCTTGTGTGCCTTTTTGATACTTATCCCTTTTATTAGTTAACCTTTCCTCTTCTAACCTAGCTTCCTCTTCTAAAACTAATTTCTGTTGTTCCAATCTTAAAAATTCACTTTCTATTTGTTCTGCATTAAATTCCTGTTGTGCTAAATGTCTTTCCGTTTCTGCATCTATATTACTTTGTGCTAAATCCTGCTTTTCTTTTTCTAATGCTAAATCGTTTGTTTTTTGTTCACTTAAAAATCCAGTTACAGTAGCTTCCACGGCTAATAGCTCATTCTTAGCTTCCTGTAAAGCTATAGCGTTTTCATCCGTTTGGTTTTTATCATAAGCCAATTGGGCAGCATTTAAAACTAACTGAGCATTCTCCTTCATTACCCTACCTTGTTCTTCTAAGGTATCTCTTAATTTATTGTTAGCTGTAATCCTTTGCTCTATAGTGTTTCTTTCCTCGTCTCTTACTTGTCTTTGTTGTTCAGCTAAAATATCATACTGTTCTATTAAACCAGCATTAGCTACTTTTGCTAGTTCAGCAGCTTTGTTAGCTTTAATAGTTTCTTTTGCTTGTGTTACAACTGCCTTAGTATATCCAACAACCGTTTTCTTTACTGATTCAAAACTTTGATCTTGTCCTGTTATTATATCTACACTTTCCTTTCCAGCCTGTTTAAAACTTTCCATAGCATCAGAAAAATCACCTTTGAATAACTGTCCTAATCCTTTTCCTATAAATCCTAACGTTTCTTTAAACTGGTTAAATCTATCTATTACACCTTTTTTAAATACATTAACAAATTCCTTCATAGTTACTAATGGATCTGTAAATAAAGCATTAAAAAATTCCTTAACAGTACCAAAGTTTCCTATAATAAAACTTACAAAGTCATTAAATGCAATAGATACCACCTCAAAGGCTGTATTATATAAATCCATTACAGTTTGGTTTTCCTGGAATACTTTTTTAAGTTCTCCAGCTGCTGCTATTATTAAAGCAAAAACACCTAAACCTCTACCTAACTTTTTTATAGCTCCACCGACTTGCTTTACTCCTTTACCTACATTACTAGCAACACCTTTTACACCCTTTAAACCTTTTTCAGTGGTTTCATTACTTTTTTCTACAGTTTTACTTAACTCAGCTACTTGTTGTTTTAGTTCCTCTACCTGTTTTACTGCCTTATCGGTTTTAGCTACTAGATCTACTGTAATTTTTTCCATTGTCTTTCTTGTTTAAATTGTTGAAACATTTCCTTCATAGATTCAGGAAATTTATATTTTCCTTGGGCAATTCTAATGCTTTCAGATTCACCATTTGCAGTTTTTAATAATTCTAATATTGCTTCTATCATTTTTCTGTTTATTAATATGGTCCTGGATCAGGATAGGATCCAAAGTCGTTTAATAACTCTAAATCGGATTCACCATTTTTTAAATTGGTTGTTATACTATTAATCCTATATATTCTGTTAGCAATAACAAACTTATCAGCTAAAGTATACCTACGTAATATCTTTAAAGGCAAGAATGCTTTTACTTTTGTTAATCTTCTTTTTGTTTTAAAAACATCTCCAATATAATTAGCATAATAAGTACTAAATAAATTACCGGTAAAACTTTGTGTAGGAGAATATTCATTATTTTCTTGGTTAAAGTGTATAGTTCTGTTATCAGCGTTAGAGTTTGTACTCACACTATTGCTTGGGATAAAATAATCATCTATAGAAACATGGCTACCGGAACTACTATCGTCATCCTCTAAAAAACTTATTTCTGTACCATTTGTTATTTGTACTGGATAGAATAATAAAGGTTGTCCTAGATAAGATTGGTCATTGTCATCCACAAACCAACCTACCTGCGCATCTGTATCTGAATAAGAATTACCAGCGTCTAGCATTCTTTCATATTTCATATGCTCAAAAGGTGCTTCTACCTTATAAATTGTTCCTGCTATTTCATTAACCTCATCTGTACCTCCTCTGTATTCAGCTGATCCCCATGTTGTACCTTGTGTAAGTTGGGAATGTTGTATTGCTAATTTTGTTCCTAATCCTTTGTATTTAAAATCTATTTCCTTATATGGTAAAGCAACATCCACCTGGGAGTTGTTATTATCTATGTATTCATCTATAACATATTCCTCACCATACCTATAATATTCGTCCAATGTTAAAACCTTTATAACACCGTTATCCTGCTTAAAAGCTGTTAAATTAAACATCTTAAATAATCCAGTTAAGAAATCTATAACCTTCATGTTAGGCATCTGAGCTGTACCACTGAATTGTTTTGTTGCTGCTATGTCATAAGTACTTACAGTAAAAGTTTGGCTTTGTAAATTTACAAGATCATTAGCTTCAAATTCCACAGCATCAGTAGTAGCATTACCTACTGTAAAGGTTTCTGATACTATAACATTAACATTATATATACCATTTCCCATTTGTGTATCAATCTGTATACCTGAAGGCGCTGTTTGTGTTTCGGACTCTACCACTGTTCCATCCTTTATTATTTGTACGGTGTAATCACTCGTTTCATCTGGAGCTCTAACTGTAAAGGTACTAACCAATTTATGTGAACCTGTAAAACCTGTTATAACTATATTTTCACCAACTACAAGAACATTGTTCATAGTGGAATTAGGTAAACCAAACTGAACTAAATTATCATAAGTTTGTGGTGCATTAGGATCATCAATGTTTCCTTTCTTCCTATGCATCCACATATACATGCTGTTGTAAACTGAATTATAAGATGCAAAGAAATCAGTAGAAAAGGTTAAACTATATTTTTCTTCTATAGCTTTTATTATTAAAGGTACCCTTATTGCAAATTTTAATTCTTCCCAATACACTCCATGGTGATGATGTGTGCCATTATGGTAATATAAATTACCACCGTTAGGATTTGGGTATTCAGAGTCAGTGGAACCACTTATTGTAGAATTATAAAACAATCTTGTTGTGTGTGTAATTAAAGGAACAACCAATGCATCATTATAAGTTACGCTATCTACAGTAAAATTTAAACCTGAAGTTAAACCAGATTTTACATTTGCCATACTGTAATCAGTTGTAAAATTATTTAACCAAGTTAAACTATCTAGCTTATCCTCACCTAGCAAATCTTTTAAATCTATAGTGTTACCAAAGAAAGTAATTCTATAAGCATAGGGTTTACCATTAACCATATCCACACCATCCAATTTAATTTTACCCTTTTGAAATGGTAGATAATTTAATTCTATCGTAGCATTCTTTTTTACCCTAGCATCAAAACCATCATCTATGTTATAATTGTAATAATGCTGGAATACTTTGTTGTTATCCTTACTTGCTGGTAAAGAAAATGTTTTTGTAAAATTAGTAAATACTTTAGCAATATCTTTAACATTCTGTATAGTTTGCGTCAAGGAAACGGATTCATCTTTAAACATGCTCATTCTCTGACCTTCTATATAAAGTTGTATGTTTTGCATCTATCTTACGTCGTTTATTTTATTAAAACTATATTCAAATTCTAAACTATATTGTATTAAACTATCATTTACACTAGTCTTATATTGTAAGCTTTTTGTATTTAATGTTATAGGTTTCACATCCACTCCATCATATACCCATGTTTGTTCCGATAGCATTAATTGCTTTATTACCTCGTTAAATGATTCATCTATAAAACCCGTGTTTACTTGTATGTTTTCCTTACCGGTAACATGGAATTGTCTTATTTGGTGCTTCTCTTTGCTATAAGTAGGATCCTCCGCAAAATCCATTAAATTCCTTTTGTAACTATCGGGATTAATTTTAATACCCTTTGTTGATTTTTTATTAAAAGGTAAAGATTGCAAAGCACCATATTTGTTATAGAAAATGATTTCCAAAAATTCAAACTTAGGTTCACACACTTCTTCTAGTGTTATAGTTTTACTTTGTGCATAGTTAGATTTACTAGTGCTAACCAATATTGTGTCCCCTGTGCTTAAATTATTTGTGTTGGCTATTCTTATATATGCTATTTTATCTTGTGAAATATTTGTATCACCAATACTAATATCTGAATCAATATCTCCCCAATTAGAATCGTATAAGTTCCAGAACTCCTCCGTTATATTCCAATACACATTGTTCTCACCATCATCACCCACACTAGCATTTCCTTCCGCTTCAGCAAATACTGGGAATATAATATCCCTACCTTTCTTAAAATATATAATAGTATTAGATTGTAATAGCTGCGGAGTATAATTGTTAACGTCTGCTACAGAATAATTTTCACCACTGTTAAATATATCTGCTTGTATGTTTATTTGTGTATCACTGTCAATGGATGTAATTATAGAACTTGTTGAATCCGTTGTGTTATTTATAGTATCCCCTATACTAACTGTTTTAGTAAACTTAGCACTAGAATCAATAAGCTTATAAGAACCAGAACCTGTTGTTGTACCTGTAACTTTAGTAACATCTGGATTAGTGGATGTTCTAGGATTAACGCCATCTTCAAAATATCCATAACCATCAAAAGCTAAATAGTCATAATTTTGCGTTTCAGGGCTACCTACTGATTTTGTTATAATTACATCAGCTTCTACCCATACACCATCAGTTGCATACGATCCATACTCCGTAACTATATAATCTCTTATTAATTCAGTAAACTCAAATATAACATAATTGTTGCTACCTATCTTATCCTTAGATATAGTGTAAGTAGCATTACCAGGTTTGTCTGTAGTTAACGTACCACTGTATATATATAGACTTAATTCCGCGGAGCTTAAATTACCTGAACTCGGTTCTATCTTAATATAATAAGGGCTTCGTGAATTTATAATCGTGCTCATAATGTTTCTATTGTAATGTTTATTATATCTTGTTTAAATGCTTCACCTAATCCTCCCGGTAATCTTTTAAAAGCTTGCTTAAATGGCTTTGTAAAAAAGAAGCTAGGCTTTATACCTTGAGCAAAAATAAACTTCTGTAGCACGTATGCTATAGCGTTATAATTACCTTTTACAAATTTACCTTTCTTATCTCTTAATCTAAAGTTCCTTTGCTTTGCCCATTTCTTAATAAATCCACGTGGAGGTTTCTTGTTCTTAAAACTGAAAGGGCTGTTGGGAGCTTTTTGTTTACCAGCTAATCTGTTATTAGTCCACTTTGTAATAATGCTAGGATCTTTACCTTTTACACCTTGATCTACAAAATCACCATATTCATTCATATAAATTATTAAATTTAATCCTTCTGGTGTAGGTACTATTTTATGCTTAAGGGATTTATATAAATCTCCCGTAGCACTTTTCTTTTTTTTAGTTAGATTAGTTCTTGCTTGTTGTATTACGTACTTAGCAAACTTATTTAATATTTCTTCCGTTTCTTTTAACTGCATATAGTCATGTCGTTTCTAATTATTATATCATAAGTTGCTGTCCATCCAGCTAATTTGTTTTCAAATCTATCCACAAAAGGTTCACAAGTTACATTACCTTCTACTTGGTATAGATCGCTATACAAACTGCCTCTTCTTAATAAATCTGTTAACTTAGCTGCAACAGCAAGTTGTGTATTTAAAACATCCTGCTCATTGTCGTTACCAATAAATTTATCAGTGCTTTCAGCTTTGCTTATATCCACCACATCCATAAATAAAACAGATATGCTAAAGCTTATTGTTTTTTCGTTTAAGGTTGTATTATTTACAATTATATGTGACAAGGGGAATATGCTCTGCTTATTTAAATCCACATCATCTATATTACCTATAGATACAGTATTAACAAATGGCTCAGCTTGTAAAGTGTCCTTAATTTTTTTTATTACATCGTAGAATCCTGTCATTTTTTAAATTTATTTCTTATTCTTTTATTTTCTAATTCAACCTTATCCTTTTCAAAAGCTAAATACATTAAACACTCATGTAAGCTAAAACTGGTGATTTGGTTAAAGTTCCTAATGTCTCCTCTAGCAATTCCATATAAAGACTGATACCAGCCCCACTTCCTTCCAAAGTTTGCTTCGACAGAGAATTCACTTCCTTCTCCGTTAAAGACTTCAGGGTATTTATCGATAATTCCTTGCTTAAACTGTAAAAAAAAATAAGTGATCCCATTACCACGCTTAAAGGCATATCTTTCATATTCTCATTTGCGCCTTCATAATCATCTATTATATATTTCCCAGAACTTTTATAATTTACAGGTCTATATAAAACACTCATAGCTTTATGCATGTTTTCCCAGTCGGACAAATAATTATCCAGATCTATATATTCTCCAAAGGTTATATCATCCAACTTAGGTATAAAACCATATTCCTTTTTGTTATATGTAAAAGTCTTTTTTAAAGGTTGTTTTTTTTGAAATAGGTTATCTATATGTTTTAGTATTTTGTTAAGGCTATGATACTTTATTTTAACCACATTCTTTAAATCTATCCTACAAAAGATCTCCACCATCTTTTGGTTTAAAAAATCATTATTGTCTTTGCCATCAGACATTTTATAAAACTTCTGATATTGCCCTAATGTTATGTCATCCAAGGATGTTGGCATATAAATATCTACTTTCATATTAAAACAATAAGATTTAGCCAATACTGTATAAAAAGAAAGGCCACTACTTCTAGTGACCCTCCAACCAATAAACAAAACAAAATTAATCTATTTCATAATCTCATTACCAAATCTTCTAGCGTAGTAATGTGCGTAAACTTTTTGTAGAGCATTTTTTAATTCCTCTTCCTGCTTGTATATTCCTTTACCTATCATTCTATGCCCATTTATATTTATCTCTACTTTAACAAAGTGTTTCTTTCTACCGTTTGGAGAAGTATAAGTTTTTGGCTGAACAACAGGATAAGCTATTATTCCTTTTTTAAAACACCAACGTTGTTCTGTTTGTCTACCATCGTTTACAAACTCATCATTATTTCTGTATCTCATCGCTATTCTTTTTTTCTAGTTCCATATTTAAGATAGTGTTTCTATCTATTAAATTATTAGATAAATCTTTTACAATATATCCATACTGCACAATATGCTTTATATAGTCGTTAATCCTTTTAGCTTTTTCTGGAAATGTAAATGGTTCATTAAGCTCTTTTTGTTTTGCCATATTAGTTTTCTATTTTAATTCTGTTATCTAATAATTCTATTACAGCTGCAATATGATGCTCTTTCCTTTCTTTGCTTACTGCAGTTTCTTTTACTCTAATCCAAAAATGATTAGACTTTTCTGGAGCAAATATATCCTTTAATAAATTACCAAATCTTCTCATTGGCCTATATATCTTTGTTACTTTTGTTACTCTCATAATACTAATATAAATAAATTAATTGCAAGTAAGTTCCTATAATTGCTACGGACCATAATAATAATCCCCAGGTAAATGATTCTAAAAATTGTTTCATTTTAATGTTTTTTTGTTATACTAAATATACAAACATTTTGTTAACAAATAACGATATTAATAAAACTTTAACGTTTACCAGATATGGTACTCTCCTTTGTTAGGATCCTCTAATTGTGAAGTTAATGCATAACGCATGGAATCGATGGCATGATTATAGGCATCAATGGGTTTATTTAATACATTACCATGCTTATCACTAACCCAAGTGTAATTTCTTAATTCGTTTATTAAATTCTTGCTATGTGAAGTTATGTATATTTTATTTTGGTTTATTAAGCTTAAACCATGGTTAATGCTATCTCTGCCTTTTTTTACTGGATATACTAAATGGCCATAATGATTCAGCTCCGCGATACTTTTAGGTTCAGCACTATCAGCATAAACCATTTCAGTTGCATTGTAAGTTTTTAATAGGTTACTTATATCCCTGTTTAACAAACCTTTCTGATAAAATACCTCGTCAAAAATATATGCATCGTTGTATTTATATAATGCCACCAAGGTTGTTGGATCATTGCTATAGCCAAAATCCATTCCATAGCATAATAACCTAGCCTCCATAGGTAATTCTATTTCTTTCCAATCAGGTATACAAACACCTTCCAAACTACCTACCTGTCCTAATCCATACACCTTCCACCAGTTCGACCAATAGTTACTTGTTTTAGCCTTATACCTTGCCTTTTCTATTTCCTTTATAATTGTATCAGGTAATGCTTCATTGTCCTTATACGTTAATATAACATGGTCTACATCATCAGATGTTAGCACCTCTTTGTCCACCCAGAAGGTACTTGTTGGATTATAGTCTAACCATATCTCATTGCTTGTTCTTACCATTAGTTGTTGGTAAGCATCAAAAGGTATATTGTTACATTCGTTTATATATAAATCTGTACGTCTTGCTCCTCTTAGTTTATCAGATTGGTCAGTACTAAAAAATTCAATATAGCTACCGTTGTTAAAATTATACTTTAAGATAGACTTATTAAATTGTGCATCTCTATACCTATTCAGCATCATCATTATCTTAAGGAAATCTTTTAAAGCTCCTCTTCTTAAATGTGGAACGGATTCAGATACTATGCTTATCTCCGAATGTGGATTACGAATAGCTTTGTCTATAAGTAAAGGAATTATGCCAAATGTCTTACCAGCTGAAGTACCTCCACAAACTACTTTAATGCGTTTATGCAATTTATGTAACTTCTTAATTGCTGTTGTTACTAGGAAACTCACAACTCAAATATAGGCTGTTCAGTGTTTAATGTTATATCTTTTGTTTCCTTTGGCTTACCTGCGTAGTAGTGATAAAACAATTGTACGTATTTAAAATCACCGGATTCAATACCTTCTTTCAATGCGGAGAATGCTTTATCCTCTAAAGGACTTAACCTTTCTATTAGTTGGACTTCTTCCGATTTAGATTTACGTCCTGAGTTATTTCTTTTACCGCCTCTCATTGTTTGAAAAAAATTGATTAATCAAAAGAACAATAGAATTTATTAGCATTTGTTAAATAGTCAATTCTTTCTGTAATCTTTTAATTTGTTGCTTAGCATTAAACAACTGATATTTTAAATCAGCGTTTTGTCTTTTAATATCTTTAGGCTTTAACCTTTTGTATTCCTCCTGAACCTTTTCTAATATAACATCATAAGACTTTTTAAGGTAAGGATTCTGATCCAACCATGCAGGAAAATTCCTTATTGCGTATAATACTGTAGCATGATCTCTACCTACTGTTTCACCTATTGTCTTTAATGTAAGATTAGTATTGTGTTTTAATATAGTAAAATACATTGCTCTTGCTTCAACTACCGGTCTCTCTCTTGTGTTTCTTTCTATGTTAACGGATAACTCATCGTTAATCAGTATTTTTAATCCCTTTGCTTCCATTGTAACTTTCTTTAAATAATTTTAATGCTTTGTTCATCCCCGAACAGATCTCATATTCCTCCGCATCTTCGTAAGCCTGAATTATTGCCTCTATGTGTTCTGGCTCTGCTCCATTTACCAAATCGTGTATCGTTAGTATAAAATGTTCGTCTATTATATCTTTTCGTT
>Ga0206677_10002668_pt1 | contig 15486 bp, 11 predicted proteins | sample M130m12015metaG_FD_155475 | JGI IMG/M metagenome (GOLD analysis project Ga0206677, IMG submission 155475) | Ammonia-oxidizing marine archaeal communities from Monterey Bay, California, United States - M1 30m 12015 | ecosystem: Environmental > Aquatic > Marine > Intertidal zone | place: USA...
TATTAAACCACAAGTTGATCGTTTTGTATTTCCAGATGGACATGGTATCATATTATTAGCAGAAGGTAGATTAGTTAACTTAGGTTGTGCAACAGGACATCCATCTTTTGTTATGTCTTGTTCTTTTACAAATCAAGTTTTAGCGCAATTAGATTTATGGAAAAATAAAGATATTTATGAAAAAAAAGTGTATAAATTGTCAAGAAAATTAGATGAAGAAGTTGCCCGTTTGCATTTAGAAAAATTAGGAGCAAAATTAACAGTATTAACAACAGAACAAAGCAAATATATTAATGTTAGTAAGGATGGTCCTTATAAACTAGAAACATACAAATATTAAACAATATTTTAAAAAATATTAGATAGATTATGATATACCTTTTTATAAAAATACAATGAAATATAATAATGTCAAAATAACACCACAATATGCTTTATTATTGGCATACATTTTTTTATTTTTAGTAATAATTTATTTTTTTTCATTAAAATATTTATCAAATAATAATTATTTTAAATGGGGTCCTCCAATTAAAATATTTCAAATAGAAATTAATAATTATAATGAATTTAATATATTATTATTTATTTATTTTGTAAATGAAATTATAAATTCATTGCTTTCTGCAGTAGTATATTCATGGATAATAAATTGTATTCAAGACCCAAAATCAAAAAATACATTTTATTCAAAAAATAAATCATTATTTTTGATTATTTTATTTACATTTTATTCTCAATTAAATTTAATTTTTGTTATTAATGGCAGTTTTTCTCAAATATCTGTTTTTGTTGCTACTTTATCTGGTGGATTAATTACATCTTTATATATTAATTCAAATTATATAAATAGAATTCATAATAAATCAGGTTCAGAAACACTTATATTTAATGAAATTGTTTAATTTAAAACAATTAATGAATATATATATATATATATATATTCATGAAAAATATTAACACATTAATAGATATGTTTGAAAAAAAAATAGTAGTATTAGATGGTGCAATGGGAACTATGATACAGAAATATGATTTAATTGAGGAAGATTTTCATGGTAATTTATATAATGAAAAACATAAAGAAAATAATATTTTACTAAAAGGTAATAATGATTTACTTTCTATTACTCGTCCAGATATAATAAAGGAAATTCATAAAAAATATTTAGAATCTGGAAGTGATATTATAGAAACAAATACATTTAGTGGAACTACTATAGCACAACTTGATTACTTAATGGAAGATCAGGTATATAATATTAATTATGAGTCGGCAAAAATAGCAAAAGAGTTATGTATAGAATACACAAAAAAAACTCCTGATAAACCCAGATTTGTTGCTGGTGCAATAGGACCTACAAATAGAACTTTATCAATATCACCTGACGTTGAAAGAGCTGAATTTAGAAATATTACTTGGGATGAATTGGTTAATGCATATTATGAACAAGTATCTGCTTTAGTTGACGGAGGAGTTGATATTTTATTAATAGAAACTATATTTGATACTTTAAATGCTAAAGCAGCCATTTATGCGTGTTTAGAATATTTTCAAAAGAAGAATATCAAACTACCAATTATTATATCTGGAACTATAACAGATCAAAGTGGTAGAACATTATCAGGACAAACAGTAGAAGCATTTTATGCATCTGTTAGACATTGTAATCCAATTTGCATAGGTTTAAATTGTGCATTAGGAGCAAAAGATATGATTAAACATATAAGAAAATTATCTAAAATAGCAGAATGTTATGTTCATGCTTATCCTAACGCTGGATTGCCAAATGCTATGGGCGAATATGATGAAACCCCTGAAATGATGAAAGATATTTTAAAAGATTTTTTTAAAGAAAATTTATTAAATATGGTAGGGGGTTGTTGTGGTTCAACAGATAACCATATTAAATCGATATATAATGAATCAAAATTATATAACTCAATCCGAAAACCTATTGAAAAATGTAAATATACTAGGTTATCAGGGTTAGAAGATTTACTTTTAACACCTGAATTAAATTTTATAAACATAGGCGAACGATGTAATGTAGCAGGATCAAGAAGATTTAAAAAATTAATAATGAAAAAAAATTATACAAAAGCCTTAGATATAGCTAGTGATCAAGTAGAAAATGGAGCACAGATATTAGATATAAATATGGATGATGGTATGTTAGACAGTGAAAAATGTATGACTACCTTCTGTAATCTTGTTGCATCTGATCCTAACATATGTAAAATTCCAATTATGATAGATAGTTCTAAATTTGAAGTAATATTAGCAGGTTTAAAATGTTTACAAGGTAGTTGTATTGTTAATTCTTTAAGTTTAAAAGAAGGAGAAGATGAATTTATAAAAAAGGCACATATTATTAAAAAATTTGGAGCAAGTATAGTTATAATGGCTTTTGATGAAAATGGTCAAGCCGCTGAAAAACAAGATAAAATTAATATCTGTTACAGAAGTTATAAAATATTAGTAGAAAAGGTTGGTTTTGAACCTTGTAAAATTATTTTTGATCCAAATATATTAACAATTGCAACTGGTATGGAAGAACATAATAATTATGCTGTAAATTTTATAGAAGCAACAATGGAAATTAAAAAATTAATGCCACTAGTTCATATAAGTGGTGGATTATCTAATCTTTCATTTTCATTTAGAGGCTTAAATTTACTAAGAGAACAAATGAACTCCGTTTTTTTATATCACGCTATTAAGGTCGGTATGGATATGGCTATTGTTAATGCAGGTGCATTGCCTATATATGATGATATACCAAAAGATATTAGAGAATTATTAGAAAATTGTATTTTAAATACTGATAATACTACTACAGAAAAATTATTAGAGTATGCTGAAAAAGAAAGAAATAATAAAACAAATAATGTCAAACACGTTGACAAAATTATTCAATCTTGGAGGAAAGGAACAATTGAAGAAAGAATAGTGCATTCTTTAATAAAAGGTATTGATAAATTTATAATTGAAGATACAGAAGAAGCTAGATTATTCTATAAAGAACCCTTAAAAGTAATAGAAGGTCCTTTAATGAAAGGAATGGATATAGTTGGAGATTATTTTGGGTCAGGTAAAATGTTTTTACCTCAAGTAATTAAAAGTGCTAGAGTAATGAAAAAATCTACCGGTTATTTATTACCTTTTATGAAAAAAGAAGATGAAAAGTTATCAACTGCCGCAACTATTTTAATGGCAACTGTAAAAGGAGATGTTCATGACATTGGTAAAAATATTGTTGGAGTAGTGTTAAGTTGTAATAACTTTAAAGTAATTGATTTAGGTGTTATGGTAACACCTGAAAAAATACTAGATGAAGCAAAAAAAAATAATGTTGATATAATTGGGTTAAGTGGTCTTATAACACCATCATTAGATGAAATGGTTTATCTTGCAAAACAATTGGAATTAAATAATTTTAACATACCTCTTTTAATTGGAGGTGCAACTACATCACAAGAACATACTGCAATTAAAATATCACCAGAATATAGTAGTCCTGTAATACATGTTTTAGATGCAGCAAGAAGTGTTCCAGTTGTTAGTAAACTAATAGATAAAAACAATAAAGATGATTTTGTTAATGAAATTACTGAAGTATACGATGAAATAAGAGAAGATTATTATGAAAATTTAACAGAATTAAAATATGTTTCATTAGATGAAGCGAGAAAAAATAAACTGATTTTAAATAATTATAAAATAAATACTCCAATATTTTTAGGAAATAAAACTTTAAATAATATATCATTAGAAAAAATAAGAAAATATATAGACTGGGGACCTTTCTTTCAGGTATGGCAGTTAAGAGGAAAATATCCAAATAAGGGTTATCCAAATATATTCAATGATAAAGACGTTGGTAAACAAGCAAAAAAAGTTTACGATGAAGCAAATAAATATATTGATTATATTATTAAAAATAATATTTTAAAACCATCTGCGGTTTTTGGATTTTATAAAGCAAATACTATAAATGATGATATTATCATTTATAATGAAAAAAATGAAAAAATTAATACTTTTTATGGATTAAGACAGCAAAATACAAGATTTGGAAAAAAAAATTACATATGTATGAGTGATTTTGTTAAAGAAAAAAGTGAAAACGTGCAAGATTATATAGGTTTATTTGCAGTTACATCTGGAGATATAGAAAAAGAAAAACAAAAATTAAAAGATTGTAATGATGATTATAATTTAATTATGTTAGATGCAATTGCTGATAGATTTGCTGAAGCACTAACTGAGATGCTCCATCACGATATTAGAACAGAATATTGGTGTTATGAGAAAAAAACAAATCTTAATATTAGTGAATTAATTAATATGAAATATGATGGTATAAGACCTGCACCTGGTTATCCCGTTCAACCTGATCATACGGAGAAAAAACAGATTTGGGATTTACTAAATGTTGAAAAATCAATTAATATTAAACTAACAGAAAGTTTTTCAATGTTTCCAACTGCTAGTGTTTGTGGTCTATTATTTTCTCATCCAGAATCAAAATATTTTTCAGTAAATAAAATACAAAAAGATCAAGTTGAAGATTATAGTAAAAGAAAAAATCAATCAATTGAAATAACAGAAAAATGGTTAGGTCCTATTTTAGGCTATTATTAGTAAATTTTTTAAATCACTTAAATTTAAATTTGTAAAAAATGTAATAGGATAACCATGATACCCATATTCAGGATGTAATACCATTCCACAACAACCTAGTTTTTCATTATCATATTTTAATAGATATTTTAGTCCATTTATTTCATTATATATGCAGTTTGTTTTTTCACCAAATAAACAATTTCCTGTATGTGGATCGCTTACATCAATCCATAAATTTTTTTTTTCTACTATTTGTTTTATTTTTTTTATAAACTTTATAAAATTTTCATATAATTTATCCATTTCTTTTGTTACTTTTTTACTTACAAAATTTATAGGAATATCAGATCTTTGCCAAGTGCAAACAATTTTTAAATTATTTAAAAGATAATCTTTTTCTTTTAAATAAACTTTTTTAAAACTGTTTTTAAAAACAGATATTATTTCATGTAATAAATATTTATTACAACTATGAACTGTAAAATCAATGTTATGTTTTTCATTATAACCTTTAAAGAGTAAATTTCTCATAACAACTATATTATAATTAATAAATATATTTATATATATATATATATATATATATATAAAATGAATCCATCAAGGCTTTTACCTATTTCACGACAAACTTTATCAACTATGACAAAAAAAACTACAAATATTGGAGTTGAAAAGATAATTACACCTTTAAATTCAAAAAAATCTCAAATGAATAAAAGACTAAGTGAAGATGTTGAGTTAGAAAAGTATATTGAAGAGGAATTTGATAGACAAAAATGTGGTTTGGAATTAATTGCTTCAGAAAATTTTACTTCTTTGGGAGTAATGCAATGTTTGGGATCTGTATTAACTAATAAATATTCAGAAGGTCTACCGGGTAGAAGATACTACGGAGGAAATGAAATTATTGACAAAATAGAAAGTTTGTGTATAAATAGAGCATTAGAAGCGTTTGATTTAAATAAAGAACAGTGGGGGGTAAATGTGCAACCATATTCTGGTAGTACAGCTAATTTAGCCGCGTATAATGGTATATTGAATCCACATGATAGAATTATGGGATTAGATTTACCATCGGGTGGTCATTTAACGCATGGTTTTTATACAGCAAAGAAAAAGGTGTCTGTAACTTCTATTTATTATGAGTCTTTGCCTTATCATATTGGTGTAGATGGTTACATTGATTATGATAGATTAGAGCAAGATGCTCGTAATTTTAAACCTAAGTTAATTGTTTGTGGATACAGTGCATATCCTAGAGATTTAGATTACGAAAGATTTAGACAAATTGCAAATATAAACAATTCATATTTATTATGTGATATGGCTCATTTTAGTGGATTAGTTGCTGCTAAAGAATTAAAAAATCCTTTTGAATATTGTGATTTTGTAACAAGCACTACTCATAAAACACTTAGGGGACCTAGAGCAGGATTAATATTTTTTAAAAAGGAATTTGAGAAACAAATAAATGAATCTGTTTTCCCAGGTATGCAAGGAGGACCACATGAACATCAAATAGCAGCATTAGCATTTCAATTAAAAGAAGTTAAAACTGATTTCTTTAAAACATATATCCAACAAGTTAAAGCAAATGCTAAACAAATGGGGGAAAGTTTAATGAGTAGAGGTTATAAGATTATATCAGACGGAACAGAAAATCATTTGGTTTTATGTGATTTAAAAAGTAAAGGTATTACTGGAAGCAAAATAGAAAGTATATGTGAATACGTAAATATTTCTTTAAATAAAAATTCAGTGCCTGGTGATAAATCAGCATTGTCGCCCGGAGGTATTAGAATTGGTTCTCCTGCTTTGACAACTCGTGGTTTTAAAGAAAAAGATTTTGAAAAAGTCGTTGATTTTCTAGATAGAACTGTAAAAATTGCATTAAAAATTCAAGAAAAATCAGGAAAATCTTTAAAAAAATTTAAACAAGAATTTAAAAATTATCCAGAACTTCAAATTCTTAAAAAAGAGATTAATGATTTTGCTTCCACATTTGAATTTTATTTTGATTAAAAATAAATTATCTTTAAAAAATAAAATAATTTATTTATTAATTTAGTAAACTAACTTTTTTGGAATTTCCCACGTAAAATCTTTATCATTTCTACCAAAATGTCCATAACAAGATGTTTTAAAATATCTAGGTTTTTTTAAATCTAATTGTTTTGCAATCATACCTGGTCTAAAATCAAAATTTTTTTGAATAATATTTAACAATTCTTCATCTCTTTTTTTGCCAGTGCCATATGTATTAATATTTACAGATAACGGTTCAGAAACACCTATAGCATACGATACCTGAATTAATACACGTTTTGCTAAACCTGCATGAACTAATGATTTTGCAACCCATCTTGTCATATATGCTGCTGAACGATCTACTTTTGTAGGATCTTTTCCAGAAAAAGCACCTCCTCCGTGTGCACCCCATCCACCATAAGTATCAATAATAATTTTTCTACCTGTTAGTCCACCGTCGCCATCTGGGCCGCCAATTACAAATCTTCCAGAAGGATTTAAATGAAATATAGTTTTTTCATCTAAATATTTATCTGGAATTACTTTTTTAATTACATGCTCCATTAAATCTTTTTTTATTTTTTCATTAGAAACATCTGGGTTATGTTGCGTTGATATTAATACTGTATGAATTCTTTTAGGTATCATTGCACCATTTAAATCTGAATCTTTTGTATATTCTACAGTTACTTGTGTTTTTCCATCAGGTCTAACCCAAGGACAAATATTTTCTTTACGAACTTGTGTTAAACGCTTTCCTAATTTAGTTGCTAAATCATGAGTTAAAGGCATTAATACATCTGTTTCATCACAAGCATAACCAAACATAATTCCTTGATCACCCGCACCTATATCTTCTTCTTTTTTACCTAGATGAACCCCTTGAGCAATATCAGCACTTTGAGAATGTAATTTAATTATAACTTCACAATTATTACAATCTATACCTTTTTCTGCACTATCAAATCCGATATTTTTTAATGTTTTACGCACTATTTCTTCATAATTAACATTTGCATTTGTTGTTATCTCGCCAAAAACTATAACAAAATTAGTTCCGGTGCTTGTTTCACAAGCAACCTTTGAATTTGGATCTTGTTTTAAACATTCGTCTAAAATAGAATCAGATATTTGATCACAAATTTTATCAGGATGTCCTTCATTAACAGATTCAGAAGTAAATAATAAACTCATTATAAAATATATAATGTTTATTATATATTCCAAAAATTTTAAGTTTATTTATAAAAATTATATTTGAAGAAATAATTTTATATAAAATAATCTAATTGAATTTTTATGCGACATTATTTCAAAATTAATAAAATGTTTTATTTTTTGCACTTGAGTATATATTTTTTTTAAATGTTCGTTCATTTTTTCTTTATCATCAACTATTTTTTTTTCAAAATCAAAATAAGATTTTACTCCTAAGGTTTGTAATAATTTCCAAAAATTTTTACTTGTAACATGCGTAATAGTAAAATAAATAGGAACATTTATTTCTTTAAAAATTTGATTATGAGTTTCTTTAAATTTATCATCAACTATTATCTGACTAATAAAAAAAGAACATCCTAATTCTATTCTTTTTTTACATCTTTTCAACTCGTTATCTCTGTGGGGTATTAAAATACAACCATATTTTTTTTCAGGAAAATTTAAACATAATGTTTTTAAAACTGAATCAGTTCGTAAATTTTTATTTTTATAGTTCCCAATTATTACAAAACTGTCTGCTAATTTATTTCCTATATTTTTAAACCAACTTAATATATCATTAATAGTTTCATATTCTCGTATAGATCTAAATAATCTGAATTCAACATTTAACTTTACTTTTTTTTCTTTTAATATATTTTTAAACATTTTAATATATATTTCAGGTTTTAATCTCTTTTTTTGTTTAATTATTTCACCTGTTAATCTATTTGGCTCATCAATCAAATCATAAATACTTAAAATAATTTTATATTTTGTTTCAAGTTTTTTTAATTCATTTATTAAATCTAACATTTTTTTTTGATAATATTTATCATCTTTGTTTACTAACGGAGGAATTATTGAATATTGTATTATATTCTGCATTTACAATTTTGTAACAAAAAATTAAATACTAAATTTTTAAAATGAAAATATTTTTAAGTTGCTGTTTAAATATTTTAATTTAATTATTTATAATAGTTAAGAAATTAAATCATATAATTTATATAAATGGGCGACTGGGCTTGTTATATAATTAAGAATGAAAAATACACTTATGTTGGAGTATCTAATAACGTAGAAAAAAGATTAAGAGCACATAATGGAGAGATAAAAGGTGGTGCAAAATACACAACTAGTAAAGGTTCTGGATGGAAACATATATGTATAATAAGAGGATTTCCTACTAAAATAGAATCATTACAGTTTGAATGGGCTTTAAAAAATGTACCACCTAAAAAAGCAGGTGGAATAAAAAATAGAATTAAAAAACTTGAAATTTTATTAAATAAAGAAAGGTGGACAAGCAAAGCACCCTTATCGGAAACAATGCCATTGATAATAGAATGGAAAGATGAACAATATAGAAATTACGATATGATCTTACCTATTTTCATAAAACAAATTGCTATTTATAATAATCCATAATTATAAATTAATCAACTATACCTATATTCTTTGAAATATTATTTGAAATATTTTTACCAAATAATAAATTGTATGCAGAATATCCAATAATATATAATAAATATATTTCACCTAAATGCCATGGTGCACCATACATTCGTTGTCCATATAAATATCCTATTCCACCAACTAATCTAAAAATCCATACTATTGCCCCTGCTATTGCAACTTTTGTTGGTTGAAAAAATCCTGCAATTAAAAATAAAGGCATAAATACGGACATTACTTCTACATTATTTTGGTGCACACGCTGTGCTCTATAATAATTTAATACTTGGTCTTCAGTTAAATTTAATTTTTTTATTTCACTATCTCTAGGATACAGCGTAGGTGCTTTAATTTTTGTAGAACTTCTTTCTTTCATTACAGGAATCAACATTAAAACCTGCTGCGTAATATATAAAATTAATGCAATAATTAATACATAACCATATTCTCTTTTTATATTCATTATAACTAGGGAAATTATTTATAAAATATAAATAAAACTAATTCATTTTATTTGGTATTTATCCTTATAATAACCCAACCCTTTTGAACAATTTTTAAAAATATAACCTTGTTTAGCCCCATTAAATTTATTACTAGGTATAAATTTATTACTTGGTATAATTTTTTTTGAATTTACTAAACCTTCTTTTTTTGCACTTGAATTATAATAATAATACATTAGTAATAAAATTAAAAAACTACCAATTATAAAAATCATATATAATATATTATATACAATATATTTAGATTGTCAATGTATAAATTTAATAATTTACATTACTAATTTTACGTTTTGCTTTTTTTAATTTATTTTTCACCAAATCTAAATACATTTTGATCTCTTCGTCAGTCATAAATTCCCATAATGTAATTATTTTAGTTTTACTATTTCCATGTTCTTTCATAAATTTAAAAAATAAATGAACCGTGGGGCCATTATGTTTTATTAATTTTTTATATTGCAATGTTTTAAAAAAACTTCTTGATAATTCAGCATTTACACCTTCATTTATATTTAATTGTTTTAATAAATCTTTACTTAACCAATCCATCGCTGTATCATAACTATCTGCCAATACAGCATTTTTTACTTTTTTTGATGTCTCATCTATTGAATGCATATTCTTAAAATGAACATTTAAAATATAATGAAATTTTAAAAACATATTTATTGTTTTTATGATTGTGGGGTTTGACGGATATTTATTTATAGAATCTAATAATATTTTTGACTGTGGGGAATATGTATATTTCTGTATTAAAAAAATAATTTCATCTGGTAATTTTTTTAATAATTTGTTTGTTTTGTTTAATTCGTTTAATTTGTTTAATTCGTTTGTTTTGTTTAATTCGTTTTTATTACCTTTTTTTAAAAAGGTATTTAAATTTTCCATATACTTTATCTATGCTTTACTCTTTTTAACCTTTTTCTTTTTCTTTTTTTTAGTTGTCAATCCCTTTGAACGATTTACTCTATCAATCTTATATTGTTCATATTCTTTTTCCAATATTCGCAATTCGCGCAACCACATCTTTTGAATAGTTGTTTCTTTTACAATATTAAGTTCGGCTTCTTTATCACCCTTTTCTTTAAGTAATGCCTGAAAGTTTTCCTCACATACACTATCCATAGGCATTTTTCTCAAATATTTATAATCATCATCTCCATTCATTATAGCATAATCTCTTGTTTTCAAAAGTTGAATAATAACATCCTTCTTTTTCTTTCTTAAATCAATCACTTCATCACAATTTTCTTTAATAAATCTAGCCTTATTGCTAATCAAAATGAGTTGATTTTCAAGCATATCAATAATGTAGGACTTTCTTCGAGCATATGCATCTAATCGAATACCAATAAATTCATTAATAATATCATAAATCGTATTATATTTTCTCAACTGTTGCTCTTTATTAAACAAATACATATTAGATGTCTTTTTTGTCGTTGTCAATTTAAATGCCTTTTCAAGACCATTAATATGTTTACTAATATTTTTGGAAATCAAATCTGGCAACTTTCCCAAATGCAATTTTACAGTAAATTCCACAACAGTATCTGTGCAAGAATCAATATATGTTTTTACAATTGGTTCTTTCCTTTTTCCTGATTTAGATTTGTCTTCAATAAGAGTCTCCAAATATGCTTTATAATCACTTGTCCATGATCCAATAGGAAGTTCAGTAATTCTAATTGTATCATGACTTACTATTTCATAACATCCCTTAAACAAAAATTTATCAGATTCTATTTGAATAATTTTGCCCTTAAACCCTTCATAATAAGGTTCAATCTTATGTGAATTTGTTTTATCTGGTTTTTTAATGGAATACTTCAAATAATCTATAATCTGAGTTGGATTGTAACACATCCCTTCATAACTGAATCCAGTTCCAATTCCTTTTCCTCCATTTACCAAAATCATTGGAATAATTGGAATATACCAATCTGGTTCCACCTGTGTTCCATCATCATCCAAATAATTCAAAATATACTCATCGTCTTTGGGAAATACAAATCGAGTAATAGAGTTAAGCATTGTAAAGATATATCTTTCACTGGCCGAATCCTTACCACCTTCCAACCGAGTACCAAACTGACCATTTGGTAAAAGTGAATTAATATTATTTGAACCAACAAATTCTTGTGCAAGACCAACAATAGCCTTGTTCAAACTCATTTCACCATGGTGATAACACGAATGTTCAGAAACATATCCGGCAAACTGTGCCACTTTAATTTCTGTTTTCAATGGCTTTTTAAAAGCACAAAATAGAATTTTTCGTAGACTTGTTTTAAATCCATCTACCATAGACGGAATACTCCTTTCACAATCATATTTTGAAAAGTGAATCATTTCACGGTCAATAAAATCCTCATAATAAATACTATCATTATCTGGACATAGTGTTGCATGTCTATCATAATTACCCAACCATAATTTTCTATCATCTGCTCGAGATTTGTTAAATACCTTATCAATTGCATTATCACTTTTATCTTCGTTATAATTAAACCATACTACCTTCTTCTGTGCAAAATATTCTTTAAATTCTTTAGCAGTACTTGTACCCAAACCCTTATAATATTTAACCCTCCACCCTTTACCTTCATTATTTTTCTTTTTCCATTTTTCATAATCACTATCATTATAAAATGATTTTACTTTTTTTCCTTTTGTAGCCTTCAAAATAGGTGTATTCATAAATCCCAAAAAGTTTGGAATCTTTACTAAATCTTTCCATTGTGAATGAAACATATTAATACCCAATCCTTTAATATGACTACCATCCAAATCCTGATCTGTCATAAATAAAATTTGTCCATATCTCAATGATTTCTTTGCAGTTACACTATCATAACTTTTATTTGAAATCAATCCAACAATCTTTTTAATATTTACAATTTCAGCATTTTGATTGATTCTATTTTGATTTTCATTAAGAGTATTCAATAACTTACCCTTCAATGGAAATACACCATAAGTATTTCTGTCTTCTTTACTCAAACCCGATACAATTCCTGCTTTCGCTGAATCTCCCTCACACAAAATAAGAGTGCACTGGTATGATTTTGTGCTTCCTGCAAAATTTGCTCCCATATACTTAGGAATTCCTCGAATATTTCGAGTTTTTCTACCGTCTGTTTTCTTAGCAAGTTTACTATCTTTAATTTCTGTCAAACTAATAGCCGCATCCATAATACCCATTTTTGCAAGTTTATCAATAAATTTATCACTAACTTGACACTTAGAACCAAATTTTGATTGTGGCGTATTCAATGATTCCTTTGTCTGACTATCAAAACTAGGATTTTCAATAATACAATTTACAAAAAGCATAATTTGCTCCTTAATTGTAGTAGGTTTAACCTTAATTTTCTTTTTCTTTTCAATATATGTAGACAATTTTCGCACAATTTGATTTAAAAGATACTCAACATGTTTTCCCCCCTTAATAGTATTAATACCATTTACAAAGGAAACTTGTGTGAATTCATCTAATGGACTTACACAAGCAACAACCTCCCACCTATCATTAGGTTTCTCATATACACGTTTTGTTTCAGATTTAGGTCCGATATATGAATCAATATACTGTTCAAAATTTTTATTGTGAACTAGTTTACCATTAAACTTAACCTTCACGCGATTATCAGTAACAATTCCAATATCATATGTTCTTTTCTTAAAAAGATTAAACATATCATCTGTCAAACCTTTAATACCAAATCTTTCATAATCTGGTAGAAATTCAACCTTAGTATATGGTCCAGACTGTGTTTTTCTAATTTTTGGCGGTTCAATACTTGTAAGATTATCACGAAAAGTTTGTTTATACTTTTTTTTGCGGACATGATCAACAGTTTCTATTTTACCCCATTTTGAATAAATCAATACAAGTTTAAATCCAAAACCATTCTTTCCACCAACAATTTTCTTTTCTTCTTTATTATAATTGGTGGATGTTCTTAAATGACCAAAAATCATTTCTGGAATCCACAAATCATTTTCAGGATGTTTGGCTACATCAATTCCATTACCATCATTATACATTGTAATAACTCCTGTTTTTTTATTTACTTCAATACTAATTTCAGTTACTGGAACAATATGTTTTTCCTTGTTTTTCTTTTTTTGTTGAAGTCTAATAACGTGATCTCTACAATTTACAATACCTTCGTCAAATAGTTTATACAACCCACCTATAAAATCATAATCTTGATATGTTATTTCATTATTTTCGTTTAATGTCCAATATTTTATAGTATCGCTATCAATAGGACCAATATATGTATCTGGAGCATCTAGAATATGCTCTATATCGGTTTTCTGTTGATAGGTTTCGGCTAACTTTTGGGACGATGTCATAGACATAATAAAGATATTGTTGTATTTCTTCTTTAAATATTTTCAATTTTTGTTATTTAGTTTAAATAAATTAAATAACATAAAAATAATGAGAATGTAAAAAAAATATTTATGTAAAAAATTATTTTTATAATTATATTTCATCCTGAGTAATTATAAAGTGAAGTAATAATTCAACAGGTTTAGTATTTGCATTACCATTTGAAATTAAAATAGATAAAATTAATTTATTATCCTTTTTCAACTTGGATTGAGGTATACTATAATATTCTAAATGTTGGTTTATACTTTCAAGAAGTTGTTCATATGAAAGGGCGTTATTAATATTACAATTATTTAGTTCAGTCCATTTATCTGCTATCATTAACTCACGAGTAATATCTATATATGAACTTTGTGACCATTTATCACTTGTTAAACCAACATCTTGTTCCCATAAATTAATAACTTCTCTCATTAGATTATAACCATGATTTTCTACCGTTTGACCCACGCCAGACGCATATCTCCATCCTTTTATTAAATGTTTATTATTAGATAATATAGATAATGCCGTTTGTAATATTGGCATACCAAATTCTTTGTTATATTTATAAAATAATTCTCTCATATTATCACCAGTAATGCCATAATACTGAGAAAGTTGGGTTGTACTTCCACTATATTCAAAGAGTTCAACTTTATGAGAATTAGATTCTGTAATACTTTCAGTATTAACCTTAAGTTGTGCAAATACAACTCCTTTACTTGTAGAAACAGTAACTGGATCAAGAACTTCTAATATACTTTGTAAGTGATGAATAACTCCGTTTGTTGCCAAAAAATCGGCATTAATTATTTTAGATATATTATCTCTAGCAAGAACATATAAACTATTACTTGAATCTTTATGAAATTTCAGTCTTGCCCCAGACAAAGTTGAAACTTCTGTATTAGACGAAGCAAACCTATCTATATCAGATAATGTATAATTTCCTAAAACCACATGAGATTTTAAAAAATCTATTTTTCGCGAGTCCGTCAATCCGGAAAATGTAGAATTATATGTTGAAAAAGCATTACTATTTGGAGCAAGAACTGTATATTTATTACTAATATCGTCCAATGTATCTATTATATTATACTGTACCAATAATGTATATAATGTTTCTAATGCTGTTTTTGTATTTACATTCGTAGTAATGTCATTACTAGAAAATTCTATAATATTTTTAACCGTATTTGTTCCAGATGTAGGCTTAGGTAATGTAGAGTCATATACCCATGGTCCAGCGGGGGGAAATAAAGTAGTCATAT
>Ga0206677_10002669_pt1 | contig 15485 bp, 10 predicted proteins | sample M130m12015metaG_FD_155475 | JGI IMG/M metagenome (GOLD analysis project Ga0206677, IMG submission 155475) | Ammonia-oxidizing marine archaeal communities from Monterey Bay, California, United States - M1 30m 12015 | ecosystem: Environmental > Aquatic > Marine > Intertidal zone | place: USA...
AGCATTTGATATGGTAGGCGCTTTCACAACCGAAATGTACTTTAAATGTGATTCTGAATCAACTTACGACCCTAATACCTCTAAGGTAATAGAGAGAACGGAAACGTCTCTCCCATTCAGAGGGGTAATAGGGAAAGCTAAGGACAATATGCTTACAAGCGCTGGGATAGCAGCTGTAACCGAAAGGTTAGAAGTTACTACAAAGCGCAAGGATATACCCGAAGACTACTCTAAGTTTGACACGATTCATTTTCAAGGTGCTGATCATCGTATAATTAACTATACTGATGACGGATATATTATTCTATTCACTGTTTCAACTAGATAAGGAGGTTGTATGGCTAACTATACAGAACTCTTATCTTCCGTAGACGCTGTGTTTGCTTCTAACGATTGGAAGTCCTTTGGATTAACCGCCTTCCCTGCTAACTTTTGGCCTCAGACAACACCGGACGAGTTTATTATTTATGAGATAATACCCGCTTCTCCGCCTGTTCCTGAGTACTCAAAGCCAACTTATAAGAAGGGAATTATTATAATCCAGATCTACACTAGGTCTAACAAAGGACTGTCAAGATGTTATGAGATAGCAGACAAGCTAGCTACACTGTTTGATTCAAACAATAGTAACTCTACACAGTTAAGCGATGGTACTCTAAATGTTAGAGGTATCGACAAGGACGACACAAGTTTATTCAGGGCTGACTACAGCCTACAATTCAATTCGTTTTAATTCTTCAGGAGAATAAAATGCCAAATATTACTTCAATTGGCGCAGGCATGTACACCAGCCTCGCTTACATCGACCTTCCTTGTGTGGAAGGTGCAGCAGCAGACGCTACCGAGGTAGGTAAAGGAGACACTCCAGCTGAGTGGATTGCTTACTTCGAAGCCACTGGTACGCCATGGACTGTTGGTACTGACGCTAAGGCCTTTGGCCGTATCCGTGAGTTCCCTAATCTAGGTGTTCCCGCAAACGTTGTAAACGTTCCTCAGTATGGACAGGCAGTATCTTCACAGATCACTGGTCAGTCTGATGCTCCTTCAATGGACTTCACTTTCAACTATGTTCCAGAAGAGCATAAGTTTATCGCAGACATGCGTGAGTCGGGCGAGACATTCTTGTTCCGTGTTCGTTTGTCTAACGCTAAGCAAGCTGTAGACGTTCTCGGTGTTAACCTACCACTAGTAGATGACGATGGGGAACTACGTGAGTTCTCAGACTTCTACTTCTTTGGTTCAGTAGCTTCATTCGAGGTTGTCCCTAACCTCACCGACTCTAACCAGTTGAATGCTACCCTGACTATTGACGGTGGAATGTCAGGTCCACACTCTTACGATGCTACCGGAGCTAACTACTCTTAAGCATTACTAATGAAGGGGTCTCCTACGGGAGGCCCTATTCTTTATTTAACCTATACAGGTGAAACTATGTCAGAAGAAATTAACGCACCTTTCGATCAACCTTATGTTATGAAGGTAACTGTAAATAAGATGAAGAAAGCTATTGACACGAGTTTCTACAAGACTTCTTCAAGACTTGAAGAGTTCGAAGAGAAATCAGATAAGTGGGTAGAGGTACTTAACACCCTACATTCACTTCACGCTATCCGCAAGGTCATCGATGACTTTGAAGCGCATAACAGTCAAATCTTTAATACTACAAACAACAATGAGGAAGTATAATAATGGATATTAATAAGTTTTTAGAAAACACTAAGCAAGATAAGAAAATTGACTTTCGAGGTCAGGAGCTAACCCTTAAAGAACTTTCTTATGGTACTGTTGCTAAGTTCTCCAAACTCGCTAAAGAGATGGAAGACATGGACGCAATGGATACTAACCGAGTTGCTATGGGTAACTTGCTCAACGCTGGTATTGAAGAGTTTAAAGGTATCACAGAGAAGCAAGTAGAAAATTTCCCACCTGTTGTCCTTAAGGAGCTTACAGAAGAAGTCCTTAAGTTTAATGGACTACAGGCAGAGGAAGATGAAGTGGGAAACGCAGAAGTAAGCGAAGGCTAGATAACGAAAGCCTTTTCTTACACGAGCTAGCTTTAAACTTGGGTATGCGAGTATCCGAGATAAGGTCGTGGCCCCATTCAGAAGTGTTAGACTGGTTTGAGTACTTCAACAGAAGACCTCATGGTTGGAGAGAAGATCTCAGAGCACACTACCTACTTTCTGCACAAGGGGTTAAAGCTAAAGCCCATGAAGTGTTTGACAGTATCAGAGCAATAGAAAGAGACAGAGAAGAGTTGGAGAACGAATCCACTGAAAATGACGCTAATAAGCTTCTTGCCTCTCCTTTCTTTACTAAAATGATAGCTGATACGGACTGGGATATTAGTGTAGACACATAAAACGTTCTCTCGGGTTCCCGAGTAAGGAGATTTAAAATGATATCTATTAAGCTTCTCGGGTTATCCGAGGAATTTGAGAACAACGATAAAGAGTTTATTAGTACAGTTAATTCACTCAACACCATACAAGCGCTAGACGCTGTAACCGACTTAAAAGCTGCTACTCCTGTAGACACAGGTAGAGCTAGGAACTCTTGGGTTCTGTCGGATAGAGAAGACTACTTTATAAACAGTCTAGTTAACAGCGATGTATCCGCGCTTGGCTCAGTGAGAGACGACAAAATAGTGCCTCTTTATGTAACAAACGGAACACCTTATATAGAATCTCTAAATGAAGGTTCATCTAAACAAGCACCCGCAAGATTTGTAGAAACGACATTATTGTCTAAAAACTATAACGTGGATGGGGTCTTATTCGAAACTATAAACTTGGATGAACTATAATGGCTATTAGATTAAAGTTCTCAGCTGATACAAAACAAGCTGAAAAAGATGTCAACTCGCTTGAGAAGGCGGTTGGTAACATAGACAAAACTACCCAATCAGCAGCTAAAGGCGCTAAAGACTTAGCTACTGCTTTTGGTGTTATAACAACTGCGGTAATCGGAATTACTACCGCAATGTCAGCATTAGATAAGACTACTCGGGTAGGTAACCGAATAAAGGTAATCACCGGGGATACAAGAGAGTTTACAAGAACTCTGACCGCCCTAAGAAAGGTTTCCGCTCAAACAGGAACCAACTTAGAAGAGGCAGCAAACTTATACTCCAGACTATCTAAAGCTACTAAAGTAAGTAACAAAGAAGCTGTGCAATTCACAGATACTCTTATAAAACTTGGAAAGCTTTCTGGGTCTTCTACCGCAGGTATGCAAGGGGCCTTGCTACAGCTGGGACAAGCTTTATCTGTAGGTGTCTTAAGAGGAGATGAGCTTAACTCTGTAATGGAAGGCATGCCCGGCCTTATAGAAGCACTTGGGAAAAGCCTAGGTAAGACTAACCAAGAGCTTATCATAATGGGTAAGGCAGGCAAGATTAGCTCTAAGCAAATACTTAATGCGCTAAGGGCAGTTAGACAAGATATTGACAACGAGTTTGGTGGCCTAGCTTTTACTTTTGAAGGTTTATTCTCAAGAATAGCTACATCAGCTAAGTCTGGGTTTGGGTCAATTGGAAGAGCGCTTAAAGGAGAAGGTGGGTTCAAGAAGGCTTTGTTTAGCCTCGCCGACTATCTAGAGAGCACCCTTAACAAAATGGGAGTTAACTTAAGAATATTCCTAAACCAGTTCTATCTGTTCAGACTTGGCCTTAAGTCTTTTTTCTCTGACTTAAAGAGCGGAGGGGCTGATCAGTTTGCGAAGATGATAGAAAAGATTGGTAGCTACTCTGGGAAACTCTCAAGTGTTATGCTTGCTATTTCTGGATTTGGAACCAAAGTAAAGAATGTATTCTATGACATGTATATAGACATAGTAGGTAACTCTACTTGGCCTGACTTGGTCAAAGGAGTAATCTCTTGGGCAGGGAAGATAAAGTTTGCTTTGAAGCCTTTGTCTTTGTTCTCTGTAAAAGTAAAGAGAGTATTCTACGACCTGTTCATGTATGTGGTGGGTAACTCTATCTGGAAAGATATGATAAACCAAATCATAGAGTATACTCCAGTTATCTTTGGTGCTTTAGGTGCCATAATATCTTTCAGACTTGCTATGGTAACTCAGTTTAAGCGTATCTTTATTGGTGTAGGTCTTTGGTGGCTAGCAACAGTGAATATGTTTAGCGAGCAAATACAAGAACTCTCCGGTAAAGTAGTAGATATAACTTGGAAGTTTGTAACTAAAGGAGGATGGCGAGAATTCCTTACAAGCCTCAGGGAAGCCTTAACTGGTTCTGGCTTCAAAGAAGCTGGAGAGTCGATGGGTGACGCTATACTTAAAGCGATTAATAAAGGTCTTAACGCTGCAGTGGCCACCGCGTTCTTAGCCATACCCCTATACAGATTTGCTGCTCAATTTGTTCCAGCAATACTTTCGGCTTTAGCCACTGGTTTTCAAGTAATGGCTGGCTTACAGGGCTTAGCTTTTGCTGTAGATACCGATGGTAACGCTCAGGATATGATCGGAAACATTATTAAAGGTATTGAGAACTCTTCTATCCTAGGTACTCTTAAAGAGATATCAGAGGGGGTCTGGGGCTTCTTAACCAACGTAAATACAGAGGGTGGCACAAGTAAGCTTGAGGCTCTGATTGACTACTTCTCAAAGAACCTTGAAGTATTAGGTGTCGCGATTGTAGCTGCTGTTGTTGTCATGAAGAAAGCTAGAAGTATAGACGCAGGTGCTGTTGCAGGTGCTGGCGGTACATTCGGTGGATTTATTGCAGACCAAGCCTTCTATAAAAAGAAAGGTGGACTTAGGGACCAAGCAGCATTAGCAAGGTCTAAGCTAGAAGACTTTACTGCAGAGATAGAGGCTAAGGCTGGCCAATACGAGAAAGAAAGAGATGTAATGGTCAGAGGAAACGCCTCTAAAGAAGAACTAATTAAACTAGAAAAAAAATATGGCGATGAAAAGAAAGATCTAAACAGAAAAGAGCAAGCTTACCGAACTAAAACCAGAGCAATTCGTGAGCAAGATGACCGACAAGCAGCAAAGTTTGCCGATCAGTTCTTCAAGGTAAGAGAAGGCTTTAAGGCAGTTGGCCAGCAGGCAGGCGCGTTAGCAGGATCATTACTTGGTTTTGCTGGTGGTGATTGGTTGGCTGACAGACTGGAGCTAACTGGTTTTGCTAAGTTAATGACACAGTCTCTTTCAGGGCTAGCTGGTCAAGTCGTTGGTGGTGGATTAGGTACTGCTGCAGGTCTTGGTATATACAAGCTTGGCGCACAGCTGGGTAAGCTTCCGGGGGCTGTTAAGACAGTGTTCAAGCAAGGCGCGATGTTTATCGGCCACGCTATCCAAGGTGCTTTTCAGCTAGCTATCTTTGTGTTAAAAGCCACTCTATTTGTTGCTATTAAAGCACTTCAATTAGCCCAAGCTGCATTCTTAATAGCTTTACGTTCCTCTTGGCTTATAATTCAAGCGGCGTGGATAGGTGTTCAAGCAATTGCAGGGGCAGCATACGCGGCAACTGTTTTCTTAGCTATGAAGGCATACTCTGCTATTGTAGGTGCAACAATGGCCTTAGGGTTTAGCGGAGCAGTTATTGCAGGCTTTGTAGTTGCAGGTGCCGCACTTGTTGGACTTTTGACGTATGCGTTCAGCGATGGAAGCATATTCGCAAAAGCCGGAGAGTGGATAGGAGGTAAGATATACGATGCTGTTTCTTGGGTTAAAGAAATATCAGGAAAAATAAAAGATGCTATTGTAGAAGCGTTTGAGAAAGGTAAGCAGAAGATAGCTGAAGGGTTCCAATGGATACAAGAGCTACCCAGTAAACTAGTAGATGTCGGCAAAGGCATGGCTGAGCAGTTCATAAACTATATAGTTAAAGAATGGCCCATGGTGGCGAAGCTATTCGGTATAGAAGAGATTAAGCCTCCTGTAGTGCCTCTTCCAAAAGACAGTCCACTATACTACGGTGGAGGGTCTACTGGAGACCTGATGAGTGGCGGTAACATTATAGATGAGCTGATGACTCAACCGTCTGCTAACCGCTCCCCTATGTTCCCTGACTTATCTGTTGTTAGTGGTGAGTCTAGTTCAGGTAAACAAGTAGTTGATGGTTTAGCTAGTATTGACCAAAGACTTGGAACAGACCTAGGCAGTATTAATACAACACTATACGTAGGAAGAAAGTCTGCTGAAGCTGAGGCTAATAGACTTTTAGAGACCGTTAAAGAAAACTCTAACCTAGTAGGTATGGATGGGGTTAACCTGTTAGACGACAAAGCATCAGAGTTAAACAGAGAACGAAAGAAGTACATGGAAGAGAATACCGAAGCTCTTAAGCAACTCACTATTGGCGACATAAAGAGCAAAGGTGAAGAGTGGAGAGAAAAGCTTGGGTTTGCTTCAGGTGGTTCTGTTAAAAGATTTGCCTCAGGCGGAAACGTGTGGGGTGAAGGTACGGCTACTTCTGATTCTATACCTGCTATGCTATCTAATGGTGAGTTTGTAGTTAGGGAGTCGGCGGCTAGGAGTAACAGAGCCGCGTTAGACTACCTTAACAGCACAGGTAAAATACCGGGCTTCAGCGAAGGCACTCCGGCCGACAATAGTATGGGCGCGGTGTTCAGCAGAATAACTTCTTTGCTTAAAAACATGGAAGGTATAGGCGATATTGGAAAGGTTTTGCCTCAGATATGGGAAGAGCTTAAAGGACTATTCGGTTCTTGGAGCAAAGCCTTAGGTTTCAGTGGTGGTAAAGAAGAAGACAATAAGCTCATTAATAATATTGATGACCTTAAGTCTACTATAATAGATTTAGATAAGTCTTCAATGACCCCTGAAAGTATCGCTAGTGAGATAAACTTTGAATCACTGGAGAAAGCTTTAGCCGCTGGACAGGAAGACGACGTATTAAACGTACTGAACCTTACAAAGAGCTTAAGCGAGCTAGTAGCTAGTGGAAATACTGACCTTGAAACTCAACTCAGAATAGCTTCAACTCAAGATGAGATAATGGTTCAGGTTGCTAGGATAGATACTAACTTATCTGAAGCTACCAGCTATCTCTCTCAATTATCTGTATTCCAGAAGGAGCAGGCGGAGAAGTCGGGTGAAGCGGTAAGGTCAACCTTTGAAGGTTCTTTATCGGGTCTGCTTAAAGGTGAATCTAGCCTTAAAGAAGCCATAGGTGGTCTTGCAAATGGAATTAAAGACACTATCGCAGATAACTTTGCTGCTTCTATCACTCAAGGTATCTTTTCTAACGCTGACGGTGAAGACTCTGGTATAATGGAGTCTATCAAAGGCTTATTCGGGATGGCAACTAAAGGCACCGAAGAAGGCACTAGAGGACTATTCGGTAAAGCTAACGCTGCTGCGGGTGAATGGGCGGCCGCCTTAGGCTCCCCAAACAATCCTGCTCACGTAACTATGGCAACAGGGGCAGCAGCTGCAGGCGGTATACTTGAAGAGATAGTACCTAAAGGCGAGAAGAAAGACAAGCATGGCTGGCTTGAAGAAGTAGTACCTGAGGGCGTTAAGAAAGGCGGTTCAGCTGCTGGTGGCGCTCCGGGGATTATGACTTCTATTAAAGACCTAGGTAATAACTTAATTACTAATGGTTTTGGTGGCCTTGGAGATATCTTCTCAGGACTCTTTGGTAAGCTCGGCGGTATGCTACAAAACATTATGGGCGGTGGCGGTGGTGCTGGTATAGCTGGTTGGTTAGGAGGCATACTAGGGGGCAAAGTAGGCGGCATGTTTGACAATGGCGGGTCTATCCCAGCTAATAAGTTTGGCATAGTCGGCGAGAGAGGCCCAGAGTTTGTATCAGGACCAGCACGAGTCTATAACAGAGCTAAGACTGCTCGTGAGCTTGAAGCTTCAGGTAATGGCGGAGGTGGCAACTTAACTTTCCAACTTGAAGGCGACTTTGACTCACGTGCAGAGAGGTCTATCAGAAACATGGTTCAATCGGGAATGCTTCAATCAGCATTAAATGGAGCGGAAATAGAAAACGGCGGAGGACGCCCATTATTCAGGACACCTTAAAATGAAACTACCCATATCTAAAAGTGATATTGTAACTCCATACAATATTTCAGTAGAAGAGTCGGCTGATCTTCTTGTTACAGCCAACAACAAAGCCTCCTTTGTAAGACGAGGAGGTTATCACTATACGATGACTATGGGCCTGCGTCCTTATAACTTGTTAAAAGAGAGTGATAATGCGAGGTTCTATAGCCTCGCCACTTTCCTAACATACAATCCTGTGTTTGAATTGCCTATTATTAACATGCTGAATAATGAGACTATACTCACAGCTGTTAACAATAGTGTAACTGTAAGCACTGGCGCATCTGTAGGTAATACTCAGGTCAACATAAGCCAAGCTAACCTTCTCAGACCCGGAGACTTTATACGGTTCGGAGATGTTAAGAGCAAGGTTTACCAAATTATGTCAGTTAACGGACAAGCTTTACAGTTAGCTCACCCTCTAGTAGCTGCGGTTACAGCAGGTGAGACCGTACATTTCTCTGAAGAGATAGACGGTATTAGGTTCTGTGGAGTATACGGGAAGTTCTTAAATGAGGACTTCGGATTATCTAATTCACGAATAGAAGAAGGGATACTAGGGAAACTAGGTCCCCTGAAACTTAAGGAGAAACTGTAATGGCTTTTCTTTTTCAAGATCAAGAAATAATTGATACCCTGCGAGGAGATGCGCATAGACCCATATACAACTTTGTGGCTATCTATGTTACCTCCGATGTTTACCCTAACGGTCTGTTTTTAACAGACTTTGACAACGATGTAATTGTAGACGACATAGATGGAAACTCCCAGAGTTGGATTTCCGGTTATCTTGGTGCTATTAATCCTCCCGCGAGGACTGGTAATGTAACGCAAGAGATCCAACGTCTACAGATAATACAAGGGTTAGACGCAGGGTTTTCTAACGCAAGTGAAGATATCATTACTGCGTTAGGCGAAGACTTCCACAATGCTAAGCTGAAAGTAGTGTCTTACTTGTTTGGAAGCAATGGACAACTAAAAACCAACGAGCCTATCATGGCCACTAACGGACTAATAAAGTCTGTATCAAGAGATGTAAAGAACAGCGCACTGGTAGTAGAGTTCTCAAATAGCTTTGGAAAACTAGATGGTTTACAAGAGCTTAGAACAACTCCGGGTTCTCTTAAAAGGAGAACACTTACAGGGGAAACTCCAGATACTTCTTTCGATAAGGCTAACATAGATATCGATGGCAACATACTTAAATGGGGGATCGGATAATGCCGGGTTGGTTAATTGCTTTTGCGGTTTCCTTTATTGTAAGCATGATAAGTGCTATTATAGCGAAACCCAAAGCTAGAAAACAAGAAAATAACATACAACGACAGGGGATAGACCAAGACCTTGAACGTCTCTACGGAACCCGTAGGATGTCTATGGTTGTTACTAACGCCTCTACAAACAGTAACGAGAATGCTTTTGGTTATTCATACCCTTGGAAAAGGGGAAAGGGCATACAGTTCACTCTTGACAGTGGGCCACGAGTTCCAATGCCTAATGAAGCTGATAACGCTATATTTTCCTATAGTCATTCACGAACAACTATGCTTCATATGCAAGGTCCCGTCTGTGTAAAAGGAAGACGAGACGCCTTGTTCTGCTCCGTGCCTCAGGGTGCTACACAATCAGACCCTAAACAAAACTCTTACTGGGGCGATAACGAGTTTCAGGTGTTAGTTAACGATAAAGATGTAGGTGATAGCGAGCTAGTTTCTAGGAGCGGTGTAGCCAGAACAGGCGCTGGAGTATGTTTGTACCTTAAGAGCAACATTCCAGATGATATATTTGAGTTTGTAACAAGCGGAGCCATAAGTGGTAACGATACTTGGTCACAGTGTATACACGCTTACGCCCATGCGTTTCAAGATCTTGAAGCTGGCTCGGCTAAGTTTACAGGAATTCCCGATATATCTTTCATGCTTGAAAGTAATAAGCTGTGGGACCCCTCTAATGACTTTGAAGTCCATGTAGATAACCCCGGAGATTCTCAGAACTACAACCCTAATTGGTCAGGTAGACCTGATAACCCTATACTCCAACTTCTTGACTTTATGCTTGACAGAGAATTTGGTGGTGGCTTCTCAATTGAGGATATAAACCTAGACAGCTTTAAAGAAGCGGTTAACATGTCTAATCTTGAGATAGCTATAGCAATAGATATGGAAAACCAGTTCACTATGCTGAACGGCTTTGGTATTAACGGATGGAATGGTGGTGGCACCCCCGGATACGCGGGTATGCACTATCCCGGTCTTACTGGTAATAGAAACCCCAGTACTATACTGACCAGACGAGAGAAGCAGCCTCTGCTAACTTCTCACATAACAATAAGCACGGAAGATACCTTATCAGATAACCTAAGTGCCCTGTTAGCAGCTTGTAGAGGGGCAAGGTTATTTAAGAACAAGCAAGGTAAGTGGACAATTAACACTGCTTGGTTGATGGATAAAGACATGTCGTTTAGCTTTGAGAGCGAAGACGGTCGTGAGATATACGGTGTACCTTTCTTCCCTGTTTCAGATGACAAAGTAACCGTTAAGGTAGACGGGGTTGTATCTTCAAGCTATGAGTTCGTAGCAGGTGGTGACCCTGAATCTCAGTCTACAGGTAGTCAACCAGTAGATGGCTTTCGTTTTGCTGAGTTCTTTCAAGAAGAAGGTGAGCTTAAGATACACTTCTGGGAGACCCCTCCAATACCTGAAGCTGACTCTAGATATGCTGTATACAGAGAATCGTCAAACCCTAACGCGGGTAGGCTAAGTTTTGTACCTAGCACTGGCACTATAACTATCGACAACAATAAGAAATTCTGGTTGTTTAAAGGTGCAGTAAAGAAGAACTTCACAGGTTACAAAACCTTATGGGAAGTTAATGGGCAGCGGTTACACGAGATACCTAACGATGCCAATGATAACCAAGTAGGTCTTAAGTTTACACCACCTGTTCCAGCAGGCTCTGTTATATCGTTAGATTACGACCCTGATGCTCACTTCGCTAAGAAGGCAGCTGCTAGGATAATAAGAGACCCTAACGATATTGGTTTAGATTATGATGCTTATGAGGACAGCGACGGTCTACCTCTTATAAGACTTGTAGGCGATATGAGCTACCAAGGGGTGAGTATTGATGATCGCTATAACCAGTGTATTGTCAAATACCATGACGAAGCCCTTGACTACGACTACAACGAGATTGAGTGGCCTAAGACTGACTCTATAGCTCATCTTAAGCTACTTGCCGAAGATAACAGCAAGCCACTTATAAATACAGTTACTGTAAACCACTTGTGTGACAAGTCTAACGCAAGAGATTACGCTGAGTTTGTTGTTAGGCAATCCAGAAGTGCTGATCAGTTAAGCTTTAAGGCTGACTTCACAGCTATTGGTCTTGAGCCTAATGACATCATACTAGTCTCGGACCCTGCGATTAAAGTAGGTGATCCCGCTACTATAGAAGACAACTCTCAGTATTGGCGTGTAGTGTCTACTAAGATGGGCGCTACAGGTAGCGTAGAGATAAGTTGTGTTAGATACGAAGGAGAGGACTACGCTTACCTTTCAGAATTATTGGAAGATCGTAAGTATAAACCTGTCGTATCACCAATTCCACCTGTAACTTTCCCACCTACTCCTGTAGAGGAGCTTGAGAATAAAGCAGCAGGATTTGGTATTCTCAGCTGGATTCCACCAGCAGGATTGTCTAACGCATTCACTTACAGGGTTGCTTACTCAACTAGGTATGTCTACAGCGATAAGCTTACCTACCAAACAGGTGACATCGTCTGGAGTGAAGACAACTTAAGACACTATGAGAGTCTAGTAGACAACAACTCTACTATACCAGAAGAAGAAACAAGTGCTACTTGGCGCAAGCTTGATAACGATGAGAATGCTGTTGAGTTTACCACTATACAAGCAGATACAGACTCACCTAACACCGTTATACCTAACGTGGAAGAGTCTCGCTATTATACTTACAGAGTACAGATAAGAACTTCTACGGGATTAGGTCCTCCTGCTTATTTGTCTATTGACATTAACGCTTTCAGTTTTGGTGTTGGTACGCTTATAAGACTTGACTCTACTAAAGATGTAGTGGTTATTCCTCGCTACTCAGGCATTGTAGACATTTGGGATACAGACGAAGTATACCCTGAGAATGCTTTAACAAGGTTTGGTGATGACTACTACTTGTCACTTGTAGCCGACAATACCGGTAACCAACCTGATAGTTCGCCTGCTGCTTGGGCAATAAGCGTAGGTGGGTTAATGGACTTCTCCAAGTCTGAATTTGAGATTAGGATGTATAAAGCAGATGAGGTTATGTCTCTATCTGCAGATGCCGGTGGAGACTACTCGGCTCCTGTTGATATCGCTACAGCTGATGATGACTGTTGGTGGATTGAGAGTATAACCGAGATAGGTGTAGATATACCTCCTCATACTGGCGTTATACAAACAATTGATGAGGTAGTAGACGACTACATAATGATAGACGACATACTTGACATCAGCAAACAAAGTCTGACTGGTCAAATACAAGTCAAAGCTATCTACAAGGATGACTCAGGGGTTGCCCACAGGGTAACAAAGAACATCCAGTATATCATCTCTTCTCTTGGTGCTGACGGTATTGATGGTGGATCTACGGTCCAATTATCTTGTTACCTACACACACCTGAAGAGTATGACGCAAGTAACAACTTAATCTTTCCACCTTCTCCGGGGTCTAGTGGCTCTAATGGTACTTTCGACTTTGATAGTAACATACTAGTGCCCCCTACTGGTTGGACACCAACTCCTCCTCAAGTAACAGACGGTATCGTATGGGTATCTTATCAGTTACACAAGAGAGGCGAAGGACCTCAACCAGAAGACTTAGGCGACTGGTCAAGCCCAACTATCTCGGCTGTGTTTGGTGGCACTATCTTTAAGTATACTTTGTATGCCAGAGAGAGCAGTATGCCCACTAAGCCAGCAGATAACGACCTGATCTATGACTTTGGTTCGGAAGAGCTTAGGTTTAAGTCAGTGGGTTCTACACCAATAGATATGGATAACCCTTACGTTACTAACGGTTCTAGTTGGTATCCTTCAGTTCCCGCAGGGGACGCTGTTGAGGACAACACTTATGTTATCCAGACTACGTTCTCTATACCCGGAAGAGTAGGTATAGACAATACTTCATTCTGGTCAGACCCAGCTTCGATAAGTGCTCAAGGTAAGAGTATTTATAATGCTCTACTGCTTTCTAAGGTTCCGGCCGGAGACAGCGCTCCATCTGTTCCTATACCTAACCTTATAGCATACAACTTTGACAAGGAATGGTTTGAACTAAGCGCTAATCCCGGAGTTCAAGTAACTCAGTTTGGTAGTTGGTATGACCCTGTAGCTCTCCCTTCAATCGGTAAGAAAGAAGAGGTTTACGCTACACGAGAAACCTTCTCTACTTTCGGTGCGGTGGGTACAGATGAAACTTCTACTTGGTCTTCCCCTAAAGCATACTTACCAAGTGCTGCTGACGGGACTTCCTCCTACTTTGCTTCTATCTATACTCTACAGAGTGTAGGTAAAATACCAGAGACTCCAACAGGAGGGATATTTGACTTTGACTTAGGTGAGTTTACTGAACTACCTACTGGAAAGAACCAAGCAGACAGCGCTGTATACACTTGGGGAGCCTCTCACCCTGACTTAGGGGATGAAGAAGCACCTGTGGTTTGGTTATCTCAAGCACTAGTTACTTCGGATGAACCTGCGGGTATTGATGACAGCATAACTTGGGGTCAACCTGTAAGGGTTGCTACTAAGGGTATTGCTGGCTCCTCTACTGATATTGTATTCAAAAGAGAGACAGCTGCCAGTGTTTCTAAGCCCGGCGATTCAGCTGTTTCCCCGCCTACTGGTTGGTACACTGATGTTAGTAACGTGCCAGTTACAGAGAAGCCTATGTGGTCTTCGGTTGGTAAACGGGAAAACCAAGATACTGATTGGGTGTGGCAAGAGCCTACTCTAATTGAAGGACAAGGGGTTGCGGAGCTTACTCTATACAGGAGAGGCACTAGCCAACCTGCCACCCCCGGAACTGCAGTGTATAACTTAGCAACCGCTAACTATACTAGCAAAGACGGAAATTGGTATGTCAATGTGCCTTCTGGTGATGACGCTGTATGGATGTCTAAGGGTGTAGCTTCAGGTCCCTCAGGTAGAGAAGTCACTGTTAATAACTGGACATCTCCTACTAAGGTATTTGAAGACGGTCAACCCGGTCAAGACGGTCAACCCGGTCAACCCGGTCAAGACGGTCAACCCGGTGGGGAGGGTCCTAAGGGTGACGACGGGGAAGACGGCACTAAAACAGCTCACGTTGTTTTGTATAAGAACAGTAGTGACGCTAGCGAGCCTAAAAGGATAGTAGGTAGTACTACTTACAATTGGGCTAGTAGTACCGTAGGCTCGAATAATAAGTTTGGATGGAGCGAGTCTTCCTCCTCTCCTGCTTCCGGTGGTAGTACTTGGCAGATATCTGTGGACATAAGCGCCCCTGCTACAGCCTCTACTACGACAATATCCGCGTCTAGCTGGAGTGCTTCAGCTAAAATATCAGGTGGAGACGGTCAACCCGGCACCCCCGGCGCGCCCGGAACCCTAAACCCACAAGCTTTCAGTGGTATCATCAACATTTGGCGGGGTGATGCGTTAGCAAAGAAGGATCTCCCACCCCAAGATTGGGAGTTAGAGGAGCTGGGCATTAACGATGCTCGGGTGGCGGGTAATAACTTACCATTCTATTTGTTCTTGGGCCAATACTGTGTAATTTACGATAGCCAAGGAAATACTTATGGTTGGGTGCAAAGAACCAATATATGGGATAAGACTGAGTTAATCACTGCTGATATGGTCTACACTAATGCTATCCAATCTAAGCAGTTGCAGATATCTGAGGATAGCGGCAGTAACCGAATGTACTTTAACGGTGCGGATAATCGAATTGAGATATGGGCCAATGGCCAGCTTAGGATTAAGCTTGGTAAACTTTAATAATGAACGGGGTACTTCGGTGCCCCTTATCTTCATGAGGAGGAAACTATGGATGATGTCCCAATTAACTTTGCTGCAGGTGACAGAGTTAAGTCTAAAAACCTAAGGTCACCTAAAACATTTACAATTGGTTTAACGCAGACGGGCCAAAAATACTGGTTAGCCGAAGACTATCCCGGAGCACCTAATATATCCGTAAGTAGGACCGGTAACGGTAGCAATACTGTTACAATGACTGTGAGTGAAAGCTCTGACTTTATCTTTGGTTGGGATAAATTTAGAGTTGGACCAGTTGGTAACTCACAAGGCTGGGGATACATAGTCAAGACCTTCTATAGTATAATCGATGAGCCTTCTAATAAAAGCACGGCAGCTCAGGGCAGAGCTAACGTAGGACCAACA
>Ga0206677_10002672_pt1 | contig 15473 bp, 12 predicted proteins | sample M130m12015metaG_FD_155475 | JGI IMG/M metagenome (GOLD analysis project Ga0206677, IMG submission 155475) | Ammonia-oxidizing marine archaeal communities from Monterey Bay, California, United States - M1 30m 12015 | ecosystem: Environmental > Aquatic > Marine > Intertidal zone | place: USA...
AGCAGCGATCAGGGAAGAAACAATTTTCTCAGTACTGTAAAGATGTAAAAGCTTATAACAACAGTATTACTGTGGCTGAAGATGGAAGCATCACCGTGATTCGACAAGTTGTCGATGACAGATATAACGCGCTGACCTTAACTAAGCTAAACTAAAGCTATTGAAGTTGATTTGAACAATACAAAGTGAGAAAAAGGAATATGAAACAACTAGAAACTACACATTTTTTGCGCTTTGTTTTTGCCTTAGTCATCATGTTTTGCGCGAGTACTGGCTATTCTCAGGATCTTGCTCAAGCAAAACAGCTTTGTGGTAATCTCACTGCGACCAACAAGGTGATGGCCCAACAGGCCGGTTACGATCTTGACGCACTCTGTGGTGACGTAGCTGGAGTAAGAGCAGATAAACAGGTTGTCGAATTAGAGCCTATGGTTTCGCGAAATACAGTCTCATCAAAAAGCAATGATGATCCCTATGGTCAGCAGAAGTTTCACGATGAGCGTGATTTTTACCGAGAGCAAGACCCTTGTCTTGCAGAAAAAATGTATGCTGACCGAGACCAAGATAGGAATGCTGATAAAGACAACGAGGTCGGACTGATTGAAGAAGAGGCAGACTCTTTTGTGGCAATCGACTGCTTAAAGCCCTTCGGGTATGACCTCTTTGCCAGTGCGCCCACAACCTTTGCTCCTGCTACTAGTATTCCAGTATCTTCAGACTATCTGCTCGGACCCGGTGATACGCTAGATATTTTATTTTATGGTAAATCTAACAATACATTTTCTCTGGAAATCAATCGTGATGGATCTGTAGATTTCCCCGAGTTAGGGCCAGTGAGTTTGTCAGGGTTAACCTATGCTGAGGCAAAGGATATGCTGCAGGCGCGTATTGCCGCTCAGGTTATTGGTACGCAAGTAAGTATCAGTATGGGCGCATTGAGATCGATGCAAATTTTTGTCCTAGGAGAGGCCTTCAACCCTGGTGCGTATACTGTGTCGTCACTTTCAACTATTACGCATGCATTGGTGAGTAGTGGTGGGGTCAGCGATATAGGATCTTTGAGAAAAATTCAATTGAAGCGCCATGGAAAATTAATCACCACACTAGACCTTTATGACCTATTGCTATCTGGCGATACAAGCAGAGATTTGCGGATCCAGTCGGGTGATGTTGTGTATGTTCCTACGGTGGGCGATGCAGTGTCGATTGATGGTGAGGTTCTAAGGCCTGCTATTTATGAATTAAAGGGAGGCGAGTCTACTCAAGATTTAGTGCGGTTGGCTGGAGGCCTGAGCTCTAAGGCGTATGCGAAAAGTGCTCGATTACAAAGAATTAGTACTGATGGCTTCGTTTCAGTTTTTGATGTGGACTTAACTCAAAAAAGCGATCAGTCGGTTTCACTAAGGGGTGGTGATCATCTGAGCGTTGATGCGGTCACGGATTACAAAAAAGATGTTGTTTCTCTCTTGGGCAATGTTAGACACGAGGGTGACTTTGCATGGCGTAAAAGTATGCGTATTTCTGATGTCATTGCTGAGAATAATAAACTTAATCCCGATACTGATATGAATATTGCTCTTGTAGTTCGAGAGTTAGCAAATGGCGTGGATATCAAAGTATTGAGGTTTAATCCGAGCAAGGTTATTGCGGACGTCGAAAGTGGTGAAAATTTTAGATTAATGCCTAGAGACCATATTATTGTTCTGTCTGCCTATGGTGATCGAGTTGCAGAATTGGCTCCTTACGTTGCCAAGCTTAAGCGGCAAGCCAGGTTGGGACAATTACCCAAGGTGGTTAATGCTGACGGCACAGTGCGCTTCCCTGGGACGTATCCTCTGATTGAAGGAATGTCTGTGGGAGACTTGATTGAGTTGTCAGGGGGGCTGAGGGAGTCCGCGTATTCTCAATCTGCAGAGATAGCACGCATTGATATGTCAGACCCAAGCCGTGCGGAGAGTAACATTGTTTTGTCTTCTCTCAAAAAAGGAACCTCAACTCCGCTAAAGAATTTTGATTATGTTGAATTCCGCACCGTTCCGGGGTTTAGAGAAACTCATACGATTTCCCTTGAGGGTGAATTTATATTTCCTGGTACCTACGCTTTTGATAAGGGTGAGACTTTAACCTCGGTTATTCAACGAGCAGGGGGATTTACCACAGAGGCATTTGTTGGTGGATCGGTATTTCTGAGAGAAGGTCTAAGAGAACGTGAGGAGAAAGAGCTAAAGCGCCTAACAGAAAGTCTGCAAGATGAACTGCAATCTCAAAACCTAAGGGAATTAAACGCCGATCTTGATATTGATCAAGACCAGACGGCATTGCAACAGAAGGCGATTTCAGAGCTGTCGTCTCTAGAGGCTTTAGGGCGTTTGGTTATCCCCCTGAGGGCTATTGTGAACTTTTCTGCTGAAGATATTCTTTTGAGAGATAACGATCGTTTAATATTGCCTAAATTTAGCCAAGAGGTAACAGTTTTAGGCGAAGTGCGTAGGCCTATTTCTTATTTATTCGACCCTGAGCTTGATCAAGCAGGTTATATAAATCAAAGTGGTGGTCTAAAGCCCAGCGCGGATAAGCAAGGAATCTATGTAGTAAAAGCCAGCGGGAAAGTTATAAAACCGACTCGCGGCCTTTTCAGATTTAGATCGGCTGCGGCATCGATAAGTCCCGGAGATACTATCGTCGTGCCTTTAGACACAGATGATGAAAAAATGAGACCCATGGCACTACTTGCTGAAGCATCGCAAATTATTTATCAATTGTCTTTGGGTGCTGCGGCGATTAATACGTTTAATAACAATCCGTAGCTGCAAGTAGTAGCAGAAATTAATAGGTTAAGGATTAGGCTTTTGGAAAATAACAGTCAAACGAATGATCAGTACGATGATGAAATAGATCTACGAGAACTATTCGGCGTTCTTTGGGGTAATAAAATTAAGATTATCGGAATTACTGCTGTTTTCGCTGTTGTTTCGGTGATTTATGCTCTGTCAGTGCCAAATCAATATAAAGCATCTGCGCTTCTGGCCCCTGCACAGCAACAGTCGGGTGGGCTTTCCGGCGCTTTGGGTCAGTTAGGAGGATTGGCCTCTCTTGCGGGTGTGAGTATTGGCGGTGGTGAAAGCAGTGAAGCTCAAGTGGCGCAAGAGATAATGAAGTCTTGGAGCTTTATTGAGGGCTTTATTGCTGACAATGACCTTGCTGTGGAGGTTTACGCAGCCGAAGGTTGGAGTAGAGAGTCGAATCAATTGAAGTTTGATAATGATGTTTATGCAGTCAAAACGAAAACCTGGTTGGTTGAAAATGATAATATTGGTCGGTTAGGGCCACCCACGAGTTGGCAATTATTTGAGAAATTTTCAGAAATGCTAGCGGTATCAGAAGACAAAAAGTCTGGCCTCATTTCCATTTCCATTGAATACTATTCTCCGCAGATTGCTAAGCAGTGGCTCGACTTATATATTTTATCGATCAATAAGCACATGCAGGCGCGCCAAGTGGTAAAAGTTAGCAATAATATTGAATATCTTGAGGCTCAGATAGAAAAAACCTCGATCACAGAGATGCAAGAGGTGTTCTACACTATCATTGAAGAGCAAATAAAAAGTCAGATGTTGGCTGAGGCGAGTCCTGATTATGCCTTTGTGGCAGTCAGTCCGAGTATGGTGCCAGAGAAAAAGTCTCAGCCTAAACGAGCATTAATATGTATTCTAGGAACGCTGCTTGGTGGTATTTTGTCGGTACTGACGGTGTTGGTACTTCACTTCGCTAGAAAGCCTGATTAGTTGATAGGGATTTTATTAAGCACTACTAAGCCATCATTGACTTGATTAGGAATAATAAGTTTTTGTCAACGCTTTATAGGTAAGACCGTTCAAGGATGGATACTCGATTCAACATTGAATGTAATGGAGGCTGTAATACTATTCTTGTCTTGGTAATGTATGACTAAACCCCTTTTCGTTCTCACAGAAAAGGATCTTGTTAAGCTTTCAGTAATGATGCTTCTCGCCGTGATATTCTTCGGTCTATCCGGTCTGATGATCATGATATTTATGCAGTGGATCACTCGACAAAGTTATGCTCAAGATGCTATTGATAAGCACGGAATCTCTCGGATTGGTGCATCACGACTAGGGGGCGCTGTAATATTTGCAAGCTGGTTAGGTTTGTTGCTTGCGGGCTATTTCAGTGACTACTTTGGTGATGAGTTAGGTGGGCCATCGGGCCCTTATTGGATTGATTGGATCGCCGTGGGCAGTTGTACCTCCCTAGGGCTGGCAGAAGATTTACGTAATAACTACTTAAAGCCTTGGTTTCGGTTATGTGCCCAATTAGGAATATTCGCGGTGACTATAGGGGTATGGCCCTTGTTAATTCCCACTGATTTTGGTGTTCCCATTCTTGATTTTCTTATGAGGTTACCACTTATTGGCTGGTTACTGTCGGTAATATTCTGTGTAGGGTTTGTTAATTCGATCAACATGGCGGATGGCGCTAATGGACTCATGGCAGGGGTGATCACTATCGCGTTCAGTCTCTTCTACGCGAGTACCGGCCAATTTGTATACGCTGCTATGATGACTGCGTGTGCAGTATTTACTATCTTTAATGTCATTTCGGGGCGATTATTTTTGGGAGATGCAGGTACCTATGGTCTTGGATCTTCTATTGTTATTTGTAGCCTATACTTATTTCAAAAAAATATTTTCTCTGCGGCGTTTTTGGCCTGCCTTTTCTCCTACCCATGTATCGATTTTATGATGACATTGGCGCGTCGACTTAGGGCAGGTCGATCAATTTATTTGCCAGATAATGATCATTTGCATAATCGTATTCACTATCACTTCCAGCGTTGGTTACCTTCAAAAACTTTGGCTAATTCCATGACTGGCGGGCTTATAGTGGCTTCATCTTCTGGAGTGACTCTTGTGGGGTATATTTTCCAGTGGTGGCCAGTAACTAGTAATCTCTGGATTTGGCTTTTCTCGCTCCAGTGCGTCAGTTACGGTGTCGTGTTTTATCTAACAGGCTTTGGTCGCACGAATACTCAATATGAGTACAGAACTTAATTTTCAAGAGGGTTCGCTAGCAACGAAGGACTGCTATACACTGAAGTTGCATGAAAGATACAACCTTAGCGCACAAGTTCCTATTTACTCTTCTTTGCTGGATAACAGGCATTAAAAAAGTTACCATCTTTTAAAAATAAACGTAAACATCTGGCAGGACTCAGGTGTTGATTCACCAACAGGAAATTAAAAACTTGAACTCATTTGTTCTCTCCGAGCGTGAGCTCGCCAAACTTGCAGTAATATCCGTTTTGGCTACTACTGCCTTCGGTGTCGGCGGTCTAATAATTATCTTTATTATGCAGTGGATGACGCTGCAGAGTTATGCATCAGATGCTGTAGACAAACATGGGATAGCTGAGGTTCAGGCGTCACGATTGGGGGGAGTTGCCCTGCTGATGGGTATTTTGATGTCCACGGCTTTTTTTATGATAAACGATGATACAGCGGTTGAGTTTTTTAGAGTGCAGGTCTCCTGGCCGGTTTGGCTGGGTGGGGCTGGGTGTTTTAGTCTTGGTTTAATTGAAGACTTGCGCAATAACAGTTTATCTCCAAGCTTTCGATTGATCAGCAAAGCCTTGGTGCTGATGGTTGTATTTTTATTGGCACCATTTTTAGTTCCCAGTAGTATTGGATTGCCTATTGTCGATTGGTTTTTGAATATTCCTTTTGTAGCGTTTGCGGTTTGTCTGTTTTTCTCAGTGGGATTTATCAATGCGGTAAATACGGTTGATGGTGCCAATGGGTTGGTGGTAGGTATTTTTTTCATCAACTGTTACATATTTTCCGCAGAAATGGATGGAATGGCTATGCCTGCTGGATTGTATGGAGCAGGCTTATTTTTAATCTTTAATGTGGTCTCAGGACGTTTATTTTTGGGCGATGCTGGGGCGTATGGAATCGGTGCAGTGATGCTACTCGTTGGCTTAACTGCTTTTAGTGAAGGGTTAGTATCTCTGCCCTTTTTGGCAGTACTCTTTTTTTACCCTTGCTTCGATTTTGTTGTTAGCCTAGTCCGGAGGCGTCTTGACGGACGGGCGATCACCGCACCGGATAATGACCACCTACACAACCGTGTTCATGCATATTTTAAGTCGGTGTTTAAGTCTAAAAATATGGCAAATTCTGTCACTGGATTATCAATAGCTCTGGGAAGTTCTGGGTTTGCCTTGGTCGGCCATGCCAGTGATTTAATTCCAATCACTAGTAACCTTTGGTCTTTCGTTTTTCTGATTCAGAGTGTTCTTTATGGTGTGATTTTTCTCTGTGCAGGAAAAGCTCTTAATCCCGTTCATTAGAGCTGGTTTTGATTATCATTTTCGTTTGAAAAACCTCTACCCCTACTGGTTTTCGAAGTGAACCGTACTGCTCGCTTTTTTTCTCTAACTTTTCGTTACATACTAGCTACAGATCCCCGTGGTGCTCTCTCTCCTGCTTATTAAGCTGGCACGTAATTTAGAATATAACAAAACGAGAGTTCAAATACTGAGTGTTTGACTTTTTGAGTAATAACCTTATGCTCTCGAATGATAGATGGCTGTTGCGCAAGGGCATCATAAGATATCCGACCATCACTGTGCGGCTTTTGGTTAGAGATAAGCGTAGACGCAGTGAATTATACAAAGAAATAGCTCAATTGTTAGAAAGAGTTAGGTCGCAACAGAGACCTAATAGTCGATTCTAAACTGCGACATTTAAGCAGGGTTTACTACACTTTATTGTGCTAAGGTGCTGGCGCAAGAAGGTTTTCTAGGAAGTATTTTATTACTGTCGAGGTAAGAGGTAGATACCAAAGTAGTAGTTGAGTTGGGTAAAACTAATGGGGTCAGGGTTGTGTCTAGTCTGTCATATCCTTGCTAGGCGCTTTTTATATGCTATTTACCTGATAAAAAAGGAAGCTAGCCTGAATTACTTTTGTATTGCAAAGCTTATCGTTAAATTTGGTCCTCGATTGTAGCCCCCTGACTTTACTGCTATTGAACAAAGAGTTGGTATTTAGATTACCCTGTACTGGGGACATAAATGTTGAGGGTAAAAAGTTATGGTAGCTAAAATAAAAAGAGCAGTCATTCCTGTAGCAGGTATTGGGACTCGCATGCTTCCAGCGACAAAGGCTATCCCAAAAGAGCTACTGCCGGTGTATGACAGGCCGATTATTGAGCATGTGGTCAGGGAGGCTATTGCAGGGGGTGTTACTGAGATTATTTTTGTGACCCGAAGTGGCAAAGAGGCTATAGAAAATCATTTTGACGCCCACTACGAACTCGAGCATCGTCTAGAGAAAAAGGGTAAGGAAACGATTTTGGGTACGGTGAAGAATGTTGTTCCTGCGAGCATCAAGATCTCCTCAGTGAGGCAGAGTGATGCGCTGGGCTTGGGTCATGCGGTTCTATGTGCCAAGCACCTTTTAAATAATGAGTCTTTTGCGGTTTTATTACCTGATGTGCTAGTCCTTGATCACGAATCCAGAGACAGTAATTATAGCTTCACTCAGCTTGTTAAGGCCTGGGATGAGACTGGTGTGGGTCAGGTCATGGTTGAGCGAGTTAACCCAGGGGTTGTTGAGAGCTACGGTATTGCGAACCTTGGTGATGTTGCGCTCGAGCCGTTTAAGAGTGTTGCTTTGAAAGGCCTAGTTGAAAAGCCTTCTCCTCATCAAGCACCCTCCAACTTGGCGCTTCTCGGTCGTTATGTCTTGCCCTCAAAGACGTTGGACTTGTTGGAGAATACTGGAGCTGGTGTGGGTGGTGAGATCCAACTGACCGACGCGCTGGCCAAGCTTCTTGATACTGATGGGCTAAATGCTCTTGAGACTGACGCCGAGATCCATGACTGTGGTAACAAGCAGGGATTTTTAAGTGCAAACTTGGCGGTTGGGATGAGAGATACTGAGACCAACTTAGCCATAAAAAAACTGTTTAAATCAAATGGCTGGTAAGTAGTTAACGATATGAATAGATTTTCATTGATATTACTTATTGGGATGCTTCTGATGCTTTGGGGTATCAGTGGTGTGGCCAAGCTGTCTCAGGCTGCTATCAGAACCGGGTTCGATGGGTCTGTTGTGAGTAATGTTTACGCACCTGATCGATTGATGCTTTTAGGGTTTATAGGGAGCCGTGTTGCGAGTGAGTTGATTCGTCGGGGTGAGAGTACAGTGATTATTAAAGATGAGGATGGTCGGTTCTCAGATGACAGGATTAATGATAGAAACCCTGGAGATTTTGTAAATTGAGCTGTGTGTCTGACAGTTATAAAAGCTCTGCCAATACCCCGAGCAAACAGACGCTTACTAAATATATCGCTATGGCTCTTTTGGCGCTTCTGAGCTTCGGTTTAACAGGTCTTGGTGCAATCGTTGTGATGTTTGCCTTATCTACCCTGCGCGCAGGTAGAGACTCCGCTGCATCCCATGGTATCAGCTCTAGAAACTCCTCCCGATTAGGTGGCGTTGCGATTGTTATTACCTTTATTATGTTTCTTATTGGTATGGTTCTATTGAGCTCCTATACACCCGGAGTGGTGCGTGATGTTACCTTCCTCCATATTTGGTCCACTGTTTTTGTTTGTGTGATTTTAGGTGGCGCTGAGGATATCAAGGCTGATTTATTAAGTCCGTATTTTCGTCTTGTAGTTAAACTGCTGGCCTTCGGTTTCTTCCTCTGGACTACGCCGAATGTAGTGCCCTTGCTTATTGGCATCGCGGGCATCGATTATCTTCTCTCAGTCCCATTAGTCGCATGGGGACTCTGCACGGTTTTTTGTGTTGGTTTTATCAATGCCTTTAATATGGCAGATGGTGCTAATGGCCTGATCCCTGGGATAGCAACAATCGCTTTTGGTATATTGTTTTTAGTGTATGGCCGTCCCGCTGAGGGTGTACTGTTCTTTGTTTGCCTGATGTTTTTAATCTTTAATGTTGTCTCGGGTTGGTTCTTTTTAGGTGATATGGGTAGTTATGGATTAGGTGCCGCGCTAGTGTGTTATGGATTATTAGGTGTCGCTCAGGGGGATTTTTCAGCTGGCTTTATGGCGTCTTTGCTGTCATATCCTTGTGTTGATTTCTTGGTGAGTGTTATCCGCCGGTTGCGTAAAGGGCTCTCGCCACTTCAGGCTGACAACGGTCATCTCCATAATCGTCTTTATAGCTTTTATGCTCCAAAGTTTAAATCTCGGGTTACTCCTAACTCTTTGACCGGGTTGACAATCAGTAGCGGTTCATCAGGAGTGAGTTTGATAATCTATGTCTTTGATTGGATTGCAATTGACAGCAATGCCTGGTTTGGCATTTTTGGAATACAGGTTGTTGTTTATTTAGTTACACTTAGTCGATTGAGGAGGACGCAGATGAACCAAAGTGAAATTTTAATTGGAATGTCTCGCTAATGGAACATATCTGTATTGGTAACTAAGCTTTTTGAGACTCTAATAAAGCGTATAGAAAACCGTAATTTCTTCATCTTTCAGAATGTTTCTTTTGGCTGTAAGTCCCCTAATATTTTTCTCAGTCAAACTTATCTCCGCATTACTCTGTTCTGAGTGGTTAATAAAGCCTCCTAGAGGTGTTCTTATCCAGTCGCGATTCTCATCAATTTTACAATGGGTCTCTCCTAAATAGGTACCTTTTTTAATATTTTGTACAGCAAACAAGCCAAGACCATCAATCTTGCTATTATTTATGGTAACTGATGCTGGAAGTGGTCTATAGCTGTCAGCTTTAAAGGTTTTCTTACCGACTGGAGTAAAATTAGTTTTAGTCAAAAAGAGGTCCTCTTAAAAGGCGTTTCTGCACGAATCTAAGTAGTGAAAGCTGGTTTTAACACGAGGATTATAGAGGTGCGAAATCCGCTTAGCAATCACTATGCAAGGGTAATGTGACTCAATTGAAGGATACTGGAATAAACTTTGATACTACGGATAAGTTACTCTTTAGCGAATCAGATTCCAAGCTCGCTCATGGCCATAATAAGTAATAAATTTCACTACAAATTCTATGCCTCCAATCATCGCTGCCATAGAAAGCTCGCCAGTCACGATATAGGCAATAATGGCTGTTGTTAAAGTCGCAGTGACACGCCACGTTAGTGCTTTTGTGAGGCTACGAGCATGGGAGTTCGGGTTTTTTAGATCTTCGCGCAATGTCATACATTACCCCTGTACATTTTTTGTTATCACTTCAATAAGATCTTTAGCAGAGTCATCCACTGTCTGGCCTTCTGTATGGATGATCAAGTCCGCACTCACCGGTACTTCGTAATCACTATCGATACCCGTAAAGTTAGGGAGCTGACCACTTCGTGCTTTTTTGTACAATCCCTTAGGGTCGCGTTCCTCAGCTACCGCCAGTGGCGTATCCACAAACACTTCAAGAAAGTCTCCTTCCTCGAAAAGGCTCTTTGCCATGTCTCGCTCAGCCCTAAAGGGCGAGATGAACGCAGTGAGTACAATGATTCCTGCATCCATCATCAGCTTCGCCACTTCTGCAATTCTGCGAATATTTTCTACTCTATCTGCCACAGTAAACCCGAGGTCTTTTGACAGACCATGGCGTACGTTATCGCCATCTAATATGTAGGTCCGATAACCCTGTTCATGGAGGATCTTTTCTGCAGCGCTGGCAATGGTTGATTTACCAGAACCTGAGAGTCCGGTGAGCCATGCGACTCGTCCCTGATGACCTGCTAGTTTCTCGCGTGCTGGCCGATCGACAGAGAGCGCCTGCCGGTGTACGTTAGATGCTCTGCGCAGGGCAAAACGAATCATGCCTGCGGCAACGGTTGCGTTACTGTAGCGATCGATTAAGACAAAAGCACCAAGGCCTGAACAGTCTGTGTAGGCTTCAAAAGGAATTTCAGCATCTAAGTTGATCTGAACCGTGGCGATTTCATTCAGGGCAAGGTCTCTGCCAGGTAGTTGCTCAAAAGTGTTGATGTCATATTTAAATCGGATGTCAGATAGGCTGGCATTGACTTGAGTGGTACCTAATTGCAAGGCATAACGCCGTCCAATATAGCCGGGCTCGTTGTCCATCCACACCAATTCTGCCTCAAATTGATCTGACACTTCACAGGGGGCATCTGCTGAGACAATCAGGTCTCCACGAGATAGATCGATCTCTCGATCCAGAGTTAATGTGACGGCTTGGTCGGTTACCGCTTTGTCTAAATCTTGGGTTGAGAGAACAATTTGGTCGATTTTAGCTAGCTGGCCCGAGGGTAAGGCTCGAATTGAATCCCCAGGCTGAACACTGCCTGCTAATACAGTACCTGAAAAGCCCCTAAAGTCAGCGTTGGGTCGATTAACCCACTGCACAGGGAATCTGAAGGCGTGTTGATTGAGTCGCTCTCGAATATCAACTGTTTCAAGAAACCCCAAAAGAGTAGGGCCTTGATACCAACCCATGGGTTTTGACCGATCTATCACGTTGTCCCCTTTAAGGGCAGACAGCGGAATAGGTGTCACTGACTTAAATGCCAGATGCTTGCGCAAGGTGTTGTATTCCTCACAGATCTGATTAAATCGCTTGTCAGAATAATCCACTAAATCCATTTTATTCACTGCTAAGACCACGTGCTCGATCCCTAAGAGAGAAGCAATAAAGGAATGGCGACGAGTTTGGGTAAGGATTCCTTGGCTGGCATCAACTAAGATAATGGCAACGTCTGCGGTTGAAGCACCGGTCACCATATTGCGGGTGTATTGTTCATGCCCTGGGGTATCGGCCACAATGAATTTGCGACGATCGGTATTAAAGAATCGGTAGGCAACATCAATGGTGATTCCCTGTTCACGTTCTGCGGCAAGACCATCTACTAGGAGGGCAAAATCAATGTCTCCACCTTGTGTGCCCACTTTTTTAGAGTCATTTTGTAAGGAGGTTACCTGATCTTCAAAGATCAGTTGGGCTTCATACAGCATTCGGCCAATAAGGGTGCTCTTACCATCATCTACCGACCCGCAGGTGATAAAGCGCAGAAGCTCTAGTTGAGACTGAGTTTCAATATACGCATCTACTTGAGCTTGAATGTCTTTATGGTGCTCTTTAACGGTTGGCTGATCCATTAGAAATAGCCCTCCTGCTTCTTTTTTTCCATTGATGCGTTGCTATCAGAATCAATGGCCCTACCTTCTCGCTCGCTGGTACGGCTTTGCAATAGTTCTAGAACGATTTGTGATAAGTCTGTTGCTGATGATTCAACAGCACCGGTTAATGGATAGCAGCCTAAGGTTCTAAAGCGTACCTTTTTGAGCTCTATGGTTTCTCCAGGTAGTAAATTGAATCTGTCATCATCCACCATAATCAGCATACCATTGCGTTCAACCACCGGGCGCTCAGCTGCATAGTAAAGTGGCACGATAGGGATGCTTTCACGATAGATGTATTGCCAGATATCCAGTTCTGTCCAGTTGGATAGCGGGAATACTCGAACGCTTTCCCCGGGAGACTTGCGACAGTTATAGAGATTCCAAAGTTCGGGTCTTTGGTTCTTAGGGTCCCATCGATGGCTACTGTTGCGGAAGGAAAATATGCGTTCTTTTGCGCGACTTTTCTCTTCGTCTCTGCGTGCGCCACCGAACGCTACATCGAAACCATGTAGGTCTAATGCTTGTTTAAGCCCTTGGGTTTTCATAATGTCAGTGTGCAGGGCACTGCCATGATCGAAGGGGTTGATGTTTCTTTCAATACCCTCTGGGTTGGTGTGTACGATGAGCTCCATTTTTGATTCTTTTGCCATAATGTCGCGGAAGTCATACATGGCTTGAAACTTCCATCGTGTGTCCACGTGCATCAGAGGGAAGGGAGGAGGGCTAGGGTAAAATGCTTTTCGCGCGAGGTGCAGCATCACAGCAGAATCCTTACCTACTGAGTAGAGCATTACCGGGTTCTCAGCATGGGCCATTACCTCTCGAATAATATAGAGGCTCTCGGCTTCCAACCGATCTAGATGAGAAAGCTTGGTGGGCTGGCTTGTCATGTTAGTGTTTTTTGCTGGTAAGTCATTTTCGCTTGATGGAGTGGCTTCAGAAAATTGGGCAATTGCTATCTCAAACTGTTGATCAATACCCTTATCTTTCAGTTTGCGACAGCTACTGACGAGCTCGCCTGAAGGGAAAAATGTGGTTGGCTTGTCACCCGCTAAAACTAGTAGCCCGGTTCGAATCGAACTCATTGTTCCGTCATCTAACAAGCACCAGCGTTTAGCCCCTTTACCATCTTCAGTAACTAAAACTTTAGCTCCGCTAGATTGTAAGCCACCGTCTTTAGTTTTAAGGCTATGTGTTTTCACAAATAACGCCGCTTGACGCTTTTTTCGCGCCCCTGCGACGAGAGCGTCCAACACAAGGTGTATTGCAGGACGACCTAGCTCATCTAATTGCTCGCTTGCTTGACTTGATGTTCCAAGCCAAGGGATTGCAGAGACCCAGCGTTCTAGGGTACGTTTAGTTGGGGTTTGATCTAAATCTGCCATTGCATGCCTTATATCTTCAAGGCGCCAGACCCTGTCAGAGCCCTTAGCTAGAAGTTCGGCTGCATGCTGTAATTCAAATTCTTGCTGAGACATAGCCTTGTCGCAAAGTGATATAAAGAACAAATATTACACTAATTATTTAATTTTATCGATATATTATATTCTATTTTGCTATAAATACATTTTGCGACATATTACGAGTCAAGATCATTTGCTTTTTAGGCGATAGCTTTGGAAGCGGCCCAAGTTAGATTAGAGTGTACTAACTGGTAGTACCGTGCCTATTAAATTGGCTCTACCATTATGTAGCAATAAAGGAATAACCTATGCCCATTATTGAACCTTAATTCCATCGAGCAAGCCTTATGACAGATGCATACTCCAATAAAGATATCATTAGCACTGATAAAAGTACCGTTTGGCACCATTTAATGCAGCACAAGACGCTCGAAAATGGTGACCCTTTGGTGATCGTGAAGGGCAAAGGTCTGCGGGTTGAGGATGTCAATGGCAGGGAGTATCTTGATGCTACTTCCGGCGGCGTATGGTGCGTCAACGTGGGTTATGGCCGCGAGCGCATCGCTAATGCTATTCGGGATCAGTTAGTTGAAATGTGTTATTTCGCCAATTCAGGTGGCAATGTCCCTGGGGCTATATATGCAGAGAAGTTGCTTGAGAAAATGCCGGGTATGGGGAGAGTCTATTACTCCAATTCTGGATCTGAGGCCAATGAGAAAGCCTATAAAATGGTAAGACAGCTGTCTCACATTAAGGGTGATGGCCGCAAACATAAGATCATATATCGTGACCGCGACTATCATGGGACGACCATCGCCGCATTGAGTTCATCAGGCCAAGAGCAACGTAAACAGCAGTATGGTCCATTTGTCCCAGGTTTTTCTAGTTTTGCACATTGCTTGTGCTATCGCTGCCCGTTTGGCAAAACTTATGGTAGCTGCGATATTGAGTGCGCTAAAGACCTAGAGACTGCGATACTCCGTGAGGGCCCGGATCAAGTGGGCGCTGTTGTGTTAGAACCTGTTACGGCAGGTGGTGGTGTTATTCCTCCTGTGCCGGAATACTTTCCTGTTATTCAAGAGATCTGTCGAAAACATGATGTTTTGTTACATATCGACGAAGTGGTCTGTGGTGTGGGCCGCACTGGCGAGTGGTTTGGTTACCAGCATTATGGTGTACAGCCAGACATGGTGACTATGGCCAAAGGTGTAGCCAGCGCTTATGCGGCTATCTCATGTACTGTCACCACGGAGGACCTATTCAATCAATTTAAAGCTCATCCTGAAGATAACTTAAGTTACTTTCGTGATATTAGTACTTTTGGAGGTTGTACCGCCGGACCGGTTGCCGGACTTGAGACGTTGAAGATAGTTGAAGAAGAAAACTTGCTAGACAATGTTCGTACTCAAGGTGCGTACTTATTAGGGCGTCTGGAGGAGCTTAAAAACAAATATGAGGTTGTGGGTGATGTTAGAGGTAAGGGCCTCTTTGCAGGAGTTGAATTGGTGGCGGACCGCAAGAGTAAAGCGCCAGTTGATGAAAGCTATGCGGCGCGCGTTGCTGGTAATTGTCTAGAGCAAGGAGTGATGATTGGTCGAACCAACCGTAGCTTTACTGAATACAATAATACCTTGTGTTTAAGTCCTGCTCTGATAGCTACGCGGCGTGACATAGACGACATTGTTGATGCTATTGATCAGGCGCTAGAACAAACGGCACTTTAAAACAAAAAGACTGCCAGTAAACACGCTTTTCTAAACCATTTAAACGGCATTGTTATCCGCATCACTGTAGCTTTAGCCGCTTAGTTTTTATCCAGTAGTTTTGGTGTACCCATGGTGGCATTCGCAATGATTCTACGTGTGGGTGCTGATTACAAAACTTGGTAACATCCCCACAGAACTAGCTGGTC
>Ga0206677_10002675_pt1 | contig 15453 bp, 13 predicted proteins | sample M130m12015metaG_FD_155475 | JGI IMG/M metagenome (GOLD analysis project Ga0206677, IMG submission 155475) | Ammonia-oxidizing marine archaeal communities from Monterey Bay, California, United States - M1 30m 12015 | ecosystem: Environmental > Aquatic > Marine > Intertidal zone | place: USA...
CCCGACACAAGCCCACGGGGCGAAAAAGTCCCCGATGACGATGCTTATGACCTCGGGCAGGGCGCGGGATTCTATCTGGATGCCACAGCAGATCCGTGGTCGGAACATTTCCGGATGTACAGCTATGTGACTGAAGAGCTGCCGCAGCTTGTTGCGACAGAGTTTCCTACAGATATGTCAGCACAAGGGATTTCCGGTCATTCCATGGGCGGTCACGGCGCATTAACTATCGCCTTAAAGAACCCGCACACCTATACGTCGGTTTCAGCATTCGCGCCTATCGTTAATCCACTCAATTGCCCCTGGGGTCAGAAGGCCTTCTCCACCTATCTGGGCATGGATCAAACTGTCTGGCAGCAATACGATGCTTGTGAGTTGCTAAAAGCCACTGCCGATCGCAGCGGCTGTCCCCCCATATTGATCGATCAGGGTGATGCCGATAACTTTTTGGTTGAACAGCTCAAGCCACAGAATTTTGTTGCGGCATGTGAACAGGTGGAACAGTCGCTGACCTTGCGTATGCAGCCAGGCTATGACCACAGCTATTTTTTTGTTAGCAGTTTTATAGAAGACCATTTACGACATCATGCAGGTTTGCTGGAGTAGCCTTGGTTGTTAGCGCTAGCAGGAAAGCAGAGGGCCATCCGCTGGCCGACGGGCTGCCAAGCCGAGTCTCTGAGCCGACCATCTGGATTGCCTATCTCAGGCCGGTAGAGCCTGTCCAAAACTCAGTCGCAGTGCGGGCAAATGGCGGTATTTGCTGGTGTTAGACCCCTGTCAGACGTTATAAAGGTGGCTTATTAAGTAGCACTGGCAATAAGTTTAAATGATCAGCGCAATATGAGCTGTGCGGCCAATCGTGTCGCGGCAAAAATATTTTTAAGGAATTTGAAATTTGAGCATGTTGTTTCAGAGGTTGCTGGCGCCGTTTAGAGCGCTGGCAGCAAAGAAAGGTGGCTTGCCACTCATAATTCTATTGGTGGTGATCGTAATAGGCTTCTACCTGTTATCGACCCGCAAAGTATTGGTGCCGATTGCTCCTGAGGAGCGCGTTTGGGCGGTAGACGCGGTGACCGCCAGTTATGCTGATGTGCAGCCGGAACTGACGTTGTACGGCCAGGTGATTTCTGCACGCAGCAGCGAACTGAGGGGCAGAGTATCTGGTCGTATCGTTGAAGTTGCCCCTAACTTTCGTGATGGTGGCATTGTCGAGAAAGATGAGGTGTTGCTGAGCATTGATCGCTTCGATTACGAGACTGAATTGGCTCAGCAACGCTCTATTTTGACAGAGGCGGAAATTGCGATGGCAAAAAGTCGTCGCAAGTACGCTAGAGCGACTGAGTTGCACGCCGAAAAAAATGTATCCGATGAGTTTCTTGATGATGCCGAGCTCAACCTGCGGCAAGAGGAGGCCCGTGTTGAGCAGCAGGGTATTGCCGTGTTGCGCGCAGAACGCGACCTTCAGGAAACCGCCATAGTAGCGCCATTTAGTGGCGTGATTAGTGAGCAGTCAGTTGAGTTGGGTCAGCAAATTGGCAGTAACGACAAACTTGCCGATGTAGTTGATCTTAGTCGGCTTGAGGTACGATTTTCTTTGAGTAACACCCAGTTCGGGCGGCTTATCGGCCCTGAAGAGTCTCTTGTTGGGCGCCCTGTTAAGGTGACCTGGGAAGTGGGGAGTGAGCCGTTAAACTTTAATGGTCTGATCAGTAGGGCCGGTGCACAGATTAGCTCGAGTATGGGCGGGGTTACGGTTTATGCCAATCTCGATGCCACAGACCGGTTTACTAGAATCCGACCCGGCGCCTTGGTGCTGGTCCGAGTTGCAGATATGGTGTACAAAAATGTGATTCAGGCGCCCGACTCGGTTCTGTACTCTGATAACACCGTGTATTTGGTTCGTGATAACCGATTACTTAGCGAGGTTGTAGACGTCCTTGGTTTTTCGGAGGGAGCGGTTTATTTTAGGCCGCAGAATGCTGGAGCGATTATCAATGGCGACCTGATTGTGACTACCCAGCTGCGCGAGGCCGGCATTGGCGCTCGGGTTGAGGTTCGTTAGTGATGACTTCCCGAACGATAATGGAGTCTTTTGCGCAGCACAAAGTGGCGGCCAATTTGTTAATGATCCTCATGCTGCTTTCCGGTATGTGGGGCTTTAGCCAGCTGAATCGTCAGCTCATGCCGGACTTCACACTCGATCTTATAACCGTAGATATTGGCTGGCCGGGAGCAAGCCCGCGTGATGTAGAAGCCAATCTGTTGGAAGCGCTGGAAGATGAACTGCGGTTTATTGAGGGCGCTGATAGGGTGGATTCAACCGCATTTGAGGGCAGAGCCAGTGCTGTTGTGACCTTCGAAGAGAATGCTGATCTGGCGAAGGGGCTCACCGATATTCAGTCTGCAGTTGCGCGCATTACGACCTTCCCCACCGATAGTGAAAGGCCTGTGATATCTCAGGTTTTGCCCAATGAGTTGGTTTGCAGGTTAGAGCTTTCCGGACCCTTTGCTGAGACGGCATTAAAAATTCTGGCGCAACAAGTTCGAAATGACCTGCTCGATCTGGGCTTGGCCCAGGTTGAGATCAATGGCGCTCGCGATACTGAAATATGGGTTGATGTGCCGGCGACCGAGTTGCGTCGTCTGGACATGAGTCTCAATGATGTTGCAGAGCGTATTGGAGCCGAAAGTATCGATTTACCGGCAGGACAGGTTTTTTCCGGCAATGTGTCACGACAGATTCGAAGTGAGGGCCTGGCGCGAAACGCGGCAGAGGTTGGCGATATTGAAATAATGTCTACCGACGTCGGTGAAAAATTAAAGCTCAAGGATATTGCAAAAGTTTATGAAGCCTTTGAAGAGGGCTCAGCATCACACCTTGTTCAAGGTGATTCATCAATAGGCATTATTATCAAGCGCAGCCGGGGCATTGATTCGTTGACGGCGCAGAGAAAAGTAGAAGCGTACATTGCTGGCTTGCAAGCAGAGCTGCCCTCAACGCTTAAAGTATCGATGTTTGATACCGCGGCTGATATGGTCAGGGATCGATTGTCGATGTTGTTGTGGAATGGTTTTATCGGCTTGGTGTTGGTGCTGATCGTTTTGTACATTTTCTTAAACGGTCGAACAGCATTCTGGGTTGCAGCTGGTATTCCTGTAGCGATTTTTGCAACCATTGGTGGCATGGCCATGTTTGGTTTGAGCCTGAATATGATCAGCATGTTTGCGATCATTATGGGGCTGGGCATTATTGTCGATGATGCCATTGTCGTTAGTGAGCATGCCGAATTTTTGCATCGGCAAGGAGCGTCTCCGACTGATGCGGCGTCGCGGGCTGCGAAGGTTATGAGTTTGCCTGTTCTGGCCGCATCCATTACGACTATTGCAGCCTTTTCGCCGATTCTGACTATGGGTTCTACGGTTGGCATGATCCTGCGCGAACTGCCGATCACCATCATCCTTATTATTATCGCGAGTTTGATTGAATGCTTCTTAGTGTTGCCGATGCATTTGCGTGGCGCGTTGGAAGCCATGGACCGAGGGCCTAAAAAGGGGCCCAGTAAGTTCCATGTTGCCTTTAATAAATTCCGTGACACGCGGTTTTCGGCAATTTCTCAGTTTTCATTTGCTAATCGGTACAGCACCATTACAGCCACTGTTTGCCTTTTTATTCTTGGCATTTTAATGATGGCGTCTGGCCGTGTAGGGTTTGATTTCTTTCCGTCTCCTGAAACGGATTACATCGCAGTCAATATTGCATTGAGCCCGGGGTCGGGTCGTGATGTCACAGAAAGCATGTTGCTGGAAGCAGAGCGTGCGGCCTATGCTATCGAGGAGCGTTTAGGCGGCGGTGCCGGTTCACTCATTAGCTTTGGCTTTGGTTCTCTGGGCACCAGCGTTGGTCGTTCAAATGATTCGCCGATATTGGGTGATTATGTTGGTGGCTATACGGTTGAATTAATGCCCAGTGATCTTCGTGAAATGCGCACATCAGCTTTTATCAGCGCTTGGGAAGATGAAATGCGGCCTGTGCCGGGTGTCGAAGCGCTTACCGTTTTCGAGGTGAACGTTGCTGGTCCGCCAGGCAAGGATCTGGATGTTCGTTTATCTGGTGCACCGTTGGATGTCATGAAGGCGGCCGCTATGGACGTTCGTAGTGCGGTGTCACGAATACCTGGCGTTAATGGGGTTTCCGATAATCTCCCGTACGGTATGGAAGAATATGTGCTTGAGTTAACGCCTGAAGGTCGGGCAATGGGCTTTACCACTGAAAGCGTCTCAAGGCAGATTCGCAACACTTTTGAAGGTGCGATTGCTAACCGGTTTGCTCGTGATCAGGAGGAGATTCTTGTTCGGGTTCGGTTAGCGTCAGATGATCGCTCGATTGATGGCTTGCGCGGAATCTATCTTCAGGTGCCTAACGGGCGTGAAGTGCCATTGACCGAAGTCGTAACTTTGCGTTCGCAAGTGGGCTTTTCTCAGATTCGCAGAGAAAACGGGCTGCGTGAGGTTGCTGTGACTGCTTCGATAGATCAGCAGGTCACTACAATCAATGAGGTGGCGAGTCTGATTAATGGTTTAGTGCTTGAGCGCGTGCGTGCTGAGTACGGCGTAAATGCCACGTTCAAAGGCAAGGCCGTTGAGCAGGCTGGTGCGATGGGTGACTTTTCGATAGCCCTACTGCTGGCCTTATCGATTATTTATATTGTGTTGGCTTGGGTATTTTCAAGTTACTCGACGCCCTTGATCATTATGGCGGTGATACCTTTCGGTTTTGTTGGCGCAGTATTCGGCCACTACATTATGGGGTTTGCACTGAATATATTTAGTTTGCAGGCGCTTATGGGGCTTGCTGGTATCATGGTCAATGACTCGATTGTCTTGGTTATGACGATTAAACGGGAGATGGCGGCAGGCTCGACGTTGTCTGAAGCCGTGCTTGTGGGCACAAAAGAGCGGCTTCGGCCCGTGATTATGACTACCACCACCACTGTGGTTGGCCTATTGCCTATACTGTTCGAGACCAGTCAGCAGGCACAGTTGATTCAGCCGCTGGCGGTGACACTGGTATTTGGCTTGTTATTATCGCCGTTTCTAGTGTTGTTTTATGTCCCCGCGTTGCTGGGTGTTGGCGCTGATATTAAAAGTTTGCGCGGCGGGAGACGCGTGATGCAGGCCGGATGACCATATGCCTATTCTTTTTGCATGCGATTCTCTGTTCGTCAACCAGGTGGCTTGTCTATGAATGATCAATCAGACGAGGGCTACGTTTACCTGATTCCTGAGATTATTAAGGAGCGCATTCAAATCTCGGATGTTTTTTCACAGCCCACTTCTACCTCGGTGATGAGTTATGGCGTTAATCTGTCGTTTCCCGAATTGCACCTTCATCGGACTCTGCGGTCTCGTGAGTTGTCGTTTTTGCGGGGTAAGGTCGAGGCTGTATTAGAACTTTGGGAGAGAAAGTGCCTGCAGCATTTGCAGTATCAAGATGATCGATATCGACCTTCAGCGGTTGATCAGTTGAACAGGGATGCTGATCAGCGACTGCATCTCCTGCGTAACATCCTTGTTGATACTCTTCATACGGCCCCTTCTCCTGACTGGTCATGGATTGAGTGTCGAGGAGCGTTCTCGGTAATGCCTCAAGAGCTTTACGGTATGCCGAAAATTCCAGAGTATATATTGACGGATGCAGATGGTCGCCCTATTGATATTCTGCGTCTTGATCAGGTGAGAAAGCCTGATCTCGAAAAAATTAAAAATCAGTTCAGTACTGTCACTAAACTTTTTCGTCCCAGTAAAGTGCGGGAGGTCGTCGATCAGGAGTTGGCGCGCTGGAGCAAAAAGCGTTCTGATATTGGGGTGGCAAATGCGGAGCGTCGTGCAACGCTGCGTCAGGCGCAGAGTATTTATGATGCCAGTAAGTCAATGTTCAAGGCTGGTAGGGAAAGTGACTGGAATATCTTGCAGGACGTCAAGACTAACTATGAAAGATTGGCCTCGACTGTGTTGACCAGTGATTCTGCCTCCTGTGCGGTCGAGGAGTACTGCGATCTGATTATGATGGCTATAGAGTATCCGGATGAGATCTGTTCTAACTGGCTAGTGAATTATCTGCCTGAGAGTAAAGTCTTACATCTAGACCTTGATCTGCCTTCCGTCGATCAGTTAAGTTTGCCAAAGGCTTGGGAATATTCCAGTAGCAGTGCTGAGGTAGTACAAGTTAAGTTGAGCGAACGTGAAGTTGCGGAGCTTTGTGATGTGGTTTCTTACCAGATGGTTCTGCGCGCAATGCGCGATCTGTTTGTCGCTGATCAATCCCGTGCAATCGAGACTATTATCTGTAATGGGCAGGTTGCTTTTCAGGGCCCCGGTTCTGATGAATGGAGAAGCTGCATTGTTGTCTCAATATCAGCCGATAGAGAGGAGCTGCTGCAGCTTGATTTTTTGCAAGAAACACCTGGCGCATTGATTGAGCAGTTGGGTGCAATATCAGCCGGAGCGCCACACCTGGCCGTGCCAGTTCAACCTATGGGCTAGCAGACTTGCTGCATGCCCGTTGGCGTATGCGACGGTGCGAATATATAAAGATTGGCTGGTTTTCTGTCAGCGGGTTTAAAGTTTTTGCGGTAGCCGCATAAGTTTAATTTCAGTATTATCTATAGCCCCGTCTACCATGGTGTCTGCGGTGCTTTTCTTTTAGGGAGTTTATTGATGAATATTTTTTCTGCTATTGGTCGTTTGGCCGGTGTCGTTTTTCTTGCTCTGGCATTGAGTGCTTGTGAAAAACCAGATGTTGCGGTAAGCGATCTTAGTGATAGTGACCCAGTCCCAGAAGTAATTTCAGAGCCAGGAATCGAAGCAACTACCGCGATTCCAGCTGCTGACATTGCTGAGGCCAATGTCGATGAGGCAGAGGCAGAATCTGAAGAATCTGCTGGTCCTGATTTTAATCTATCATCTGAAGATGCTATGACGACTGTAGATGCCATAAAGGCTGAAGCCGCAGCTGAGGCAGCGGCTGAGGCAGCAGCAGCCAAGTAGTATTGCGAATGCCGCAGCCAACGAATGGCTGCTGAAAAATCCAGGCCCCGCTTATCTGAAGATAAGCGGGGCCTTTTTGTGGGGAACCTTCCGGTGAGAGATTTAACCCAGCGGGTGGCGAGGAGGGGCGTCCCAGGTTACGCAGCCCCGACCAAAAACCAAGCCCCGGTGCCTGCAATTGCGCCACCGGCTACCCGTAACATTACTTTACCTTTGCCATAGTGCTGTGCAATATCACCGACAAGCACCCCCATGATGTGCAGCACTATCGTGCCCATCATGAAGCCAGCTACATAGGTGTACGGGTTAGCTACCGCAGGCATTTCTGCACCATGAGCATATCCGTGGAAGACTGCAAAGACACCGACAGCACATAGGGCAAATACCATTGGCACTCGCTTATCTAAGGCAATGGTGCCGCCAAGCACCAGCACAGAAAAGGCGATGCCAACCTCAATAGCGCTCAGGCCAACATAGAAAAAGCCAAGCAATCCACCAAGAGCCATGATGACCACAAAGGTTGCCGGTATTGTCCACATCGCCCGCCCACCAATCTGTGCACTTACAACCCCTACTGACACCATGGCCAGAAAATGATCCAGGCCAAGTACAGGGTGAGTCAAGCCCCCGAGAAACGAACCATAGGGAAGGCTGGCACCATCGTGAGCAAACAACCCTTGCGGGATTCCAGCAACAAGAGTGGCAAGAATAATTCGGCAGAAATTTTGGTGCACCATCATGACAGTGTCCTAACGCAGAGGCGGGCCTATAACGGGGCTATGATATCAACAATTAGGATCGATGATTATTGAGAAATTCAGAGATCATTCCATTGACTCTGGTCGGCTGATCAAAGATTGCACCATGCCCTGCATTGTCAACGATCTCTACCTGCACATCCCCAAGAAGCTTTTCAGCTTTCCGCTTAATGGCTTTGGGTTTGTACAACATCTCATGCTCACCGAAAATCAATAGTGTTGGGACCTTGATTTGCTGAAGCACTTTGCGCGGTTCTGCCATAAAAAACTTCTTTAATACTCTCAAGCCTGTGGGTATATGCACCTTACCGGTCGATTCGTTATAAACACCGACCGACTTGTCCACTCGGTAATGCTTCGTGGCCAGAGCCATTGCCCGTGCAAGTTGACGATCAAATGTACCAAACTTGCCACCACCGCCACCCGCTTCGGTGGCGTTGCCTCTGGTCGACTTATTGACCGTTTTCGCAGTGATTTCTGTCTCCAGAGCATCCGTATCTTTATTCTTACGCAGAACCTTGGTGATCAGAAGATGCATTGGAAACTTTGCACGTGCTATGCCGGTGGGAGCCAGCAATACCAGCGAGTTCACCCTGTCAGGCTGCTTAACAGCCATCTGCATACACAAGGAACCACCAACACTGTTGCCCAGATAATCGGCTTTATTAACACCAAGCTCATCTTGAACATCAGTAAGCCACTGCACAAAATCATCATTCAAAAATGACACAATGTTGGTTTCGCTCTTACCAGGTTGGCCAACGATATCGAGCGCATACACACGATGGGTCTTCGAAAATTCCGCAAACTGACGACGCCAGAGTGGCGCGCAGCCTGCTATTCCGGGGAGAAGAAACAGGGGGGGAGCCTGCTCTTCGCCGCATGCGAGCATGTGGGTTCTACCAAAACTTGTTTCCACATACTTCGATTCAATATCGATGTCTATATCCGCAACGATATCGTTGTACCAATTCATAATTGTTTGAAATCCCTCTGAAGACTTATAGAGATTCATTCGTGTATCCACAAAGATTCTTTCTGCAACACCGCTCTGCGCATTAATCTTTCGTATGTAGTTAAGTGCATGTGCGCCATTTGCCCCTGTCGATCCATTATTGCAATTTCTCATGTCTTGACTGCCCAGTCAGAAAATATGTTGTGTAGAACGGGTCATCCCTCGATTAAAAAGGGTTTCGGTGCAGTAGGTGGGTTGGATTCACTTGGTCGACATGAACGAGTGGGGTGAAGCCAGAATTATCTATAAGCTGTTGTTTTTATTTAGTAATTTTCTTTGTAACAGTGTGTTTCAGGCGCGCCCGGTCCCCGGCAGTTACCAGTGATGCCAAACCGGCATGCAGTGCTTCGGCAGTTCGCCAATTTTGCCCAGTTGGCACCAAGGCTGTCCCGGCAGATGAAAATCTGAGCCTTTGGAGCCGACTAGATTTCGTTCGCTGCAAAGCCCGGCGAGTCGCTGCGTGGTGTCTGGGTGCTGTTGACCGGAAATAACCTCGATGCCCTGCCCACCGAGTGCCGCAAAGTCGTCGATAAGTCGTATGAGCTTGCTTAAGGTCAGATTGTATTTATCGGGATGGGCTAATACCGCCGTGCCACCGCTGTCACGAATCCACTCAGTTACAACCTTCATTTCTGCCCATAGGTTTTTTACGTCACCCACTTTGCCAGCGCCTAAATATTTTTTAAATGTCGTGTTGATGTCTTTAACGAGTCCATTATCCACGAGGTAGCGAGCGATGTGTGGCCGCCCCGGCGCATCAGTGCCGGCGCTGGCCAGCAATGCATCCTGATCGACTTGCAGGCCGACCTTTTTAAGACGCTCAATAATTCTGACCGCACGTTCGCGTCTCGCCGAGATTTGGACGTTGCTGCCGGTTCGGATGGCAGCACTGCATGGGTCGACATTCAAACCTAGGATATGGATGCCGATGCCATTCCAGGTGGTGGAGAACTCAATTCCCGGTATCACCTCAATTGGCAGTTTGTTTGCACGGGAAGCCCACTCCAGATAACCCGCTACAGTGTCATGGTCCGTAATGGCCAGTGTATCGACGCCGGCATCCACGGCAGCAGCAACCAGTGCATCAGGCGTTAAACCACCATCCGATGCCAGTGTGTGACTGTGTAAATCATAGTTCATCGCTCTATTTTAGGGCATCTGTAGCAGGGAAGCCGATATTTCGGGGGGCGATCTCTTGCCGCCATTACAGCGACAGAGCGTCGATGGTAAACTACGCCTTTATCGATGCACTACTTTAAGGAATAACAATGAAAGAATGGAAGACGCCGCCCGACATGGCAATTGATGTGGCGAAGCAGCACACAGCGATAATTAAAACCAACAAAGGTGATATTGAAATTGAGCTTAGTTCTGAGCATGCGCCCAAGACGGTTAATAACTTTGTATTCTTAGCCAATGAAGGTTTTTATGATGGTGTCAGTTTTCATCGCGTGATTCCTGATTTTATGGTTCAGGGGGGTGATCCTACTGGCAGTGGCGCCGGTGGTCCCGGTTATCGCTTTGACTGTGAGGTCGCAGATAATCCGTTAACCCATGAGCGTTGTGTAATTTCTATGGCGAATGCTGGGCCGAATACTAATGGCAGTCAGTTCTTTATTACTCATTCACCACAGCCGCATTTGAACGGCCGTCATACCGTGTTTGGTACTGTGATTTCAGGTGATGATGTGGTTGATGCGATAGCGCAGGGCGACGTGATGGAGAGTGTTAGCATTGCAGTGTCATAAGATACTTGAGTAATGGCTCAAATGAAAAAAGGGCCGCGAGTTTCGCGGCCCTTTTTTTATATTAATCGTCCATGTGCGTGCAATAGCCCGGCTGTTTTTGGGCGTATTTACTGCCGTGTAAGCTATAGCGCCAAATTTTCGATCGCCGCAACTTCATTGCAGCTGATGTAGTTGCCGCCTTCATCCTGAGCAACATTGCTTATGGCATAGGCAGGGTCATGGGTATAAAAAATACGTACGTTGCGTTCCATTTTATCGTTGAGATAGGCAAGTTTCTCGTCGATAGCAAGCTCCGGAAACCGATCATAGCCCATTGTTATATTTGCCTTAATCCACGCGGTGCCGGGTATTAGGTCGCTGGCAAATGAGATACGCTGTTGGCCCTGCAATTCGGCCAACATCAGACCCTGAGTGTGACCGTTACTGAATTCAAAATTTACACTATCAGCAAAGTACGGGTGCCGCGCCCCGCCAACCAATTCAACCCGACCGCTTTCCACAAGCAGTTGTATTTGCTGTGGAATAAATGAAGGCTTGTCGCGAATGTGGGGCGCGTTTGCGGTATGCCAGGCGACATCGCTGATGAAAAATCGGGCATTTGGAAACAGTAAATGCATCGGTTTATCGGCCTCGTATCGGCCGAATAAACCACCGCAGTGATCGAAGTGCAGGTGGCTTAGCACTACCGCATCAACATCCTCATGACTAATGCCCGCCGCATCTAGGGATAGCAGTAAGCGATGGTCGGTTTCATTTAGCCCGAAACGATCGGCCAGTTTCGGCGCAAGAAATGCACCCATACCAGCTTCGAATAACACATTTTTATTGCACAAGTCTTTTGCAAGCAGGCAACGGGTGGCGAGTTCAATGCGGTGATTTTTGTCCGCCTGATGCCAGCGCTGCCATAAGGCTCGTGGAGCATTGCCGAACATCGAGCCGCCATCTAAGCGCTGTCGATTGCCTTCAATGGACCAGAGTTGCATGGGCTTCTCTGTGTGCTCCGGGGTACGCTGGTTTAGCTGCCATGCCCGCGCAGCCAGTCCATAGCTTCGACCAGTTCGTCGTTAAAGAAATGCCTGACCTCAGCATTAGTGAAGTGATCGACAAGTCGGGGCATTGCTTCAAATAATGTGGAATTACTCACCATGGCAACTTTCTCAACCTTGGCTTGCTGGCTTTTTACAAACTTTAAGTGTGAAACAAAGCCACCAAAGTTCTCCCAGCCCGGAAAAAACTGAGCTTGGATACAGACGCCTGCAAGCGAACCATTGGCCGTTATATAGTCATCCGTTGCCTTGGTAAGCATCTCAAAGTCGCTGGATTTCAGCGCTTCCTTGGGTCGGATAACAAGGATGCCGGGATCCGGGATGAGTTCATAATCTATCATGGTGCGATGATAGAGCGAAAAACGTCGCAGCGCTAACTTTTGCTCGTTAGCTGTATTTTTTTGGAGCCGGTCTATCACAGCAGCAGGTGAGATCGGATGATGTATCGTCCGCACACGCCGGGCTTTATTAAGCCTAAGATTGCAGTGCGCTATTTCAATGGGCTGGCTAAAAATCTTGTATTGACGGATCGACTGTTGTTGTTCGAGCGATCAGGTTTATGGCTATCGATGGGGTTGACGAAAGCCCGCTTATGCTATGTGCCTGCGACCAATGGATGCGCCCGAAACCGCTAAACTCGCGAATATCAGCCGGGCATTACGATTGGAGGTTATTCGTGGGAGAATCTGGGCTAGACTAAAGCGCTTGTGAACCTTGAATAAAGACTCTGAGGGGAGAATTATGGATCTGGACAGTCGCGGTACCGTCGTCGCCGCTATTTTATTTGGCGTTATTGGTGTGTTTGCGCTAATGACCCAACCGGTAAGCGCAATTGCTTTTGTTGATGCGCTTAATTTTGAACCGAGTCAGGCACCACTGGTGCCCGCTATTGAGGTGTTGGGTGGGGCTTTGTCATCGCTAGTTGCCGTCGCCTGGGTTCGTAAAGTGAGTTGGCGGACAGCAGGTGCATTTGCGATTGCAGTGGTGATTGCCGGCAATCTGTTGTCTGCGATACAGACTGACTTCACGACGCTCGCTATTATTCGTTTCGTGACAGGGTTCTTTGGTCAGGGTACGGCCTTCGCAGTCGCAATTGCGATTATCAGTGGCACTAAAGATACTGAACGAAACTTCGCTTTATTAATTGCCGCGCAAGTGGCTTTTGGCGTATTGGTGATGTTTACCTTGCCAGCCGCTGTTGAGCAGTGGGGCTACGCAGGCATTATGGTGCCGTTGGCAGTCTTGGCATTGCTGATTGCGCCGTTGTTGAAATTTGTTCCTGGAACGGTCGCTGGTCCAATAGGCATGAGCAGTGAGGCGGCAGACAGTTCTATAGTTCCTGCGCTAATTGCGTTACTCGCCATGCTGGTCTGGTGCACGGGGCTTGGTGCGGTCTGGGGTTCTATTCAGTTGATCGGTACCGCGGGTGGGCTGACCGTAGTTGATGCCGGTTATGCATTAGGCATCAGCAGTGGCGTTGCAATAGCGGGCGCGCTTGTCGCATCTGCTTTGGGCAACAAACTTGGCCGCATACCCCCTGTTATGGTCGCTCTGGCTATCCAAGCCGGTGCTATCTGGCTGCTAAAAGGCGAGATGACGTTGTTCCAGTTTGCAGCTACTGCAGCCATATTCCAGATATTCTGGAACCTGACTGGTCCTTACATGATGGGCGCAGTGGCAATGAATGATGCCAGTGGACGGGTGAGCGTTACCATTCCGGCCGCACAGACCGGTGGTTTTTTTCTGGGCCCTGCCATCGCAGCGGTCTTTATGAGTGAGACCAGTTATATTGCAGCAAACTACGTGGGCATAGTGTGCTGTATTTTAGCGGCGATTATTTTTGTTCCCGTTGCGCTTCGCTTGAAAAAGCAAACGGCTTAGGGCGTAAGTCGCTTGAAAAAAGGCCGCGCTTTGCGCGGCCTTTTTTATGCTTGGGCTCTACCGTTAGTTCACTGCTTAACCACCGGCCAGAGTGTGACCTCGCGACTAATGATTTGGTTGTCATGACTTTCACCGTCGAAGGGCAGCGTGAACAGCTCGGTGTTGCTTCCCCAAAAGTAATCGCCGGCCCCTGCCATTGGCGGGATGCGTTTTTTGCTGAGAAGTTGGATATAGATGCGGTAGTTTCCATTAAGTACCCGTTCGCGGTAGTAGGTGCAGGCAGGCAGTGTCATGGTGTACGCATTTTCCTCATCCAAAATAGGCTCTAGCACCACATTTTCATCGGTGCCACCATCCGGCGGACCAGCAGGCGGGAATTGCCATTTTTCATCGTTATAAAAAAAGGCCATGAGTCGATTCGGTGTTGCCAATAGCTCGTCCGGAACAATGATTTTGAGTTCGACCTTATCGGCAATATCGCAGGGACCGGTTTCAGCAACGGCGATAGCTGTCGGAACGAAATCATTTTCGGGTTGCATGAGTTCAGTTATGGGCTCGACACCTTTGCGCACGCAGCGCACATCGCCATAACTCGCTTCATGGTTATAGCCCAGGCTGGCCATATCGAATGACACGTAACCCACCCAGCCAACTGGCGTATCGGATGGGCGGTTTGATGCCCAGGTTTCGAGATACTGTGCGCCTTTGGGTGGGTCCGGGCGATCGCAGGTTCCGCTTAGCCACGATTTCAAGTAGCACCCTCTGTCACCCGGACCTTTAAACGATGCGGCACCTTGGCAGGCCCGATACAACGGTTGATTCTGCACGCCACCAACACTGAGTTGGCATATACCTCCGGGCTCTGTTGCCGAATGCCCATCGATAAGATTTCTTAGCTCATCGGTGTTTGGCAGTCGCCAGTCGGCGTAATTGCCGAGCACCAGTTCATCGCAGTATTGCTCTGCCTGCGCCGCATTCAGGCCTTTGACTTTAGGTTTGTAGGCGTCCTTTTGCGGATCTTGCCAGCAGAGACTGCTGTCGGGATCGCAGACAATGCTATAGCGACTCGGTTCGTCAGCATAGGCATTGAGAGCCAGACCGCTGATGAGCAAAATAAGCATGCAGTGGCGCAATTGAGCCTCCTATCAGCGCAATAGCAGTGCGCGTCCGGGTTGGTTAAAAGGGGTGATGTCAGCTCTACTGAGGGGCTTCGGCGAGCGTGATGTTCCTACTGAGGCTTTTGGTGTACTCCACCAGTGTATCAATATTTTCGGCGCTCAGTCGTTCGCCGTGAGCGGGCATATTTGCTGCGCGACCATCACGAATCACACTGCGTATTTCATCTATATTGCCCCCATGAAGCCAATAGCTGTCAGTGAGATCAGGCGCGCCAATGGTTAACGTGCCAGTGCCATTGTCACCATGACACGACGCACAAAACATATCGAACTGTTGGGCGCCAGCTTGCAGATTTAATTCATCGGCAGACCCACGGCCGGAGAAACTGAGTACGTAATTAAGCACCTGCTCAAGCCCGTTATCGCCCAACGGAACGCCAAAAGAGGGCATTAGGCCTGTCCGCCCGTTAGCGATGGAGGCCCGCAAGAGTTCATCGGAATTACCGTATTGGCTGATGCCACTGGCAAGGTCTGGAACACCTTTTATACCGCTGCCATGGCAGCTCGCACAGTTTTCTGCAAACAGTTTTTCACCGTTTTCTGGGGGGGTGTTGGCTTGAGCGCTTAAATTGATGCCCGCTGCTGAGGGGCCAAACGGTTTGCTAAGGGTTGCAAGCTGAGTTCGCCCAGATGCTGCAGCACTATTATCGGGCGTTTCCGCATGCAGCGGCAGCGCGCAATAAATCAGTAGTATGAGTTTTAAGCCTGACCGCATTTTGGTATCCATTGGTGCACTTGCTCTGGTCTTACTTATTATTCTTCGGTTGACGTAACTTGCCA
>Ga0206677_10002677_pt1 | contig 15439 bp, 19 predicted proteins | sample M130m12015metaG_FD_155475 | JGI IMG/M metagenome (GOLD analysis project Ga0206677, IMG submission 155475) | Ammonia-oxidizing marine archaeal communities from Monterey Bay, California, United States - M1 30m 12015 | ecosystem: Environmental > Aquatic > Marine > Intertidal zone | place: USA...
TGGTGATGCGACATTCACCGCCGCAGAAGGCAGTGAAACAAGTGAGTACGGTTTATTAGCCGCTTACAGTTTTCTAGGACAAGGCGCACAAGCATATGTTGTTCGTGCTAACGTTGACCTAGCAGACCTAATCCACAGCGCAACAGCACCAACGGGTGCAGTAGCAAGTGGTTCATATTGGTTAGATACCAATGCAAGTAAATACGGTGTACATGAATGGAACGGCACATCATGGGGACTACAATCAGTCACAGTTGAAGTCGACACAGCCGCAACAGCAGGCGAAGTTGCTGGTACATATACACCAAGTGCAACAGTAGTAAATGGCGATTATCTTGTTGCTGTCTTAAGTGACGGAGCAACAGATACTTCAATTCATTACTTTAAAGGTGTTGCTGGTTCTTGGGAGTCTTTAAACAATGCAAGTACAGGTACAACATCATTTGCACCACACTATAGCGCACCTAGTTCACCAACTACAGGTGATGCATGGATTAAAACAACAACACCAGGCAACGGCATTAACTTAGCAATATACAGCGCAAGTGCAGCTGGAGTATTTGGATCAGAAAATGTTGCAACTATAGATGATGCACAAGGCGGTGGCGGAAATAACATCAAACAAGATGGTACAAGCGTTGCGGCTCAAACACTAGTAAACAGTGATATTCACCTAAGCCTATTTGCAGCGGCCACAGGTGGTTTAACAATTGATAACGTTGTAGCAGGTGCAGCAGCTCCAATTACAACTTCAAACTTCTTTGCACAAGATGCAGAGCCAACAGGCAATCCTGCTAACGGTGCATTGTGGTTTAACAATACACGCACAGACTTAGACGTATTAGTACGTGGTAATGGTGCTTGGGAACGTATTGCAGAAGCAAACATTCAATACTCAGTTACTGAGCCAACAGAAAACAAAGCTGGCGGCGCATTAACAGCAGGTGATATTTGGGTTAATACTGGTGCAGTTGAGCGTTCACGTCCAGCATTATACCAGTGGAATGGTTCGGCACATGTATTACATGACAACACAGATCAAACTACACAAGACGGTGTTGTATTTGCTGATTTTACTGACCAAACTCGTGTTGCTCTAGCAAGTGGCGCAATTACAGCAATTACTGGTGCTCCTGATCATCAACTTTACCCAGCGGGTATGTTGGCAATCAACATGGGCATGAGTAAAAACACTGTACGTAGTTGGAACTCAACAGCCGGTGCATGGCGCAATGCCGCCGCTAACCACGCAGATGGTAGTGGAGCATTTGGACGTCTAGCTCAGCGCAAAGTTGTAACAACAGCTATGCAAGCCGCAGTAGCAGGCAACGAAGATTTACGTGATCCAATGCGTAACTTTACACTATTAGCATCACCTGGTTATCCAGAAATGACTGATGAGTTAGTTACACTAAACAGTGACCGTGGCGAAACAGGATTTATCATTATTGATACACCAATGAGAAAAACACCAACACAAGCAACTGCTTGGGTACAAGGTGTAGGTGCAAGTGAAAATGGTGAAGATGGTCTTGTTACTAAAAACACATACAGTGCAGCTTACTATCCAGCAGGACGTTCAACAACTCCAGCAGGTACAACGGTAACTGTTCCACCATCACACATGGCATTATATCAGTATGCATACAACGATAATATTTCTTATCAGTGGTTTGCTCCAGCTGGTTTGACACGTGGTGTGGTACAAAACGCAAGTGCTGTTGGGTACATTACAACTGAAGAAGAATTCAAAGCAGTTGCATTGACTCAAGGACAGCGTGATAGTATGTATTCAAACAAAATGAATCCAATTGCAACATATCCTTCAGAGGGTGTTGTGTTTTGGGGTCAGAAATCACTACACAGTACAACAAGTGCATTAGACCGTGTTAATGTAGCACGTTTGGTTGCTTACTTGAGAGAGCGATTTGATGAAATCAGTCGTCCATTCTTGTTTGAGCCAAATGATACACCAACACGTGCAAGAATTACAAGTGTGTTTGAAGGCTTTATGAGCGACATTTTAGCAAAACGTGGTGTTACTGACTTTGCAATTGTTTGTGATGAGAGTAATAACACAGCAGCACGTATTGATCGTAACGAACTATACGTAGACGTTGCGATTGCACCTACGAAGTCAACTGAGTTTATTTACATTCCAATTAGAATTGTTAACACCGGTACACTTTCGTAAGTTAATACACAAAGATATTAAAGACCGCCAATGGCGGTCTTTTTTTTGGCTAAAAGTCATAAATATACATAACAACAAAACTTTTTCATAAGAGGAGAAAAGACAATGGCTGTTTTAACAAATTTAAGTGTACCAACAACGAGCAATAGCGCACCTGGTACTATTATGCCTAAAATGCAATATCGCTTCCGTGTATCATTTGGTTTTGATACAAGCGAAGTGGTTACTAGCAATGTAATCAGTGTAACACGTCCGACACTAAGTCACGATGAGGTTACTTTGGATACATACAACTCACGTATCTACCTAGCAGGTAAGCATACATGGGAAGCTGTTTCAATCGTAATACGTGACGATGTTGCCAACAGTGTGATTACACAAATTGATAATCAAATGAGCAAACAAATTGATATGGTTAACCAAGCAAGTCCACAAAGTGGTAGTTCTTACAAATTCCAGTGTAATATTGAAACACTAGATGGTGGTAACACAACTGCTACTATTTTGGACAAGTGGGAATTATATGGTTGCTATATTCAAAACGTAGCATATGGCGAAAGTAACTATGCAACTAGTGAAGCACAACAAATTACTGTTACACTACGTTATGATAATGCACAACACAAAGCAGACGGTACAGCAGACTTACTTGTTGGTGGTTCTACCACTGGCGGTACTGACCAAGCAACAGCTAACGGTCAATAATAGTTAGTCGTAATTAGCCATGTCGATTCGCAACCACGCAACAGAAACCTTCGGTACAGGTACTACCGAAGGTCTTCTGACTGGAATACCTAGACAGAAATTTAATTTTACTCTTAGTATATCATTAGCTGACACTGGTAGTCCTATCGAGTTTACTCGTATACAGGACTTAACATTGCCAGGCTATAGCTTTGATACGCAAATCGTCAACCAATACAATCAAAAACGTGTTATACAAACTAAACTTAATTATGGAACACTTGGTGTAACATTTTATGACACATTTGATAATAGTTTTCACGACATCCTAAAGCGATACACTGCCAATTACTACAACAGTGGTAATGGTATTGGCCTGTTTACTGATTTTGGTGAAAACACAGAAAGTCCAATCAATCCATTACACTCTACTACAAAAGGTCTAGATCCCACAGGTAAAAGATATTTTGTACCAGAAATAATGATTACACAAAATGGAATGGCCGGAACAGCACAATTCAGACAAACACGACTCAAAAATTGTATGCTTACTCAAGCAACTGGCGATACACTAAATTACAGTGAAAGCGCACCTGTAGTATGGACTACAACTTGGCAACCTGAACACATACACGTTGTTGATATCCCCGCCACTCAAGCAACATAAATACTCATATGGCTAGAAACTATATACAGGGCAAATTTGAACCCGTCAACAAAGAAAAGTATCTTGGCAAACGTGTGCCGATATATCGCAGTGGATGGGAACTACAATTTATGCGTATGTGTGATAAGCATCCTAACATATTAGGTTGGGCCAGTGAAAGCCATAGAATTCCATACAGACATCCACTAACAGGAAAGGCAACCACATATGTGCCTGATTTCTTTATTGTGTATGAAGACATGAATGGAAAAAAACATGCAGAAATTATTGAAGTAAAACCCAGCTCACAAGTAATGGGAAATGCCAAAAGTAAACACGATCAAATGCATGCAGTTATTAATGAAGCAAAATGGAAAATTGCTAGACAGTGGGCTAACCAACAAGGGTTAGGGTTTCGTATAATTACAGAAAATGAATTGTTCAGAGCACCACAAGGTAGTAAATCCAAAAGGAAAAAAAGATGACAAAAAAATTAGAAGAAACATTCAACTTACCGTCAATGGATGAACCAATTGAAGTAGATGATACCAATTTAATTGAACCTGTTGCAGACAATATTGATGAGTTAAGTGCGGCACTTGCCCATGTAGACAAGATAGACCAAGCACTAACACCAGTTAAAAATTTAGAAGCATTAGACAAGGACATGGATAGTTATGCTGTGGATGCAATGGATGCATTCCAGACACTCATGGACCTGGGCCAAAATGTTGAAGATAGACATGCGGCACCAGTTTTTGATAGTGCAGCTAAAATGATGGCAAATGCAATCACTGCTAAACAAGCAAAAATGGATAAAAAGTTAAAAGTTATTCAGATGCAAATGCAAAAGCAAAAATTAGATTTAGAAGAAAAGAAACTAGACTGGCAAATGACCAAAGCAAAAGGAACTGACGCAGATCCAACTGCTATTCAGGGCGATGGTGAAGTAATGATTGACAGAGCTGAAATTTTAAATAGTATTATGAGCGAACTTAATACGAACCAAAAATAAACAATTTTGCTAAATAGTAGCATACAGGAGTAATAAGATGAAGACATTGAACGATTATTTAATGGAAAGCGCAAAAACTTACGAGTTTCGCTTAAAAACATGCTGTGAGCTTTCCGATGACCAGCTTGATAGCCTGGAAAAGCATATGCGCAAGTACGAGGCGTTCGACATCGAATCTCCCAAGCGCACAATACTACAGAGTGCACCACTTGATTTTTACAACGTTGGTGCCACTGAGGTATATATTATGGACTTTAAGACAAAATTGCCAATGAGTCCAGCAATGCTAGTAAATGAACTAGTACAAAAACTTGGTATTAACGAACGTGATATTCGTGTTCGTAATAAGTTAGAACCAGCTGAACAAGAAGATGCTGCTAGTATGGAAGAGCCAACAGATGGCGAAACCGACGCACTATTGCTTGACGGTGAATACACTGAAGCAGAAAATCACAAAGCAGAAGATCATTATGGTGACCAGTATAATACTAAGTTTGTAGCAGAGTTAGAAAGAACTCGCAAAGAACACAACACTGAATACAAGGGGAAATCAAATGGAAGTTAATAACATTGACGATCTAATTAAACTTGCGGGTCTTGTTAACAGCCAGGCCCCAACAGCAACAGCTGAATCAGAAGTAGAAGAAGCAGACTGTGGATGTAGTGATGAACAACCAGCCGCAGTAATGACTAATAGTCCAGATATGTATGCTATCCTAAAGCGATTAGCACAAATGGGCGAAGTACATGAAGAAGAACCAGTAGCTGAATGGTCAAACTCACCAGCTGACGAATTAACTGGAGAACCAGAATCACGTATTATGGCGCAACCAAAAGGCGAACCAGTAGACACAAGTTTACGCCGTCACTTGGGTGCAAACGGACAAGTCGTAAAAGTAGAAGAAGGCATTGTAGATCATACTGTAGAAGATATGATGGAAAGCTATGCTGCATTTAAACTTAACGAAGCAACCGAAGGTTGTGCAGACTGTGAATACATGAAAGACGAAACAGATGGCGAAATTGACACATGTGATGAATGTGCGGCAGAAGAAAGAGCTGAAGCACGTAAAGCTAATGAACAAGCAGTTGTAGAAGCAGATGCTAAAGTAGGCCATATGGAAATGTTTTTTACGGACCGTGACGGTGGTGAAACAAGCATGGAAGTAGAAGTAACATTAGCTAATGGTAAATTAGAAGTTACTGGCGGCTTACCAGGGCCAGAAGATGACATGTATTGGGATGATGCAGATATTGAAGAACAACTACGTGATGCTATGCAAGATATGAGTGTTATTAGTTGGATGAACGAAGGTATTACAGAAGATCCAAGTAAACCAAGTTTCCCACAAACTGTAGAACTTGCTGGAGATAGTATTTGGGATAGAGAAACACCAAACCCAAAAACAGTCACAGTAACCGATTATAAAATGGAAGCAGATAAAGATGGATATGTACATGTAAAAGTAATGCATGATGGTCCATGGACTATCTATACTGACACAGGATTTGAAAAAGCCATCAGCGAAATGATTGGCATGGAAGTAACATTTACTGAACAAGGCATGCAAGAAGAAGGTGTGGCAAGTTTAGAAAGTGGAGATGACATGGATGAAGACATTAGCATCCTTAAACGAAACGCAGGAGTAGCATAATGTACCGTAAATTATCAGACATATTAAACGAAAGTCAACTACCAGAAGTAGAAGTAACGGCAGAAGCAGTGGGTGATAGTGCTGAATGCTTTTATGATTTACAAGATGAGTTTTGCGGTGAAGAATGCCCAAGCACACCACACAAAGCATTAATTGACGAACTAGTACGTTACCTAAGTGGTGACCAACTTCAAGATTTTTGTGATGACTTTCGTAGACATCATATGGCAGAAGCTGTTGTTGATGAAGCAGAAATTGACGAAGCTGATATTGATGAAGACAATGCATTCAATAGTGCGGCCGCTGATGCAGCAAAAAGAGGCGACAGTCACTTTACATTCAATGGTAAAAAATATCCAGTAAAAATGGATAAAGCAACAGCAAATGATTTAACTGATGACATCGAGCAGTTAAGAAAACTATCAGGAATTTAACGTCCTATCTACCTTAGGATTACTGGGCCCACACTGTGTGGGCTCTTTTTTTCAGTAATAAATACTATTATAATGAGGTTAACATGGCCACAACTGGTACAACAAACACAGACTTAGTTAAAAAACCATATCAAAAAGAACAAATTACTCATGCGCAAGCAACTGAGTTAGCTAAGTGTATACAAGATCCAAAATATTTTATGACTGAACACTGTTGGATTCAGCATCCAACTAAAGGACGACTAAAGTTTGACTTATTTCCTTACCAACAGGAACTAGTAGACACATATCATAACCATCGATATAGTATAGCATTAATTAGCCGACAGATGGGCAAGTCAACAGCCGCGGCAGGATATTTGTTGTGGTATGCAATGTATAACCCAGATCAAACTATTCTTATTGCGGCACACAAATATAGTGGCGCTCAAGAGATTATGCAACGTATACGTTTTGCATATGAAACATTACCAGATCATTTACGTGCTGGTGCTGTTAGTTATAACAAGGGTAGTATTGAATTTGATAATGGTAGCCGTATTGTAGCACAAGCAACAACAGACAATACTGGACGTGGTTTGTCTATCTCACTAGCATACTTGGACGAGTTTGCATTTGTTAGGCCTAACATTGCCCGTGAGTTCTGGACAGCATTATCTCCTACATTAAGTACAGGTGGTAAATGTATTATTACAAGCACACCAAATCAGGATGATGACCAATTTGCACAGATTTGGCGTGCTAGCCAAAAAATGTTTGACGAGTTTGGTAACGAAACTGAAGTAGGTGTAAATGGCTTCCGTGGATACAGTGCTGATTGGAAACTTCATCCAGATCGTGATGAAGAATGGGCTAGTGTAGAGCGTGGTAAGATCGGTGAAGAACGTTTCCGCCGTGAACATTTAAACGAGTTCATTGCATTTGATGAAACACTGATTGATAGTATACGATTAACTGAACTTAAAGGAGAAGATCCCTACAAGAAAACTGGACAAGTACGTTGGTATGATACAATTAAAGATAAAAACACATACGTTGTTTCATTAGATCCAAGTTTGGGAACTGGTGGAGATCCAAGTGCAATACAGGTTTTTACACTACCAGGAATGACTCAAGTAGCAGAATGGCAACACAATAAAACTCCTGTACAAGGACAAATTCGTATAATGAAAGAGATATGCGAAGCCATACGTACAGAAGGCCCTAATAGTGAAATATACTGGAGTGTGGAAAACAATACCCTGGGTGAAGCGGCACTAGTAGTAATCAGTGAAATGGGCGAAGAAAATATACCAGGCACGTTTTTAAGTGAACCTAAAAAAAGTAATAATAGAGCATACCGTAGAGGATTTAACACCACTAACCGGAGTAAACTCACTGCATGTGCTAAATTTAAACAATGGGTGGAAACTGATAAATTAAAAATAAAAAGCAAACGTCTGTTGGGCGAAGCAAAAACCTTTGTAGCACGTGGTGCAAGTTATGCTGCCAAAGAAGGCGAAACTGATGATTTAGTAATGAGCACACTATTAGCAGTGCGTATGACAATGCTAATAAGCCAGTATGACGAAAATACATTTGAAGATATGCGTGATAGTTTTGGAGACGACGAATATCTTGCTCCAATGCCAATCGGGCTAATATAGACTGAAAGCATAAATAAGTATATGGCGATTAATATAGATAAAGTTGGTGAACAAGTTTTTAAGGTCCTTAAGGGACATGGAATGACTCTTGAGTTGTTTACTAGCGATGGCAAGAGCACAGTTGATCCAATGGAAGCAAAACGTTTTTACAATGCTGACAACAAATTAATGATTAACCTAGATTTAGTCGACGAAAAAACAGAATTAAAAGTAGGACTTGGCAAAAGTACCGATATAGCAGGAATACGTAAATTACTTGATAACTTGCGTAATCTAGCCAATAGAAATATTATTGAATATACATTACGTACATTTGGCAAGGATATTGAACCAAAAGATTTTGCCTTTCAGGCGAAAAAGGATAGTGAAATGAAAGTACAAGAAAGTTTTAGTAAACCATATGGAAGCAGTAAAAGTAGTTATCAAGCTCTTGAAAATGCTCGTTTAATTATAAAACATAAAAAGCATGTTGATGAGGAAGTACGTGGAAGCCGTAGTCGAAATATTCACAGTTTGTTTATTGAGAACGCAGAAGGCGAACGTTACAAATTCCCAGGCACTAATTTAAGTGCTGCTCGTGCTATGCTACGACACATTAAAGAAGGTGGTGTACCACATGATGATATGGGGTCACACATTGTTGCACTATCAGAAGAATTTGCAGAACTTACTAAATTTCGTAATTACGCAAAGAAAAGTTCACTAATCAGTGAAGACACACAGGATATACTTGAAGGCGTCAGCAATCGCCTTGAAGGGATCCGCAAACAGTTTAAATCACTCAGTGGCACGAAGGGCTATAAGCGTTACAGTGAAAGTTATGAAAACAAGACGGTTTCACTAGAAGAAGAAGGTGTTGACAGCCTTAGAGACCAATTCACAGTACGTAGTTTTGACGAAAATGTCGCCTCAGCGTTACCGCATGTTGCACGAGTAGTGAGAGAAATATCAGATACAAAGGGCCGAGCTCATCGCTTGAAGGCTCTGGTTACAAAAGTCACAGGTGGCACAGATCTTACACTAAGTAGGCCGTTAGATGCCGCTGATCCTGATAATCCTGAGAACATGCGTTTTGGTAAACCACTAGAACAACAAGCAGCGTTCTCAGGATATCTTTCTAAGCACGTAAAGGATGACGAGCTTAGTAATATGCTAATGCAACTTGGGATGGACATGCACGACATGGATCCAAAACAACAAAATTTAGCAAATAAAGTATTGACTTACCTTAAAGGTAATGTTAGTATAAAGAATCCTAAGGAAGCGACAGAAGACGCAACCGAAAATGTGTACAAGAAAATTGAAGAATCATTCAACAAATATAATCCAGAAGATTTTTTATTATAAGTACTTGACTTTACACATTAAATATAGTATAGTATACATATGCTCAAAGTATAAGTGTATTATACAAACTTAGGCAAACGTCACGTAAGTGGCAACACAAAATTAGGTATTGAACCTAGTTACTAATAAAGGCTAATATAGGAGAATAATTATGGCATCTTTAGCAGAAATCAGAGCAAAACTGCTCGAACAAGAAAAAGGCGGAAATACCCGCAGTAACTCATATGGTGGTGACAACGCAATTTATGCGTTTTGGAATATTCCAGAAGGTCAATCAGCAACAATGAGATTCCTCCCAGATGGTGATGACACGAATACTTACTTTTGGCGTGAACGTCAAATGATCCGTATTCCATTCAGTGGCGTTGCTGGCGGAGATGAACACAAACCTGTAACAGTAACAGTTCCATGTATGGAAATGTGGGGCGAAACTTGCCCAGTACATGCTGAAATTCGTCCTTGGTTCAAAGACCCAAGTATGGAAGATATGGCACGTAAGTATTGGAAAAAGCGTAGCTACTTGTTTCAAGGATTTGTAGTTGATAGTCCACTACAGGAAGACAGTGTTCCTGAAAATCCAATCCGTAGATTTATTATTAATCCAAGTATTTTTAATATTATCAAGCAAGCGTTGATGGATCCGGACTTTCCAGAAATCCCAACAGACTTTGAGCAAGGTACTGACTTTAAACTTGCAAAAACGCAAAAAGGTCAGTATGCAGATTACTCAACATCAAACTGGGCTCGTAGAGAGCGTGGCTTGACTGAAGATGAGCGTAATGCAATTGCATCAAATGGTCTGCATAACTTGGACGACTTTATGCCAAAGAAACCAACAGCAGAAGGCGTAAACGCTATCTTTGAAATGTTTGAAGCTAGTGTTGATGGTCAACTGTATGATCCGGCTCGCTTTGGACAATTTTATCGTCCAGCAGGTGTAAACTTGGATAATATCTCAAGTACACCAGCACCGGCAACACCTGCTCCTGTAGCAGAAACAGCACCTGCACCGGCACCGGCGCCACAGGCAGTTGCAGAGTCAGCACCAGCGGCACCAGCGGCTGATGACAGTAAGTCAAGTGCTCAAGATATTCTTGCAGCAATTAGAGCTCGTAAAAACTAAACGAGTAGCTGACTACAGTGGGGGATCCATTCCCCCACTTTTTACACAATACAGGAGATTGATATGGCAAGACCATTTGACGTAAGTAAATTCCGTAAAAGTATTACCAAAGCGGTGCCCGGACTAAGTGTCGGGTTTAATGATCCAGATACATGGATTTCAACAGGTAATTACACACTAAACAAACTTATTAGTGGAGACTTTAACAAAGGTATTCCACTAGGTAAAGTATCAGTATTGGCTGGCGAAAGTGGCGCAGGTAAGTCATACATTGCGGCAGGCAATATTGTTAAGCAAGCACAAGATCAAAACATTTTTGTTGTGCTGATTGATACTGAAAATGCACTGGACGAAAGTTGGTTACATGCATTGGATGTAGATACAAGTCCAGAAAAACTGCTTAAACTAAATTTGGCTATGATTGATGATGTTGCTAAAGTTATCAGTGACTTTATGACAGACTACAAAAAAGAATGGGCAGATAAAGAAAAAGACGAACGTCCCAAAGTGTTATTTGTAATTGATAGTTTGGGTATGATGTTAACACCAACAGATGTTAAACAGTTCGAAGCAGGTGACATGAAGGGCGATTTAGGACGTAAGCCCAAAGCACTGACATCACTAGTACGTAACACAGTTAACATGCTGGGTGAATATAATGTTGGGTTAATGGCAACCAACCATACATATGCATCGCAAGATATGTTTGATCCAGATGATAAGATCTCGGGTGGTCAAGGCTTTATCTATGCATCAAGTATTGTAGTTGCTATGCGTAAACTCAAACTTAAAACTGATGCAGACGGCAACAAAACATCTCAAGTGCATGGTATTAGAGCGGCGTGTAAAGTAATGAAAACACGTTATGCTAAACCGTTTGAAAGTGTACAAGTAGAAATTCCATATGAGACAGGAATGTCGCCATACAGTGGTCTTGTTGAGTTCTTTGAAGCCAAAGATATCCTCAAGAAAAGCGGAAATAGTTTAGAATACACTAGCCCAACAACAGGCGAAGTAATTAAGATGTTCCGTAAACCTTGGAATGCAAACAAAGACGGCGCATTAGATATTATCATGTCGGAATGGGATGATGTTGCTGTTGATAAAATTGCAGACGAACTAAATAGCCTTGATGAAAATTTATCCACTATTGAGGAATAATAATGAAACTATCAAGCAACGAAGCGGTAAGTCTCGCCGAATTATGGGACAGTGTTAAACCTTATATTGCGGTTAAGGATAGAGCTACAGCGGCCCAGCATTTTTTGAGTGCGGTACAAGATAGTGCTCTATGCGATCTAGAAGAACATTCAGATGAACTCCATGGAGTTTGCAGTATTCTAGATCGTGCCCTTAAGGAATATGACGTTAGCGATGAACTAGAAGAATATGAAGAAGAATCTGAGTGGTAATTAGATGATCAATTGGTTATCAAAAATACGAAACGATCTTGGTGAAATAGTAAATGCTATTAATTACTATGAAACCGAACTAACTGAAGCTAGAAAACAAACAGGACTTCGCGGCAGTGTTGAAAAGCATAGCCGCGATATGCCTGGGGTCGTGGAAGAGCGTTTTGGACAGCTACAGGAGATTGAAAGTATCTTGGAATTCTTAAACATAGAGCTACGTAAAATGCGTAGTGAGAAATTCAGGAAATTTCTGGAACACTATAATAGACAACTTACTAGCCGTGATGCGGAAAAGTATGTTGATGGTGATCAGGATGTCGTGAATCAACAGCATCTTATTAATGAGTTTGCCTTAATACGAAATAAGTATATCGGGCTATCAAAAGCACTGGATGCCAAGCAGTTTCAGATCAATAATATTGTGAAGTTACGTGCGGCTGGGCTGGAAGATGTGAGTTTATAGTGTAACAGAAGGTGTGATCAGGCCTTGTTGTATATAGCTAACACAGAGCGTGTTGCAAAGTCGTAAAAAATATCGTCTGCGAACATCCATTCTGTTACACAATTTACTTATCGATAAGTAAAAAAATCATAAAAAAACTGTAAAAAATTACAAGTACTTGAAAAGGCAGGAGAAATTTCTGCCTTTTTTTTCTGATTTCTGTTGACAACCAAGACGTTTTACCGTATAATCATGGTATAAGTTAAAAAACAGGAGTTAGCAAATGGCATATGTTTCACAAAAAGATAAAGCAGAATTAGCACCAGGCATCAAAGCTGTACTGAAAAAGTACCGTATGAAAGCCAGTATTGCAGTTCGTAATCATTCAACACTTTGTGTCAATATCCGTGAAGGCGCAATTGACTTCAGTGACAGTTTTACACATGGAGACGGATACATTCAAGTAAATGAATATCATATTGATCGTCATTACAGCGGTGTTGAGCGTGAATTCCTTAATGAACTACTAACGGCAATGAAAGGCACAAAGTATTTCAACAACGATGATGCAATGACTGATTATTTTCATCGTTCACACTATACTGACATTAATGTTGGTAAGTGGAATAAACCTTATAACTATACAGGAGTATAATATGATATTAACTAAATTTGATATTAACCAATTGGACGACATTCAGTTAGCTGATGTTGACATAAAAGACTATCCAGATTTTTGTGATGCATATGTAGAGTCAGCATCATACAATGGTATAGAACTAACTGATGAACAATTGGAAGAACTGAATATGTCAGATGAGACCCGTGAATGGGTTAATGCAAATGCATACGAAAGTTTATTTTAATTAACAGTTGACAAGTAAGACGTCTTACTGTATAATACAAGTATTAATAATAAAGAAGGAGTTAGAAATGAGTGTAGAACTTAGAACTGTTGTTTCAGATTTAAATTATATTCGTGGCACGGCTACTCCACGCCAACGTTTAATTGATATGACTGTAATGACCCCACATCAGGCTAATGATGTATTTGAATTTATTAGTTACAGTTTAGATCCAAAAATAATGAAAAAACAAGGCGAGCGTACACGTATTGAAGTAAAGCGTGAAACAAATAAACTACGTAGTGCAATCACTGCAATGCAAAATATGGGATTTAATACTCCCGCCAATCTTTCAAATATATAGGAGACTATAATGACGAATGAACTTCAAACTGCAATCACTGCAATCCGTAAAATTCAAACACAATCCGATCTTAATATGCTTGCAGATGTCTGGAAACAGCAAATGACATTTATTGGCAACCAGGCCAAACGTGGGCTTAAAAAAGGTGATGTGGTTAATTGGGAATCACGTGGCTTTGTGCGTACTGGTACTATTACCAAAATGAACCGCAAGACTGTTGAAGTTGTTGATGCAGGCGCAACACCATTTGGTCGCACTGTAACTCGTATTCCAGCCAGTATGATTACAGGAAAGGTTGCAGCATAATGGTAAAAGATAATGAATTCCGTCTGTATGTGAATAATATGTTTCACGCCGCAATGAAAGAGCGGAAAAACTACAATCAGGAAACATGTACAATACAAGAATATTTTGATTTAAATAAATTTTGGTTGAAATCAATGTATAAAAAACATGGTAATTTACTTGACATCCAGGATTAAATTTCGTATAATATCTGAGTAAACAGGGCAAAAGGCAGAATACAATGAAAAAGAAATATGATATCATTGAAGTAATGACACTTGCTATCGCAGTTGATGAGAATCAGGGGTTTATTAAAAGTGGATATGGTTATTATGACGTTAAAAAAGAAACTAACGTGTATGATAACAAAACTACAATTAAAAATATTCTTAATGAAACTGAGAATGCTTCAGACATCACTATAACGGACAGTCATCGTGAACAAGCTCAAGAGCTCAAAGAATACTTTGACAGTGTTATTGTAATGAAAAAGCTCACTGGCAGTGTTAATGGATTTGAAGACACTGTGGGACAATTGCTTAACCATAATGAAGTAGATAATTATGGTGTTAGTGTAATTGCTAGTCTGCCAAATAGTTTGCGTATTCAGAAACAACGTGATGAAATGGAAGAGTTTTATGACAAAATGCGAATTTCCAGCCAATACGTTGGCACTGTTGGAAAACGTTTTAAGTTTGAGCTACTAATTCAGGACATTAAATTTATTGCCAAATATAATATTCATTTGGTAACCGGTGTAGAAGGTGAACAAAACTTAGTTAAGTTCTTTTGGAGCAAGGATCCAGACATCAGCAGTATCCTTGTTGGCAAAAAAATGTCAGTTACTGGATTTATTAAAGAACAGAGCATTAGTAAATTCAGTAAATGTAAAGAAACTGTAATTAATCGTGTAAAAATTCAAGAAAGTGCTTGACATTGATGGCGATTATGTTATCATGTTTATATAAGTTAATTGTAAAGGAGTGAGAACCAATGCAAAAAGTACGTGTTTTAACCGGAGTATATGCCGGAGCAACAATCAAAGATGTCGTTTTTAAACTTGAGAAGCCTTTTAAAGTAGGCCGTAACGGTGGATTTATCACAGTGTGTGGTAAAGATATTCCAGGAATGCCAGATCGTAGGATCCGTATTAAAGTGGAAAGCCCAAACAGTTTTGAAGATGTGTCATCAGATGAAATAGTTGGTACACCAACTCAGGATACAAAACCTCAAGAAACTGATAATCAGATAATTGAACGACTACGTGAGCGGTTCCAAATTTTGGAAGACATGACAGAGGCCGCTATTGATGGAGTTGTTCGTGGAATGGTTGTAACAGGCCCTCCA
>Ga0206677_10002679_pt1 | contig 15438 bp, 16 predicted proteins | sample M130m12015metaG_FD_155475 | JGI IMG/M metagenome (GOLD analysis project Ga0206677, IMG submission 155475) | Ammonia-oxidizing marine archaeal communities from Monterey Bay, California, United States - M1 30m 12015 | ecosystem: Environmental > Aquatic > Marine > Intertidal zone | place: USA...
TACCAAAAAAACTTTCAATGGTTTCTAGCTGATAAGAAATGGAACGGAAACCCTGTTAAGATATTAAAGAATAATAATTGGGAATATATAAATTAAACATTATGAATTATAAAAGTTGTGATAAATGTTGCTTCGATTTAGTAGATGATGAGGGGGATATATTAGAGCATTATTGCATTGATGATGAACTTTACACCCCTTCATTAAACGCAGTACATCCTTAAACATAGTAGGTTTTTATATCCCCTTAAACATAGTACATCATTAAACGCAGTACATTTTTGGGGATTTTCTATTTTCTTATTTAGAATGATTCTAGATAATACTTTTGCGTTCTTCTTCATCTTTGCAAAGTAGTCAATTAAAGAAGTTTATTTTGTTAATCTTTAGTTAAAATAGCATACACTTAATTTAAGGCACTTTTTAAGCTATTTAAGACACTTTTAACTAGTTTTTATACATAGACATTAGAAACTTATAAAAGTCTATTAGAATAAAATCCCCTCAGAGAAAAAACTCTATTTATTAACAAAATTGTTAATTATTTAGAATGAATATAAATTAATATTTGTGTTGTTAATTATTTGTTAATTAAATTAGTTTGATTATCTTTGATTAAAATTAAAATATATATAATTATGAATATTTGGAAGAACATCAACGGAAATTATGGTAACTTTTTTATCGTGCAATTAGATAAAACTAAAATGAATTTTAGTAAAACAAGATTCGCTTTTAATTATGTAATTAATAAACCTTTTAACACTTTAAAAGATGCAAGAGAATTTAAAAACTCATTAACAAAAGATTTTAAATATACAATATTAAAAAGACAATAATTAAAATAAAATAACTATGAGAACATTAATACAAAAAATTATCCTTAGCAAAGCTTTTATAATACTATTCATTTATAGCTTTGTTTTATGTGCATTAACATTTTTGCTAATAGGTGAAAGCCTAATTGAATTAATAATATTTAACCTTTTAAATTAATACTATGAAACAATTAAAAACAAAACAACAAGAAGAAAAAGATTTATTAAGAAAATTACTTTTTTATAGAAACTTATATAAATCAACAAACTATTTAAAAACACTATAAAACTAAACACATGAACACACAAAATAAAATAAAAATTGAATTAGTCAAACACCCAGAAAAGTACACTAATAAATTAAAGTATCAAAGCTGGGGAAATGGTTATCTTGAAATATCTGATGAACATTTTGCTTATAAATATTTAGTGTCTTGCATTGATAGATACGGATATAATAAGAGTATTTGTAAAGAACAAATAACACACTCCAAACTAACTAAAAACGGCATTGAAATTGGCTTTGATACTTTGCACCTTTATAATAATAAAACACATAACAAAAATTGGGTATTGTCAAAATGTAATGAGATAAAAGATTTTTTAAATAGCAAAGAATTTATAGCAGAAATACAAATAGACTTAGAGCGATACAACAGGGAATTAATAGAATTATTAAAAACAAATAAATAAACACTATGAACACACAAACAGAAACACAAACAAAAGAAGAAAAACAAATTGATGATTTAATAAAATTATTTGAAGACTATGCAGAAGATATACATATTTATGATATATTACATTATAATGAAATAGAGGATATAAACAATTCAGATGATTTACTAGAATTAATAGAAGATGACAACGGCTTTGATATTGATATAATTTATTATTCTAAAGCTATTAAATATTTAGCTGAGAATGATGCAAGCTTAAATCAGTCAATAGATTTAGCCGTTGACATGGGTTATGAATTACAAAACGTAAACTCTGAACTATTAGCAAGTTTACACGCATCGCAAAAGGCTAGAGATGATTTCCACTATATTACAGATGAAATAGATGAGATACTAAGCAGATAATATTTAACCCTCTTAAACACGCTATAAAGCCCCTTAATTGGGGCTTTTTTTATACCCTATATTTAACCTGTTAGAGTAATGGACTTTTTTTGTAAGTCTTTTATAATTAGATGAGTTAGATAGCTGAGATATAACAAACAAAGATGATTTCATCCCTTCTAAGCCATCTTCTCCTTCTCTCCTATATAAACATATCACTTAAACATTAAAGTAGCTTAAAACGTCTTATATTAAGTCATTAAAACTTTAACATAATATTAACAGAATATATTTGTATATTAACGTAAAATGAAGTATGGGGAGCTGAGTAGCCCTCTTCTATGAATTCAAACCATTTTGAGGTGGGGGTACCTCAAACCTAACGACTTGTTTCTATTAGGCACCCTAGAAAATTATAAGCAAACTCATTTTTATTAGCGAGTAGAAGTATGTACACTGCTACTGAAGTATGCACCCCCTTAACATCTTTAAATAAATAGAAATGCAGGTAAGGTTGAATAATGTTTGGGTGCTGGACAAAAGATGATTAAAAGAATAACATTGCAATCACTTAGCTGACTTAGTGTGCCTGAACCAACTGCCTTACATTTGTGACAGAAGTTTAGGAACTTGTTATGTAGATTTCCAACTACAATAAGATAACTGCAATATAGTGTTTTTGTTCAACCTATACAACCAATATGAGGTAGTTTATACTTATTCTAAATAACACAATTGACAAATATTGTCAACAATACACACTTACTATAAAGCATTGGTGGTACAGAATTATACTTTTTTAGTTATCATACTATATGGCAATAATAGAATTAGAATTAAAGGTACCACAGAAGTTAGAAGCTATTAAACTTAGACAGTATCAAGAATACTTAAAGATACAAAAGGAGAATGAAGATGTTGAGGATGCTGCAAACTTTCTTAACTCTAAGTGTATTCAAATATTCTGTGGATTAACATTAAAAGAATCTTATAATCTACCTGTAACGATGTTTGATGGGGTATTAAGTCAAATAGGTAAATGCTTTGAAGAACCTACTCCACTAATAAAGGAATTTAGTATGACTGGCTCTAATGGTGTAGAGGTTAGCTTTGGTATGATACCTTCTTTAGATGAAATGACATTTGGTGAGTATGTGGATTTAGAAAGCTTTATGTCTGATTGGGATAGTATGCACAAAGCAATGGCTGTACTATACAGACCTATTAAATATAACAATAATGGAAAATATCTAATTGAAGATTATGATGGTACAGATAGGTACTGGGAGGTAATGAAAGATGCTCCTGTTAATGTTGCTTTAGGTGCTATGGTTTTTTTTTATCGTTTAGGGAAAAAATTATGCAAATATACGATGGACTATTTACTCCTTCAGCAAAATCAGAAGGAAGCTTCAACGCAGGAGAAGGCTTTGGAAAGAAATGGGGATGGTATCAATCAATTTATGCTCTCGCTGGAAAAGACGTATCAAGAATTAGTGAAGTCACAAAAATTCCATTACACCAGTGTTTGATATGGTTGGAGTTTGAGAAAGAAAAAAACGACCTAGAACAAAAGATGATTAAAAACGCTTATAATAAAAATAGATAATGACACAAGTATACGACATACTAGACAAAGTAAGAGACAAGCTAAGAGACAATCCTAATGTGTTTACAGTAACCTTTGGAGATATTAGTGAAGTTGACCTAAACAAGACAACAATATTTCCTCTAAGCCACCTTACAATAACAAACGTAACCTTTGAGAGAAGTGTAATTAATTTTACTATAGCACTTATGTGTATAGATATAGTAGATTATAATAAAGAGAAGTATGATGATGATATATTCTATGGTAATACTAACCTACAAGACGTTTATAATACGCAACTACAAGTTGTAAATGATGTTGTGCAGTCTGTTAGAAGGGGTAGTTTGTTTGATAGTAAGATACAGATTATAGGAGAACCATCTGCCACTCCTTTTCAAGATAGATATGAGAATGAATTAGCTGGATGGGGTATAGAGATTCAAGTAAGCATGATTAATGATATAAGTATCTGCTAATGGCTGTAAACAATCTAAGGGCTGAATTACAAAAGTATGGTAAACTATACAAGCAGAAGTTTAAGTCTGAATTAAAAAAAGACAATACTTATGCTTCTGGTCGTTTAGATAGAAGTATTGCTTATAAAACCAAATCAACAAATTCTTATTCTGAATTATCATTACTTGCTAATAGTTATATAGAACAATTATCTGAAGGAAGAAGAATAGGAAAGATACCTTCAAGTACTAAGATTTTAGATTGGGCTAAAGAAAAAGGGATTACACCAGAAAAAGGAGGTCAAAGTGAAAGTAACATGAAAAGAATGGCTTTTGCTATTGCTAGGTCTATCGGTGTTCATGGTATGATTAAACGATATGGATTTAAAGGTACAGGAATAATTGATAACGTATACAAATCTTTATCTAAACAAATGGGAGATGATTTGTTTGAAGCATATAGAATAGATTTAGAAAAACAATTAAAAGAACAAGTAAAATAAAATAAATGTCAACAGTAATTAACACACGAAGTCCTTTCTATAAGAAGATATCTAATGCTTCTTTAGCAAAAGCTAAATTAGAATTATACGTATGGACTGGAGTATATGCAGACAGAGTAGCTGCTGATAAAAAATATACTATAACAAAGGAAGAACTAGGAACAAACAATTATGTCACTTTTGAATTAAGTGAACTTATAAGAGACTATATGATAACTGAGTATAATGATTATGCTACAGATACATTATGGGTAGATGCAGACATAACTATATACGATGATTCTGATGTTATAGTACAAGTAGATTCACAAGACACAACTACTTATCCATTCTTAGCAATAGACGGCTATGGTTACTTTGAAGATGGTATTAACCCTAGAAGTGTTGAATATACTACTCCTATGGTCCTTCAACACAATACTGATATTTATTATTATGCAGGATATGATATAAAGATTCCTATATATGCAGAAGCACAAACAATAACAGCTACTTTAACAAGTACAGCAGGTGCTAATATAAATTGGGATAATGCAGATGACTTTTGGGATACATACGATGTTACTTGGGGTTCAGGACAAACTCCTGTAATAATCACTGATAATGGTAACACAAATCAAAAGATACAATACTTAATTATAACAGACACTGAAGATTTAAATGATGGAGATGTTGTCACTATCTCTAGTACTAATGGCTCTTACTCAGATATTGTAATAACACTTAGAAAAGTATGTGAACCTAAATACACTCCTCTTAGTGCAATATTCTATAACAAATATGGAGCATTGCAAAACCTTTGGTTCTTTAAGAAGTCAATGACTGATATTTCTATAACATCTAATAAATTTAAGAATAATATAATTGACTTTGACAATTCAGGAGGAAGCCCATCATACTCTTTATCTAAACATCAAGAAAAGATATTTATGGCAAATGGTAAAGAATCTATTACAATGAATACAGGATTCTATGAAGAAAGCTTTAATGAAGTGATTAGACAAATGTTATTGTCAGAACAAGTTTGGGTTTATGATGGAACAAATACTTTACCTATAAATCTTAAATCTAATACACTACTATTCAAAAAAGGAGTTAATGACAAGCTAATTAGTTATACAGTATCATTTGACTATGCTTATGACAAAATAAATAATATACAATAGTGAAGCAACCTATACTATACATAAAAGACAGTGATGGTAATTACCATCAAATAGAAATGTTTAGTGATGAAACTATTACTATAACTTCTAAAATACAAGATGCTAGAGATATATCTAAGGTGTTTACTGATTTTACTAAAACCTTTACAGTTCCAGCGTCTAAAGAAAATAATAAAGTATTTCAACATTGGTATAATTATAATATTGATAATGGGTTTGACAATAGAATAAAAAAAGATGCCTTATTAGAAATAAACTACTCTCCATATAAAAAAGGGAAGATACAACTAGATTCTGTTAATCTTAAAAGCAATAAACCTTATTCTTATAGTGTGGTATTCTATGGTAACACTGTAAACCTAAAAGACTTACTTGGAGATGACGAACTAAGTCAATTAGAGGATTTGGATGATTATACTCATGATTATACAAGTACAAATGTTAAAACAGGATTACAAAGTGGTTTATCTTCTGGTAAAATAATATACCCTTTAATATCTCACACTAAAAGATTCTATTATGACTCTGCTCAATCTACACCTAATTACGATGGTAACCTATATTATAATACTACACAGAATAATATTGGGTTAAATTTTGATGATTTAAAACCTGCTATTAAGTGTATGACTATCGTTGAAGCAATAGAAACAAAATACGGAATATCTTTTACTAGAGACTTCTTTAATGAAACTTCAGGAAGTGCTTTTAGTAATCTTTTCTTATGGTTAAGTAGAAATAAAGGACCTGTAGGAGGAGATGAAAACCAAGAAGAAGAATTAAGTCGTATATGTGGTGCTTGGGGATATTCTTCTGGTGATTTAGGTTTTAATATAAGTGGAGATACTTGGACTGTATCAACTTCAGGACATACAAGACGTTACGATGCTCAGTTAACCATAACTACAGCAGGTGCTAATCAAAGTATTCCATACACTGTTAAAGCTGTTGATTATGTTACTGGTGATACTTTAGCTCAATTAGCATTAGGTTCTGGTGCATCAAGAGATTTTACTGTTCAATTAATATCAACTTTTGACTTAGTTAATTATAAAATTAAATGGATTGTTGAATCTAATACCTCATTGTCATTTACTCCTACTTTAGATATGACAGAATACATATTAGACCCAGTGACTCAAATACCTACTGGAACAAATACTGCTGTATTTAACATAGGAGGTACTGGAGCAAGTATAGCTACAACAGGAGAAATAATAATAACCGATAATGTTCCTAAAATAAAAAACATAGATTTTCTTACAGGATTATTCAAGATGTTTAATTTAACAGCATATTATATTGATGATGCATCAGATGCAGACTTTGGTAAAATATATGTAGACACTTTAGATAATTTTTATGCTGATGCAATAAACAATCCTTCTTCTGGTAGTTATGATGTTAGCAGTATGATAGATGTGACAAATACTAATGTAGATGCTCCTATAAATTATACTGGTATAGATTTTAACTATGAAGAGCCAAGTACGTTACTTGCTATAAATCACAAAGAACAGTTTAATGATATATTTGGAGATGAGAGAGCTAGAATATCAGGAATAGATGAAGGTGAAATATATTCTGTAGACACTCCCTTTGAACACATGAAGTTTGAAAGGTTAATTGATAAAAACCAAACAGGAACAAGTCCTTATACCTCAACAATTACTGATGATTACCCAGCTCCATATATAACTGATATATTATGGGGTTACTCAGCAGACGGAGATTTTGAATCTAAAACAGATGTAACTCCACCAACAGGAAACTATTCTCCAGTATTAACTAAACCACTTGTGTTTTATGCAATACAAGAAACAGGATTAAGTTCAGGAACAGGAATTAAATGGATTTCTGATGGAACCCCTATAGATATAACGCAATACTATAGACCTTCAAATACAAATGAAGATGAAGATGCGTCTACAGCACCAGAGTTTACAATTAATTTTGATAATGAAACAGATGAATGGAATTTAACAGATTATAATGTAAGCACAAACTCACTGTTTAAAAAGTTTTATGCTAATTATGTGGATTCTCTATTTGACCCTAAAAAAAGAATGTATAAAGTAAAAGCATACTTAACAACAGAGGTTTTTATAAATATGAGATTAAACGACAGATTCATTATTAATAACAGAGTGTTTACAATAAACTCAATAAAGACAAACTTAAAGACTGAGTTAAGTGAAATAGAATTATTAAACGTAGTAGATAACGAATTACCATCATGATAAAAAACATAATAGACTTACTAAATTCTTCTGATTGGTATATATATGATGAAGATATAGATATAGCAAAAGGAAAGTATAAGTCTCCAGAGACTTGGAATGAAATAAAAAAAAGTATAAAACGAAACACATACAACAATGGCTAATAATATTATAAAAACATTTACTATACAAGTAGACACTAAATCAGGAAAGATTGCTGTAGATGGTCTAACTAAAAATTTCGTTAAAGCTGAAACTGCTTTTAAGAAGTTAAACGCAGAAGTTCAAAATGTAACTACAACTGGATTAAACCCATTAACTGGAGCAACAGGTTTAGCAGGTGCAGCAGTGACTGAACTTGGTAGGACAATTTCTGATGTTAACTATGGATTTCCTGCTGTAGCAAATAACATATCTCAATTAGGTTCTTTATTTACCATACTTACAACTAAAGCTGGAGGAGCAAATGAAGCTTTTGATTTAATGAAGAAACAGTTAAGGGGTCCTTTAGGAATATTACTTGCTTTTCAAGTTGCCATTACTCTTATTGAAGCTATAAGTAAAGGTTTTATTAGTTTTAAAAAAGATGCAGATAACTTAACTAAAGCATTTAAAGATGCTGGAAAAGGTGTTTCTGATGTTTCTGGAAAGTTTGAAATATATATAAATACTCTTCAAAGTTCAACTAAGTCTCAGGAAGAGCAAGAAGAAGCTATAAAGAGATTAAATAAAGAGTATCCTGATTTTATTGAAAATCTGAAAGACTCTGATGTCTCAATGCAAGATGTAAAAAATTCTACAGAAAGTGCTACTGAACAGATAGATTTACAAAGATTAGCAATTATAAAGCTTTCAAAATCAAGGGCTGCTCAGAATAAAATTCAAGAAATTAGTGGAGAAATAATAGATAAACAAAATGAAGTTGATAAAGAATCTATAGCTTTAGGAGTAGAAGGAATTGAAGTAGAGGAGTTAAGAAGAATGGCAGCTAATATTTCTATTGACGAGTTTTCTGAAGCTGGAGATGCCGCAAGGATAACAAGCTTAAATGCTTTAGCAGACCTTAAAGAAGAAAATAAAGTTTTTATTGATAATAAAAATCAAGAAATAAAACTGTTAAATGACTATATAATTTTTGAAGACGATAATAGAAAAAAATCATTAAAGTCTAAAAAGGACTTCGTTGCTAAAGAATTATCTTTTGCTGATGATATATTAAGGTCTGAAGACAGAATAAATGATAAAGTAACTAAAAATCAATTCACAAGATTAGAACAAGAAAATAAACTTCAATCAGATTTAGCTCAAATAAGGTTTGATGAATACAAAATCAGAGAACAAGCTAGGGTTGCTGCTATAAAAGACCCAAAAGATAGAGCTAAAGCAGAAATTAAATCAGCAGAAGCAATAAAAAAATCTGAACAATCGTTGAAAGACTTTAAAGTTCAACTAGAGAATGAAACATCTGCAAAGATATTACAAATAACAATAGAACAAGCTGTAAAGCAATTAAACATATTAGACACATTAAATGCAAAAGAAAGAGAAGCTATATTAAGTTTTGAAGCTTCTATGGCAACTAATGAACTAGATAAGATAGATGCTGAAAAAAGACTAGAAGAGGAGAAGTTAAAAAACAAGCTTGACGCTCTCGATAAAGAAAAACAAAAAAGAATAGAAAATGGAGAGTTGTATAATGATATAACAAAAAAAGAAGAACAAGCTGTAAATGCTTCAGAAAGACAAAAGACTAAGTTTAAGGAAAAAGAAGAAAAAACAAAACTTGCTATAGCGAATCAAGTAAGTGAAGCTATAATTGGAATTGCAGGAGAAGGTTCTGCTGTAGGTAAAGCAGTTGCAGTTGCTATGGCTATAATGAATACTAAAGAAGCTATTACTGCTGCATTAGGAGCAAAACCTTATGGTCCTTGGAATATTGCACAGGCAGTTGCAGTTGGTGCGTTTGGTATGAAACAGGTACAAGAAATTATGTCTACTAAACTTCCTGTAGAAGCTGCTGGTGGAGGTGTAGCAGGAGCTAGTATGTCTGTCTCTGCTCCAGACTTCAATGTAGTAGGTCAAGGTGCAGGTAGTCAATTAGCTGGTGTGGTTGGTGCTAGATTTGGTGAACCAATAAAAGCTTATGTGTTAAGTTCTGATGTTAGTTCAGCACAAGAGCTAGATAGAAAAATAGACTCAACAGCTACAATAGGATAAATAAAACAAAATACAAAAATAAAAGTTATCATATTATGAAAACAATAGAACTATATATTGATGAAGAGAACGAATTTAGTGGAATAGAAGCTATAAGCGTTGTCGAGAATCCAGCAATAGAAGAAGACTTTATTGCATTAAAGAAACAACAAGTAAAACTTGCTGAAGTAGATAAAGAGAAAAGAATCTTAATGGGTGCTGCTCTTATACCTAATAAAAAAATATACAGAACTAATGGAGAAGATGAATATAATATATTCTTTAGTGAGGATACTGTTAGAAAAGCATCTGAATTATTCTTGTCAAGAGGTAAGCAAAACAATTCAACTTTAGAACATGACGTTAAACTCAATGGGTTGTCTGTTGTAGAATCTTGGATTATAGAAGATAAAAAGAAAGACAAGTCAAGAAAATATGGTTTTGATTTACCTATAGGAACTTGGATGGTATCTGTAAAAGTGAATAATGATGAAGTATGGAACAACTTTGTAAAAGAAGGTAAAGTAAAAGGATTTTCTATAGAAGGTTTCTTTGCTGATAAGTTAGATGAAAGACCAAAAGAAAGTGTAGAAGAAGACTTTGATGAAATGGAAGCTTTATCTAAATTATATGAAATGGAAGAAGCATTCTTAGATTCACAAGAAGTAGAATTAGAATCATATAACGACTATCCACAAGGTGCAGTAAACAATGCAAAGAGAGCGTTAAAGTATAAAAAGGAAAATGGTAGTTCTTGTGGAACTTCCGTAGGATGGAGAAGAGCTTCACAATTAGCTAATAAACAAAAAATAACAAGGTCCACGATTGCTAGAATGGCTAGTTTTAAAAGACATCAACAAAACAAAGACGTACCATACTCTGAAGGATGTGGAGGAATAATGTGGGATGCTTGGGGTGGTTCTGCTGGTGTTAACTGGGCTATATCTAAACTTAAAAGGATAGACAAGAAAGTAAACAATTCAGTTACTGCATTATACTCTGAAATAATAAATGATGATTATGCTATTATAGATGATAGATTAGCATACTCTTCTGAAGAGAAAGCATTAGAAATGGCTAAAGACATAGGATGTGAATTAATACACGAGCATGAGTATGAAGGAAAGATGTGGTATATGCCTTGTGAATCACATTCAGTAGAAGCTGGAGCAACTACTAAGAGTCCTTGTTGGGATGGCTATGAGCAAAAAGGTTATCAAATTATAGATGGTAAAAAAAGACCTAATTGCGTTAAGAAAAAGTGAGATGAGAAGAAGATATAAAAAAACACCAAGCAGAACAAGTCCTCGTTCATCAAGAAGAGGATGTTTATGTAAAGATGGAACATATTCAACGAAATGTTGTGATGGTTCTTTACAGGCTCAAGGCATAGGCAATATAAGTGGAGAAGCTACTGTTGGAGATGAGTATTATTATAGGGTGCAAAGATGTGGTCATTCAATGCACAAAGAAATACATTTACACGATACACAATTAGTTGTAGGCAATGTTTATTACTTAGAGTTTGAAAACTCAGGTCATAGTAATTGTTATACTGTACTCAATGTTTCTGCTAGTGGAGAACACCATATAGAATCAGCTACACTGTATGATGATTGTGATGCTTGTACAGCAGCTAACTAAAAATACAACAAAAATAAAAGCTTGAGGTTATCAAGTTATACTGTTAATTTAAATCAATAATATATGAAAGCTACCGACATCGTAGACAAATTTAAGAAAATCTTACTATCTGAGACTGAAGAAGTCAAAGAGATAGAAGTACAAGAAGATGTACAATTAGCTGAAGAAGTTATCGAAGAAGTAAAAGATGAAGTTTCTGATGAGATTCCTGTAGAGGAGATTGAAGAAGAAAATTTATATGCTACTAAAGAAGAACTTTCTAAAGCTATTGCTGAAGTAAAAGCAATGTACGACCAATTAATGGAATCAATGAGTGACGAAAAGTCTCCTGAAGTTCCAGAAGAATTGAGTTCTGAAGAAGTATCAGAAGAAAGTGAAGTGGAATTATCTTCACAGGAACCAGAAGTAGAGCCTATTGCTCATTCTCCTGAGTCCAACGTAGAAAAAAACAATGTTCATTTATATGGTCAAAACAGACCACAAACAATAATGGATAGAGTACTAAACAAAATATCATAATAAAACCAAAACTAAAATAATTAAAAATGGCTACTACAACTTCAATTACAAGTACTTATGCTGGAGAGTTTGCTGGAAAGTATATCTCTGCTGCATTATTATCTGGTTCTACTATAGAAAATGGTGGAATTTCAGTAAAACCTAATGTGAAATTTAAGGAAGTAATCAAAAAGGTCGCTACAAGTGGACTTATTGCTAATGCTTCATGTGATTTTGCTGACACAGGTTCAGTAACATTAACTGAAAGAATCCTTCAACCAGAAGAGTTCCAAGTTAATATTGAACTATGTAAAAAAGACTTCCGTTCTGATTGGGAAGCTGTACAAATGGGATATTCTTCATTTGACAAATTACCTCCAAAATTTAGTGATTTCTTAATCTCTCACGTTGCTGCTAAAGTTGCTGAGAAGACTGAGCAAAACATCTGGAGTGGAGTTAACGCTAACGCAGGTGAATTTGACGGATTCTCTACTTTATTAGCTGCTGATTCTGATGTTATAGATGTAACTGGTTCTGCAATTACTTCTGCTAACGTAATCGCTGAATTAGGTTCTATCGTAGATGCAATTCCTTCTTCTTTATACGGACAAGAAGATATGTATGTGTATGTATCTCAAAACATCGCTAGAGCTTATGTAAGAAGCTTAGGTGGATTTGGAGCTTCTGGATTAGGTGCTGCTGGTACAAACTCTCAAGGAACTCAATGGTGGAACAATGGTTCATTAAGCTTTGATGGTGTAAAACTATTTGTTGCTAATGGATTAGCTGATGACACTGCTGTTGCTGCTGAAAAATCTAACCTATACTTTGGAACAGGTCTTTTATCTGACCACAACGAAGTAAAAGTTATCGATATGGGTGACTTAGATGGTTCTCAAAATGTAAGAGTAATCATGAGGTTTACAAGTGGAGTACAATACGGAATCGGAGGAGATATCGTATACAGAGTAAACGCTTAATAATAATTAAATAAAGGGTGGGCTTAACCACTCACCCTTTTAATACTAACTTTTAAAAAACTAATAATATGTCTTGTAATTTATCACTATATAGAACAGAGCCTTGTAAAGACAGCGTTGGTGGATTAGATAAAGTTTACTTTGTTAATTATGGCACAATAGGAGATATCACTTATGATACAACTAACACAGATTCTATAGAAGCTGTTGCTGGTTCTCCAAGTGCTTATGAATACGATATTAAAGGAACTTCATCTTTTACACAAAACATTCAATCTAGTAGAGAGAATGGAACAACTGCTTTTGAGCAAGTACTAGAACTTTCTTTACATAAACTAACTGTTGCTGACCACAAGGAATTAAAATTACTTTCTTGGGGAAGACCTCACGTTATCATAAAAGATAATAACGGAAACTATTTCTTGTCTGGATTAGAGCATGGAATGGATGTTTCAGGAGGAACTGTTGTAACAGGTGGTGCTATGGGAGATTTAAGTGGATACACATTAACATTAACAGGGATGGAAAAATTACCTGCTAATTTCTTAGATGCCGACCCAACAACTACTGGGTTTACTGTTGTGAACTCTTAAACATAGTACACTCTTAAACATAATAGATATAAAGCCCTTTAATTAGGGCTTTTTCTATATAAAACAAAATCAATACTTTTCAGTTATCTTATTATGATAAGATTACTTCCAAATACAGATTCTCAGACGATTAATATAATCCCTAGAGACAAAACGTCTTTGTCAAGTATAAATCTTACTATAACACAAGACGGAACAAACAAAAGCGAAACACTAACAGACCTTACAGCTTCTGACAATGGAAACTTTGTTTCTGTATCATTAGCTTCTACTATATTAAAAGATGAAACTGCTTACTACTTGCAATTTAGTAAAGGTGGTAATTTATGGTATAGAGATAAGGCTTATGTAACTTCTCAAACAAATGATGAAGTAATACACACATTAAATACGAACAAGTACACTGAATATGGTGCTGGTTCTGAAGACGAATACATAGTAATATAATATGGAAAATAAAAATATTAGAGTAGTCAATTTATCTGGTTATGAAATACCAGAAATAAAAGAAGTCTACGGAAAAGACTGGGTTCAATACGGAGATAACAATGATTACTTTGATGAACTTATAGATAAATACTTAGGCAGCCCTACAAATGCTAGATGTATAAATGGTATTGTAGATATGATTTATGGTAGAGGACTAGAAGCTACAGACAGTGAGATAAAACCTGAGATGTATGCCAAAATGAAGATGCTCTTAAAACAAAAGGATTTAAGGCGTGTTGTAAACGACTATAAGATGTTAGGTCAATCTGCCGTTCAAGTGGTCTATAACAAGCGTAAAACAGCCATTGTGAAGGTGCTACACTTTCCTATGGAGACTCTTAGAGCAGAAAAAGCTAAAAAAGGTCAAATAGAAGCTTATTACTACCATCCTAAGTGGTCTGAAATGAGTCCTAGTGACAAACCTAAAAGAATACCTTCTTTTGGTAATGGTTCTAAAAAAGAGGTTATAGAAATATATGTATTTAAACCATATAGGTCAGGATTCTACTATTATTCTCCAGTAGACTATCAATCTTGCTTACAATATGCAGAATTAGAAGAAGAAGTAAGTAATTATCATATAAACAATATAAAGAATGGATTACAACCTTCTTTATTAATAAACTTTAACAATGGAGTACCTAATGAAGAAACTCAAGAACTTATTGAGCATAAAATATATGATAAGTTTAGTGGCTCTTCAAATGCAGGTAAATTCATACTTACTTTTAATGAGTCTACAGAAACTCAAGCAGATTTACAACCTATTCACTTACCAGATGCTCATGCACAGTATCAATTCTTGGCTGACGAAAGCAGGGAAAAAATAATGCTTGGTCATGGTATTGTTTCTCCTATACTTTTAGGTATAAAAGACAATACAGGGTTTGGAAACAATGCAGAAGAGCTTAGAACTGCTTCTATACTTATGGATAATATAGTTATCAGACCATTTCAACAAAATATTATAGATGGTTTAGATGAAATACTTGCATTTAATAAAATATACTTAAGCTTATACTTTGTAACTCTACAACCAATAGAATTTACAGAATTAGAAAACATTTCTACTAAAGTTAAAAGAGAAGAAGAAACAGGAGAAAAGTTAAGTTCACAAGAAGAACTAGATTTATCAGATGAAGGTGCAGATGACTTGTACAATCAACTAGAAGTATTAGGAGAGGTTGTTTCTGATGAATGGGAGCTTATACATAGTGAA
>Ga0206677_10002680_pt1 | contig 15438 bp, 10 predicted proteins | sample M130m12015metaG_FD_155475 | JGI IMG/M metagenome (GOLD analysis project Ga0206677, IMG submission 155475) | Ammonia-oxidizing marine archaeal communities from Monterey Bay, California, United States - M1 30m 12015 | ecosystem: Environmental > Aquatic > Marine > Intertidal zone | place: USA...
AAAACCTGAGTTTCTACTGGTCCGATTTTCCCTTGATCGCATTCCACGGCGCAACCCAATAGAGTAACAACATCCCTGGCACGGCCAGCATTGCACTCAAATAGAAAAAATCTGTCCAACCAATGTTGTCGACAATTAGGCCACTGAAGCTGGAAGTAATCACCCGCGGCAATGAGGCCAAGGCAGTAAACAATGCAAGTTGGGTGGCCACTGCCATACGCGAGGTTTCACGCGCAATGTAGGCGACATAAGCCGAAGTGCCTAAACCTGCCCCTAAGTACTCACCGGCAATGACAATGGCCAACACCCAGGGATCGTTGCCCGCTTGAGACAACCAAACAAAACCGAAAATGGTCACTAACTGAAAGACTCCAAATACCCACAGCGCACGATTAATACCGATCCTAAAAATGGCAATTGCACCCAAAAAACCACCAATTATGGCCGGCCAAAACGCGGCGTTTTTAGCGATTATGGCAATCTGCTGGGTGGTAAATCCGGCATCGATATAAAAAGGTGTGGACAATGCCGTAGCCATATTGTCGCCAAGCTTATACAGCACCATAAAAGCCAGTACGGCCAACGCTGGCCCGAGGGCGCGACGCTGGAAGAATTCTTGGAAGGGTAAGTAGGTCGCCTGCCAAAGGTTCGATGGCGGCGGTGCGAGGGTTTTAGGCTCTTTTATAAACAGCGTCAGCAATACACCTACACCCATAAAGGCCGCCATAACGGTAAAGTTGATCTCCCAGCTCACGCTGCCTGCGAGAAACAATCCTAGGGAACCTGGAATGAACCCAGCGACGCGATAGGCCTGCACATGAATCGTATTACCTAGCGCCAGCTGGCCTTCCGTTTCCAAAATTTCTCGGCGATAGGCGTCTAATACAATGTCTTGAGTCGCGCTAAAAACCGCAACGGCAGCAGCAATAAAGGTAATTGTTTGTAGCTGAGATGCAGGTTGCCAATAACCCAGAGAGCCGATGAATCCAATCAACGCCAATTGGGTCATAAGCATCCAACTTCTGCGCCGCCCGAGCATGGGCAGTGAGTAGCGCTCAACCACTGGCGCCCAAAGAAACTTAATCGTGTAGGGGTATTGGACAATGGTGAAAAAGCCAATGGCAGTCAGGCTGACACCCTCAAGCCGCAACCAAGCGGGCAACAGTTGAATCAGCAGATAAAGCGGCAGACCCGAGGCAAAACCGGTTGCCATACATATGAGCATGCGCCGGTCGAGCAACTGCTGCCAGAGCGACTCACCAACTACGTCAGTTGAGCTATTTAAATCAGTCACGGAAATTGTTGAACTGCAGGGGCAGGTCTACATCACTCTCTTTCAGGGCAGCCATAGCTGCTTGCAAATCATCACGTTTTTTACCGGTAACGCGCACTTTGTCGTCATTGATTTGGCTTTGCACTTTTAGCTTAGCTTCCTTCAACACTTTGATGAGTTTCTTCGCGTTGTCCTTATCTAGGCCTTGGGCTAGGGTGAATTTTTGTCGCTTTAACTTGCCAGCGCCTTCTACGTCACCGGGCGTTAGTGCGCGACTATCAACACCGCGAGAGGTCATTTTGTCGCGCAAAATATCTTTCAACTGCCCTAACTGAAATTCTTCAGGGGCAGTTAACAAAATGCTTTTTTCCTCTAGCTCGATATCCGCTTCAACATTGCGGAAATCAAAACGGGTACGCATTTCTCTAACGGCCTGATCTACGGCGTTGCGTATCTCATGCAAATCTACTTCTGAAACAACATCAAATGAGGGCATAGTTTTGTCTCCTATTAACTGCTCAACAACTGCCTAATTTTCTAAGCCTAAATCATAAAGTGCTTCTCGTCGCGATAGCAGATGAAAATTCTGCGATTTAGTCCACTATATTTCGTTATACCATGCCCGCTACACAACGCTTCACCCGCGATCATATGCGAAGGAACAAGAAAAAGTTATGAGTCGAATCAGTCGAGTAACAACAAACAATGGCGACGGCGGTAAAACAAGATTGGCCACGGGCAAAAAAGTAGCCAAAACGGCGCCAATGATCAGGGCACTGGGCAGCACCGATGAACTCAACAGCGCCATTGGTTTACTGCGCTGTCACCTGACCGAGGTTGATCCAGCTGACCAGATAAAAACTACTCTGGGCGAGGTTCAGCAAGCGTTATTTGACCTTGGCGCTGTTTTAGCTTTAGAGGGTCAGTATGATGCCAAGACATTGGTAACCGGCCAAGACAGCATCACACAAGCAGTAGAACAAATGAATGAAGAACTGCCGCCACTGACTGAATTTGTTATACCCGGCGGCACTATTGCGGCAGCGCACAGTCATGTTTGCAGAACCGTGTGTAGGCGCGCAGAAACAGATTTGTGGTCAGTGCTGGAAGCCACTCAAGAACAACCTGAAGCCACTGAGAATTTGCGCGCAGCAGGGGTCTATCTCAACAGGCTCAGCGATTACTTTTTTGTGTTGGCTAGAACCTTGATGAGTAATACCGAGGAGCCTCAATGGCGAGGCCCTCAGGAAACCCCAAGTAGCAAAACGGATATCTGAAAAATACCTACAAAGCCAAACGTCTGATGTCGCCCAGTATTTGACTGAGCAAAAGCATAAACTGGCCACCATCAACACCGTTGATTACGCGATGATCATAGGACAACGACAACGGCAGCATCAGTTTGGGACTAAACTCAGCACCCTCCCAGACAGGTTCCATAGCAGAATTCGCCACTCCTAAAATGGCTACTTCCGGGGTATTGACGATGGGCGTGAAGCCGGTGCCACCAATAGCCCCGAGGCTAGAAATAGTAAACGTGCCGCCACTTAAATCATCCATGGCTAACTTTTTGTTACGCGCTTTTTCTGCGAGTGAGCCGATTGCTTCGCACAATTGCCAAATACCCATCTTGTTAGCATCTCGTATCACTGGCACAACCAACCCACCTGGAGTGTCTACCGCAATACCAATGTGCACATACTTCTTCACAATAATCTGACTGCCGTCACTGTGCAGAGAACTGTTGAATTTTGGATAAGCCTCTAATGCATGACAGCAAGCCTTAACCAAAAACGCTAAGGGCGTAAGGCTGAGTTCTCGAGCTACCGCTTCCGGCTTTAAACCTTTACGAAAAGCTTCTAACTCTGTGATATCTGCTTTGCCGTGCTGGGTCACATGAGGCACGTTGAGCCAGCTGCGATGCATGTTCACGGCAACTTGCTTTTGAATGCGGGAAAGTGGCACGGCATCTATTTCGCCGAAGCGAGAAAAATCTATTTCCGGCACTGCAGGAATGCCTGCACCGCCAGTTACGCCAGCGCCACTGCCGCTGCCAACAGATTCCTGCTTCAGCTGCCTTTTAACATAAGCCTTAACGTCATCTTTAGTCAGACGTCCACGGTTGCCAGTGCCTGTTATTGCGGCTAAATCCACACCCAATTCCCGCGCTAATCTGCGCACTGCTGGACCGGCGTAGATATTTTTATCAACCGCACTTGAGCTCGCTGCTGCAGTTTCTGCCGGACTAGGTGATGCTTCAGGTTTTTTGGTAGGCGCATTGGCAGCCCCTTTTGCATCGACAGATTCCGTTTTTTCTTCTTTTGGTTCGTGTTTAGTCTCTTTAGAACTGGAATCCGGACCTGCGCTATTTTCACTGACTAAAGCAACATTGCCAGCGTCTGTGGTTGCAATCACTGCAATTAGGCTGCCAGCGGAAACTTGATCCCCCACTGCCACTGCAAGTTTCATAACTACACCGCCGACTTCCGCAGGAATTTCCATAGAAGCTTTATCTGATTCTAGAACCAACAGTAGATCACCGGCACTTACACTATCGCCTACGGCTATACCTATCTCAATGACTTCAACTTCATCAATATCACCTAAATCAGGCACCAGTACATCTAAGTCTTTCCTTTGATTTTTTGAGCTTGGAGATTCGTCAGCAGTCGATGCCGCAACGTCGCTGACGCTCGCGGGTGCGCCCACATCTGCGGTCAGCGCTTCAGTTTTAGACTCATCCACACTGGGCTTTTGTGTCCCACTTTCGGCCCCTATTTCCTCTGCATCTGCCGAAATATGCGCAATGAGCGACCCTTCACCCACCACATCGCCTAGGCTAATGGCAAAGCTCTGGATAACACCGGCAACACCCGCTGGCACTTCCATGGATGCTTTATCAGATTCAATGACAATAATAGGGTCGTTTTCACCTACAAGGTCGCCAACCGAAACACACAGTTCGGTCACCTCTACCTCATCGATATCACCTAAGTTGGGTACACGTACGTCCAAATCTTCCTCACTTAAACAACCGTTAAATCAACAACGACTGCTTTTTATCTAATTTATTTTTACCATTTGTTAACTTTTCTAGACCAAGCGCGGGTTGGATTTTTCTGCATCCAACTGCAAATCTGCTTGGGCTTTTTCTACCACTTTCGCGTCAATCTTACCTGCACGTAATAACTGGCCCAGCGCTGCTAGAACAATAAAGCGGCGATCCACTTCAAAGAAATGTCTGAGTTTTTCGCGGGTATCACTGCGACCAAACCCGTCAGTACCTAACACGTGGAAGGGGGCGTCTATGGCACTACGCAACTGTTCCGGTAATGCCTTCATATAATCTGAAACGGCAATAACTGGCGTGCCCATCCATTTCTTACCCGCATTTTCATTCATGCACTGAGCAACGTAAGCGTGTTTCGGCTCAGAGGTTGGGTGCAATAAATTCCACCGGCCCACATCTTGAATATCACGCGCCAACTCTGTGGCACTGGTCAAACTCCAAACCTGTACGCGCACGCCATAATCTTCAACCAACATTGCGGCAGCCGCTATTGCTTCTAACAATATTGTGCCGCTGCCAAACAACCGCACTGCCGGTGCCTTGGCATCCCCTTGTTCCGAGAATAAATACATGCCCTTAACAATGCCCTCTTCCACACCGTCGGGCATAGCCGGCTGTTGGTAAGCCTCATTCATTAGGGTGATGTAGTAGTAAACGGCTGCATTTTCTGCATACATGTGTTGCAAACCGCGATGCACAATTACCGCTAACTCATAGCCAAACGCGGGGTCGTAACTTATGCAATTAGGCACAGTAGCTGCGAGTAGATGCGAGTGTCCGTCTTGATGTTGAAGACCCTCACCATTCAAGGTCGTTCTGCCCGCCGTCCCACCCAACAAAAAGCCTTTAGCTTGCGAGTCTCCCGCTGCCCATGCCAAGTCACCAATACGCTGAAAACCAAACATCGAGTAGTAAACATAAAACGGCAGTAACGTGAATTGGTGAGTGCTATAGGAAGTTGCGGCAGCCATCCACGCAGCAAATGCGCCCGCTTCGTTAATACCCGCCTCTATGACCTGACCGCTTTCAGACTCTTTATAGGCCGCCAGCGCATCGGAATCTTCGGGTTCGTAAAGCTGACCTACGGAAGAGTAAATTCCAAGCTGACGAAACATACCCTCCATGCCAAAAGTTCGCGCCTCATCAGGCACAATGGGTACCACGCGTTTGCCCAAAGACTTATCTCGGATCAGTGACCCTAGGATGCGTACAAAGGCCATGGTTGTACTGATACTGCGTTTACCGCTGCCTTTTAACTGCGCCTCAAAAATTTCTAGCCCGGGCACAGTTAGCACTGTTTCATCCAGCACGCGCTGAGGAATGGCGCCGCCTAGTGCTTGGCGTTGCTTGTTCATATAGGCGATTTCAGAACTGTCAGGAGATGGCCGGAAGTAGGGTACATCTTCCAACTGCGCGTCATCCAATGGCACATCAAATCGATCACGGAACTGCTTCAACTCTTCCAAGTTCAATTTCTTAACTTGGTGGGTAGTATTTTCAGATTCTCCGGCATCGCCCATACCATAACCTTTCACGGTTTTGGCCAAGATCACCGTAGGCTGACCTTTGTGTTGGGTGGCTGCATGGTACGCCGCATAAACTTTAAATGGATCGTGACCACCACGATTGAGGCGGTAAATGTCATCGTCGGTGAGGTGCTCTACCATCTTGAGCAAATCAGGGTGCTGGGCAAAAAGTTTGTCGCGAACATAACCGCCGCCCTTTGCCTTAAAGTTTTGATATTCACCATCGACAATTTTATCTAGCTGCGCTTGTAGCAACCCATGCTTATCTTTTTCTAATATTGGGTCCCAGAGCCGGCCCCAAACCACTTTGAGTACATTCCACTCGGCGCCCCTAAAGTAGCCTTCTAACTCTTGAATGATTTTGCCATTACCGCGCACTGGGCCGTCTAACCGCTGGAGATTACAGTTCACAACAAAAATCAGGTTATCCAACTTTTCGCGACCGGCTAAAGATAGCGCGCCAAGAGATTCAGGTTCATCGCACTCACCATCACCCAGGAAAGCCCAGACTTTACGGTCACCCATTTCAACCAAACCGCGACTGTCCAAATATTTCATCACATGAGCTTGGTATATGGCCTGCAACGGTCCCAGCCCCATAGAAACAGTTGGAAACTGCCAATAATCCGGCATCAGCCAAGGGTGTGGGTAAGACGATAAGCCTTTGCCATCTACTTCACGGCGAAAGTTGTCCATTTGCTCCTCTGAAAGACGACCTTCCAAAAAAGAGCGTGCATAAATTCCGGGCGCTGCATGACCCTGAAAATAGATAAGATCGCCAGCTGTTGAATTAGCAACTGACGGATCAGCATTAGGCGCTTTAAAAAAGTAGTTAAAGCCAACGTCATACAACGTGGCCGACGACGCAAAACTGGAAATATGCCCGCCCAAATCTCCTGGGCGACGATTTGCACGCACAACCATAGCCAATGCGTTCCAGCGAATCAGACTGCGAATACGGCGCTCCATAAATAGATCGCCGGGCATGAAGGCCTCTTGCGAGGTAGGAATGGTATTTCGGTAAGGGGTGGAAACGGTATAGGGTAAACTAGCACCAGTTTTTGTTAGCTCAGCGGAAAGTGTTTTTAGCAATTGAGTTGCGCCAGCAACGCCCTCGCGCTTAAGCACGCCGTCAAGCGCATCTACCCACTCCTGTATTTCTTCAACATCTAGTTTTGCTTGCTGTTCCAACCGATCCTGAGCATCCATTTGCTAATTATTCCTTTGTGAAAAACTAATATAATTTTGCCGAGTGAGCATGTAGCGCTCGATAAAGTGTGAGCCAGTCGAATCCTGTGCCGGGATCATTTTTCCGTGTTGGTGCTATTTCCATGTGACCAACAATGGCATCAAAACCAATACTTGGGTAACAAGCAAGCAACCAGCGACAGGCGGATGTCAGCGAATGATACTGCGCATGAGTGAAGTCAGATGTTGCCGTGCCTTCAAGCTCAATGCCAATACTGTAGCCGTTACAGCTATTTCTATGCTGCCAACTGGAAATGCCTGCATGCCAAGCTTGGTGATTGAATCCAACAAATTGCTGCACAGTGCCATGACGATCAATGAACAAGTGAGGAGACACTCGTATACCCTCTAAGTCGTGGAAACTAGCGTGCTCGTTAATGTCTAATTGATTAAGAAATAGCCGCTGCGGTGCGCCAGTAGCGTATTCACCCTCCGGCAGCGAAACACAATGCAAAACAATTAGCTCTGGGGCACAATTTTCTATACGAGGCGCGCAGTTTGGACTGGGCGTCCAAAGCGCGGTTGGTAAGCTATGGTGGTTTTCTGCCATCGGTTCGTTTTCCAAGACCGGCCTACAGTTTATACCGCCCAGCACCGTTTGTAATGAAATTGTTTATTCAGAGCGCGAGCGATATAACTCGAGCAATTAGCCGGTTAAAATAACACGCTGACCTGTATCATTCAGCCCAACCCAGATAATAAAGTGAACTCTCATATGCACAATCAATTAGACCCTAAATATCTGGCCTTAGAAGTTAAAAGAAATGTTGCCGCAGCCCTCGCCGAGGATGTTGGCAGCGGCGATATTTCAGCCAGCCTAATACCCCAAGACCAGCAGGCCAATGCCACCGTGATCACACGGGAAGACGGCGTATTTTGCGGTAAGGCTTGGGTGGGTGAGACCATTCAACAAGTGGACGCAAACATTGCGATTCAATGGCATGTAGAAGACGCTGGTGCCCTTGTCGCTAACCAAACTCTGTTCACCCTTACCGGCAGCGCGCGCAGCTTACTCACTGTTGAGCGCACCATGTTAAATTTTGTCCAGCTACTTTCAGGCACTGCTACCCGCACAGCGGATTATGTTGCCCTCATCGACGGCCATAAAGCCCAGCTTTTAGACACCCGAAAAACCGTACCCGGTTTACGCCTTGCGCAAAAACACGCGGTGCGCTGTGGCGGCGGCAGCAACCATAGAATTGGTTTATTCGATGCTTTTTTACTCAAAGAGAACCATGTCGCAGCAGCAGGCGGCATTGCACCAGCCATTCGCTTAGCCCAAGCGTCTCACCCGGGAAAAACTATAGAAGTAGAAGTTGAAACGCTGGACGAACTAGATCAAGCCACCAAGGCAGGGGCCGACATTGCACTGATCGATAACTTTTCTATTGCCGATACCGAAGAGGCGGTGCGACGCAGTCAGGGCAAAATTCTGCTCGAAGCATCCGGCGGCATTGAAGCTGATAGTATCAGTAAGATTGCGGCGACAGGGGTAGATTTCATATCCAGTGGCGACCTCACCAAAAGCGTGGTGCCGTTGGATCTTTCAATGCGCTTCACCGCCTAATACGGAGTCGACTCTGACCCTTAATCAGGCACTTAATCCGATTCGGAAGCATTGAGATAAGGCGCCAATACTGAGAGTTCGCCATCAATCTTTGTCGTCACCGGCACACCGAGAATGTGCATAATTAGGGGATAAATGTGGACGTTTTCAACAGCGGGCGTGATCAAACCGGATTTTAAACTAGGCCCAGTGGCCATGAGTATGCCGTGCATACTTTTGTTATTGTCCGCTCGATAGCCGTGAGCGCCTTTAACCACTCGGTTTTGATCTTTAGCCCGACGCAACCCAATAAAGCCACCCGGCTGGGCGACCAACACCAAATCTGGTGTACGCGGATCGCTGGGCGAAAAATGAAACCACTTGGGAAATGCAGACGCCTTAAAGACTTTGACATTCGCCACACCGCGCAACTTCGCATAAGTATGCTTTACCAACTGCGCATCTGGGCTATAGAAGTACGTTAGCGCACCACCTGGTATCAATTTCGATTTACCGCGCCATTGCTGCAAATCAATATAGTCGTCCAGAAAGATAACTTTTTCAGCCTTCACCGCATCCATGCCGTGGTCTGACGTAACAAATAAGTTGACCGGCAAATCTAGTTTTGCCAGCCCGTCCATCAGCACACCTACCTGCTTATCTACTGCCTTTACAGCGTTACGCACTTGTTTGGAATCTGGCCCATGGTTGTGCCCGGCACTGTCCACGGTAGAAAAATACAGAGTCACGAAGCGCGGTCGCTGGTTCTTGGGAAGGCGCAGCCACGCCAATGTTTGTTCAACCCTTTGAGCATTGGGCACGCGACCACTATAGCGCTCGTAAAAAGTGGGATAAGCGCCCTGAATATTCGCCTCGCTGCCTACCCAAAAGAAACTGGCCGTAGGCAAACCCGCCTGCTGCAAAGCCTGCCAAAGCGGCAGACCGCCATACCAACTGCCATCTGTAACCGTTTGAGCATTTTTCATTGCATACTTTTGCCCACGCTCGCGATGGTAAAAGTTATTGCCAATCAATCCATGATTACCGGGATATAAGCCTGTGACGATGCTGTAATGATTTGGAAAGGTACTGCTGGGAAAACCTGGGATCAGCCCCTTGGAGGTAATCCCGCTGGCGACAATTTTTTCGAGATTTGGCGCGTCATACTTATCGAGATAGTCGTAACGAAAACCGTCTAGTGAGAGCATTACCACATAATTGTCATTGTCAACTCCGCCGTGAGCGCCAGCATATGCTGACCCCAAGGAACTAAACATGTAAGTGAGAAACACTGGGAGTAACAAAGAATACTTCATTAAATTCACTCTAAACCGCAAAACAAACAGCCGCCACGCTTAATAGCTAATCACTCGATACCATATTCACGACAAAGATCAGCCCCCAACGAGTTCTTTAAAGGTTGCAGCCACGGCTCATAGTTTTGCCATGCATCTAATGCGGTGCGAAAAATGGGCTGACGCACCTGCTCAGCACTCGGCGTACGGACGCTGCGTTTATTCTCGTGGAAATCTACACAACTTTGCTCAAAAGGCAGCCCGCAAAAATCGAGCATTCGCCGCACTTGCGTTTCTAGATCTTCCACCACATCTTCGTGCTGAACACGTAAAACGAAGTTGGGTAGAACTTTGTCCCAATGATCCATTAACTCAACATAATTACGATAGTAGGTGCCGATCTCTTCGAGGCCGTAGGTAAAATCCTGCCCCTCAAAAAACAACTGTTTGAAACCGCTAAAACAGCAAGACATCGGGTGACGGCGTGCATCAATAATCTTCGCATTGGGCAAGATCATCCGGATCAGCCCTATATCGCGAAAGTTATTTGGCATTTTATCGATGAAGAATTTGCCACCTTCGCGGTGAATTTGAGTGTCATCAATGTAGGTTTGACCTAGCCTTTGAGCAATCTCCGGCGTTAACTGGCTCAATACTTCAGGATACCTTGGCTCCTCATGCACAGTACGACGGCCATTCAACCGGTGAGCTATGGCAGGGATATTATTAAGCTCCAAGGTGCCATCCACCATAGAGTGCGAGGCTAATATCTGCTCAAGCAGCGTAGAACCGGCTCTAGGCAGGCCAACGATAAATATGGGATCTGGCGCGACGCAGCCGGCATCAGCAAAATTTTGAAAAAGCTCAGCAGTACAAAACTTCTGCTGCAGCGCCAACTTATAGGTCATGCGTTCTTTATCGTAATGCGTCTCTTTATTCTTTAACTCATTACCGAGCAAATAATAGTCCGCTGAAGCGGCGTAATCTTTGGCGTCTTCCATAGCTTTACCAAGAGCAAAACTCAGATGAATCCTGTCATCTAAGGACGTTGCATCAGACTGCTGATGCTCGCGCATGTGATCTATTTCGGCGCCCTCAAACTGATAAGTCTTGAGGTTGGCCAAACTCCAAAATGCATCACCAAAATCTGGTTTGGCGCCATAAACTGCGCGATAGGCATCAACAGATTCGTCGATTCTTCCGATGGTTTTCAATGTATGACCGCGCAACAAATGGGCCGCTGCGGCATTAGGATCATTTGCGACAAACTCATCATAAAAAGCCAATGCCTCGTCAAACCTACCCACTGCGACACACTGATTTGCATAGGCGAAGCGATATTGACTATTTTCAGGTTCGGCGTCTAAAAGAATCTGCGCTTGCTCCATGCACAGCCCAAACTTCTGCCGTTTGTACAACACATTCATATAGTCGAAACGCACTAGCTTGTTATCTGGCTCGTACACCAGAGCACTTTCTAGAATAAACTCGGCGTCATCCAACACATTAGTCTTAACCCCCAAGTCAGCCAGCAGGCGCATGCCCTCAATATTTTTCGGATTTTTCTGCAAGAAACTTCTACACAGCTGCTCTGCCTTAGATAGCTTATTTTCCTCCATCATATTTCTCACCCCCAAAAGCTCGGGGGGAAGCGCGGCAAGTCGCTGATACTGATCTTTAAAATAGTCGTGGGCATTTTTCTCTGCCCCGGGGTCTGTCAGCGTCATCAACACTCGCCAACTGGCGATTAAACTGCTGTTTAGCCTCACCGCTTGCTGAAAGGCACCTCGGGCTTCTTCGGTTTCGTTGCGCGCCATAAAAATATGACCACGCTCTTGATAGGCGCGACCATAGCTGGGCTCAATCGTGATTAATTTTTGCAGGGAACTTAGCGCTCCGGCATAGTTTTCACTCAACCTTTGGGCTACGGAAATAAAGTACAGTGCCTCTGAGTGATTGGGATAGTCGGTCAGCAAGCGCTCAAGCTGACGTTGCGCATCAGCAAATTGTGCCGCTTGAATCTGCCCCTTAGCTTGCGACAACAATTGCGTTGCTGCCTCCATGGGGAGCCTTGATAAATCATCACTTAGATTAGTTTGGTCGCTGCCAGACATAGATTTTTCCGTTACCTGATGTGTCGTTGTATCTAGAACGACTAAATTATAGTGCCTTATTCCCAAAACAAGAAAGGCGAGCCTAAGCTCGCCTTTCTCTTTACTTCGTCTTAACGAATCTGCACTAGTAGCTATTCATTAAAATCGTACTTGAAGCGAGCACCAATCGTGCGAGGACGGTTAGTGGTCGTTCTTTCCAAGAAGTCCTGACGGTTGATGTGCAGCTGTGCACGTTCATCAGTTAGGTTGCTGACATACAGTTCAACGCCCCAACCTGTGTCAGTATTCATACCAATTGAGGCATCCATGATGACATAACTGTCCTGAGTGGTGTTTGGCTCGCTTGTTGTATCAACAATTGAGTTCAACGCATCACCAGAATACTTACCACCTAGCTGCACGTAACCTTCCTTTCCACCAGATATCTCCCAGTAGTACCGTGCGCGCAGGTTACCTTGGAATTCAGGTGTTAAAGGTAGAGGCCGGCCTTCGTCTTGAACTACAAACGCGAAGCCTGGGTCAACGCGGACCAGCTCAGTTTCGTTATAAGACATTGCGCCAGACAGAGTTAGGTTATCGGTAACCGCCCAAACTGCATCTAGTTCCAGCCCTGTAATCTCAGCGTCGCCGCCGTTATCTACAATAGTGAAGATAGAGATGTTCTGGGAATCAAACTGGGATACTTGAATATCTTCCCAGTCGATCCGATACAGCGAACCATTGACGCGCATGCGACCTTCTAAAAGATTCAACTTCCAGCCAAGCTCAAGGTTATCCAGCGTATCTGACTCGAACACATAGGGCAGACAATAGCCTGGGAAGCCATTTCCACCTGCACCTAGGTTAGAGGCGATAGCGATGTCAGAACCACACGCGATACCATTATTGGTGGTATTTGTCGCGGCGGGATCATAAACAGAATTCGCTGCAGCACCACGGTTAAATCCGGGCGGACGATAGCCTTCAGAAGTCGTCACATAGAACAGCATGTCGTCGTTAGGCGTCCAAGTAACCGTAAACTTGGTAATGGTGTCTGTGGTTGTCAAAGGCTGAAGCTGGTTTAAGTTCACAGCATAATCTCGACCACCGGTGACATTAGGTCTAACGTCATTGCTAGGGTCTGCATCATCTACGAACAATGGGCGATTACCATAGCGGAATGCACCATAACCAGTGAACCCGTACTCAAGATCGTAGTACCGCGCAGAACCTGCAACCGTCAGGGTCTCTGTGAGGTCGTAGGACAGCTCACCGAAAAATGCCAATTGTTCTTCATTACGGTGGTTGTCGTTACGGAACTGAGTAGATGCTTCGACAAGGCCACGTGCATTAGCATCGGCATTATCGAAGGCGCTATTACGAGAAATATCAATCGGGGCAAAACCAGCTTCTGTGGAGGCGAGGTAGTTAAAATTACCTACGTGAAGGATTTCAGCATCTTCGTAGAAGACACCACCTGTGAAACGCAATGCACGGTCTGGGTCTGTAGAAAGTCGGGCTTCATGCGTCATACGAGTATTTTCGTTTTCAGCATTGAAGTTATTGGCTGGGTTACCACACTCAATTACCCCGGTGTTGCCGCTGAGAGTTGGGTCATACGAATAAGCTGTGCCACCGGGGAGAGTGCCGGTGTAGAAGGAGCCAACAAGATATTCACACTGATAGCCAGGAACAAAACGACCAATATTGGAGTAACCGGTGTAGTCCAAGCGCTGAGACACTTCGCGGTCAAGGAAAGCACCGGTGTAGACTAAATCAAGAGCGCCAACACGGCCTTCCAAAGTCCAAGCATATTGATTGAACTCGTCTTCCAATGAATCTTCAGTGAAGCGTGCGACGTTTAAGTCACCCAAAGCCTCATCATAGTCGAAAACACCCTGTGTCTTCAGCGACTGCTGAGTAAACTGAACCAACGCTGACCAGTCATCATTGATCAGGTACTTTGCGCCTAAACGCACACCCTGATAAGAGGCATCATTGAAGTCATCTTCAACCCGCCCTGCACTTGTAGCAGTTGTGTAGTTAACTGGGATAGTTACGCCGCCCGCACCCACTACGGTGCCGTTAGCGAAAACATGACCTGCAGGAAAATCTACGGAAGCGCCGGGATACGCTGGGTTAACAGAAGGGTTCGCGGTGAAGGTACTTTCGACATTATCGATGTAACCCCCTTTGTTATCGCTGTAAACCGCAGCACGCACCGCGAGCTTACCTTCGATAACGGGAATGTTGATCATAGCTTCAACTTTGTCGCTGGGCTCACCGTGCGCTGTGCTTGAGAACCCGGCAGCCAAGCTGGCGCCGAACTCGTCAATAACAGGCTTGTTGGTGATCAGACGAACTGTACCGGCCTGAGAACTAGCACCGTAGAGGGTACCCTGTGGTCCAGGCAGTACTTCGATACGTTCCATGTCTGTAATGTAGACGTCTAGGTTACGCCCGCCAGCTGTTACAGGCTGCTCGTCAAGATAGAGTGCTACGTTTGGCGCAGAACCTTGAGATTCGGCAACTGAGATGTTGATTGCATCAACCGCAGCGCCACGGATATAAATTTCGTTTTGGCCAGGGCCACGACCACCTGCATTCACGCTAGGCAGATACTTCACATAGTCTTCAAAGCTGGTGATGTTTTGTTCTTCTAGCGTATTTTCAGTCATCGCCTGCACAGCAATTGGCACGTCTTGCATGCTTGCTGACCTTTTAGTGGCTGTCACCACCACTTCTTCTATAACACCTTGGTCAGCGCCAGCGTAACCCGCTGTCATCGATACTATGGCAGACACCACAGCCTGGTTTATCTTGCTACGTTGAAATCTCAAATCTCACCTCTTTGCTTAAACATCAAAATTATTAGTATTAATTCTTAGTATTTAGATAGCATATTCTTACTATGCATATCTTTAGTAGGCTAAGGAAATAAAACGTTCCGCCCCACTTATCCGGACCACTATATAGTAAAAATAAAGGTTTTTGCCATTTAACTGGAATAAATCGAAATATTGAAAGATAAAAAGTACTTATAGTACAAATGAATCAGTTGTTTCACGGGCCGATATAACGGCCAAAAAATCATCTACTCTAAGAAAAAGCTAAGGAATTGTCGCAAATCGAAAACTAGCCTTTTACCCAAGCCTCGTCCCATGATCTAATCGCGCAGTTAACGCTAGGCACATACGGAGCACACTCTGACCCCTCACATTGAAGGCAGTTTTCGCATAGCCACTAACCCCTTTTGAGCCATATTTAGGAGCAATTCTTCTGAGCCAAGAAATAGAAGTCCTCATCACGATCAGGCAAATCATTCGCGCTACCGACCTATACTCTCGGCAGCTGAGTAAGACTGCAGGACTCACTGCGCCGCAACTA
>Ga0206677_10002683_pt1 | contig 15420 bp, 11 predicted proteins | sample M130m12015metaG_FD_155475 | JGI IMG/M metagenome (GOLD analysis project Ga0206677, IMG submission 155475) | Ammonia-oxidizing marine archaeal communities from Monterey Bay, California, United States - M1 30m 12015 | ecosystem: Environmental > Aquatic > Marine > Intertidal zone | place: USA...
ACAGCAGGCTCGACGAAGGAATCGATGTCGATTGGCACGCCGTTAGAAAAGAGCAACTGATTGACGCCAGAGGAATAGGCTGACAATCGCCTTGCCAAATCGTTCCGTGTGGTTTTTGGTAAACGCTCTTCGAAATCAGTGAGGCGATGATCGATCATCACTTCTTCCCATGTAGGCACGACTGGTTTCTCTTCACCTTCTTCGACCTCGTAAAAACACTCAGGGTAGAGGTGGCGCGTGAATTCTTGATTTGGCTCGCGTACAACTTTTGCGAGGGCTTGAAAATCCCCGACATTGAGTCCATGTTTTGTCCCCTCAACAAGAATTTCATAGAGGAATGGCTTGACAATTTTTCCTTGTGCCTTTTCCACATCATACCCTGCAAGACTCGTGAACCCTGCCGCCACCATGTCCCATGCAGTGATTGCTTCTTCAGCATCTAAATCCGGCGGAGGCGCTCGAAACGGATCGATGCAGAGCGGCAACCCTTTGGAACGCAATGGGGTCCAAATTCGGACCTCGCACATTTCCATCAGCTTCTTTGCTCTGCTAACATCGCCACCTTCCTTTTCCAATTCAGCAGGCTCGATGCCAAGCGCCAGCCTCGCTAAGTCGCCTTGTGGATCGATAATGAGCGAGGGGATTTTTGCTAAAGCAGCCTCTTCAATGAGGGCTTTCGCCATGACCGTTTTTCCTGAACCAGTGGACCCAAGCATCGCAGCGTGTCGAGCCAACACCATTGATTTGATGTCGATTGGTTCACCCGTATCTCGTCTTGAACCGAGAAACAATCCTTTGGGTTTGAACTTCTTTTTCTTTGGCAGGGGGGCTTCAGTTGCTTGTTTGGGTGTTGGAGGGCCCGGGGACAGAATTTCATCAACCAAGTCAGCGTAACTGGGTTCTTTCGATGAAGGGAGGGTGCCGGGGAACTCGTCCTCTTCCGACACCATAGACGGTGCAAACTGGTTGGAGGTCTTGAAGACCGCGCTGCCCACGATGGTAAATGCGCACACTCAAGGGGGTCGAACATTTCGCCAAAGCATGGAGCGCATCCCAACCGGCCGCCCATCATGGAACAACGCCATGAGGCAGGCCGCAGTCGAGACGCTTGATTCCAAACGGTGGGTTAAGGGTCCGAAGGTTGCTGCATTTGGAGCAGCCTTTGCCAACCACTCCGGGGCACTCAACGCCCACCCTTGTCAAAACGGGTCGTCCTCACTTTGGGCAGCCCTTCGCATTGCTGGCATTGGCCCGGGCGATGAGGTCATTGTCCCTTCCTACACCTTCATTTCAACAGCGACGTGCATCGAGTTGGTTGGTGCGACAACCGTGTTTGTGGACGTCGAACCTGACTATTATTGCCTCGATGTTCAGGCCGTTCGAAATGCCATCACGCCTTCGACAAAAGCCGTGATTGGCGTCCACTTATTTGGGCAGCCATACAACCCCGAACTCATCGAGGTGTGCCGTGAAAATGATCTCGTTTTGATCGAAGATGCAGCGCAGGCCCACGGTGCAGCACAAGACATGGTGGATGGAACCTCCCGTGTTGCTGGTTCAATGGGCGACATTGGCTGTTTCTCCTTTTTCCCATCGAAAAACATGGCAGTTGGTGGCGAAGGAGGGATGCTCACGACGACCAAAGCAGCGTATGCAGAGAAGATTTCAGGTATTACGAATCACGGCCGCTCACCGAATCTTGAAGCGATGGAACTTGGAAGCAACCTTCGCATGTCGGAAGTTTCTGCCGCCATCGGATTGGTTCAATTGGAACATTTGGACGGCTGGGTACAACGTAGAAATGCAATCGCAGCCCGCTACACCGTAGCATTGGCGGACCACCCTCACCTCTCTCCGCCATCCGTCAGGCCGGGAGCGTACCATGCATGGCATCAATATTGCATTCAAACGGACCACGCCTCAGCGTTTGTGGAACATATGGATCGCAACCACATCGACGCACGCCGATACTACACGACGCCAATACATTGTCAACAGGTGTTTCAGAATCACTCACAGTATCAAATCAGGCTGCCCGTCACCGATCACCTTGGCCAAACCTTGGTCGCAATTCCAGTGATGCATGAGTTGCACGATGAGGAGATTGAACGGATCCTCGGAGCACTCATCACGTTCAATCCATCGTGAATTCAGATTTTCGGTGGGCAAGGCTTGCGTTCGACCAACTGTGGTCACCTGTGATTTCTTCACCGAGCCATGCCGGTAATTCAACGGATGCATCTTCGGCGGGAAGTTCGACTTCAGCCAGAACAAGAGGCGAGAGTTCACCCTCAAATTCATCCACTTCCCAAACAAAACCGTCGACACCATCCCATAGGTACCGTCGTTTTTCGACAAAGGGATGCTCTCGTTGCATCACAATTCGTTCACCAAGGTCCCGTTCGATGTTCCATTCAAGTTCAGCAGCTGTGGCGTTTGTTCGCCTTCCTTTGAGGGTAAGCGTTGTGCGTTCGTCTCGGAAACGAATGCGCACGGTCCAATCCTTTTCGCTCAAAAAAATCGTACGGGTTTCCTCCCCAAGTCTGATGATTTCAACTGCCTCGTTGTAGACGAGTGTGTGCCCTTGAAGGCGCAAAAAGTTCGCCTCGAGGTAATATTGGATCACTTTGGATGATGCTTCAAGCACTCTCCATGGTTTTTCGCTTCCTTGGTCAACAAAAAACCTGCGTTCGATTTCGAGATGTTCTTCCATAACCTCTTCACCGGACATCCTTCGCAATGCGCTCGCGGTCTTAGTGTCACCGAATTTCTCATCGCTTTTGAGGTGTATTTGTCAAATCATTGAACCAAGTTCTTGAACAGTGCAAGGGCTTGGCACTATCGCCCCAACCCAAGACCTCTAAGTAAGTAAGATCAATTTACCAATTTCTTCATAGCCGAGGGTTCCGTAGTATTGCTATGAAAGAACACAAGACGCTGGCGCTCGCCATGATTTCCTTGTTCCTGTTTTCAGGATGCTTGGGCGCGGTTGAACCTGGTGTTGAAGTTCCCTCAATTGAGTTGCCAGAGGATTGGTCGACAACGGTCCAACGGACGGTTTCAAACCCTCAATTGAGTCAGTTTTCCGATTGTGAAGAACTGGAACGTGCCCTCAAAATATCGATTGAGGAAGAAGCTCGAACTCAAATTCTCCAAGCCATCGAAGAACAGTATTTCTACGGCGGCATGTGGATGGAAGATGACATGGCCATGGCAGAATCTGCTGATGGCGGCACCGGGACATCGAGTCAACCTGCGCAAACGCGCCGTGTTGAAGGAAGTGATTACTCCGGAACGAATAACCAAGAACAGGGTGTCGATGAAGCTGATTTCGTCAAAACTGACGGCTACAATATCTACTTCATCAACGGACGCAATCTCGTTATCTTCGCAGTTCCTGAATTTGGTGAATTGAACCTTCTTTCAACCACGAGCATCCAAGGGAACCCGACAGCGATGATGCTCGATGGCGATCGACTTGTCGTCATCTCTTCGGTATCCACATGGACCATTGCCAGCAATGATCCATTGTCTGAAGAACTCGGATGGGATGATAGCAACGTCTGGCGGACCAACTCACTGACCAAGTTCACAGTGCTCGACATCACCAACCGCTCTTCACCAGAAACGGCAAAAGAGTTGTTCATTGAAGGAAATTACATGACGGCGCGAGAAGTCAACGCAACAGTTCGCACCGTCACCCACGCTTGGATGAATATCCCAGGGCTGCAAACGTGGTTGGACCTGCCAAACGGGTATTGGAATTTGGATTACGATGACCCACTTCGCTTGGAACTCCGTGAAAAAGTAGGCTACCAAACCATTCTTGACAATCAAGAAACGCTCGCCCGCCTCGACCTTGTCGATCTTCTTCCAAAGGTCTACGAGCGCGTTGATGGGCGCCTCACTGTTCACACAATGGACGACGATGCATGCGCAGATTTCGTTGCACCTGCCGACAGCCTCAACCGTGGGTTCAACAGTATTTTCACCTTTGATTTGAACGATGAAAACTTCGCCTTCCAAGCCGATCACATTGTCGGAAACTACCCTATGGTCTACGCTTCAGAAGATCTCCTAGTGCTGACAGAAAACGCATGGGACTGGTGGTGGTTCTGGGGTAATGACAACATGAACGATGCCACAAACATTCACACCTTCGATATTTCGAACCCCGGCGACACGGTCTACACTGGATCGGGGCGTGTGAACGGAACTATTCTCAACCAGTTCTCGATTTCTGAACACGAAGGCGTGCTCCGAGTTGCAGCAACATCAGGTCAGTGGGCCCGATGGTGGATGGAGAATCCAGAGCCAATGAGCTCAAGCGTCGTCAATTTTGTTCGCAGCGTTGACGTTGATACAGACGAACAAACGCTTGTCGAAGTAGGCCGTGTTGACAACATCGCTCCCGAGGAGCGAATTTGGAGCGCTCGCTTCGATGGTGATCGCTGCTACCTCGTGACGTTCCGGCAAATCGACCCACTGTGGGTCATCGACATGTCAGATGAAACCAATCCAACGATCCTTGGCGAACTTGAAATTCCTGGTGTTTCAACCTATATCCACCCTCTTTCGAGGGACCATTTGCTCACCATCGGCATTGGCCCTGGTGAAGACGGACTCGGCCTTGATTGGTCAAACACCCGCCTTTCGCTGTTCAACATCACCGACCCAACAACCCCTGCTGTTGACGATGTTCTCTCATTGAGCCCGGTGATTGACCCGAGTGAATCCGGCTGGTCGTGGTCGTTTTCCGAAGCATCCTATGAGCACAAAGCCTTCCAATACTGGGCGCCAAAAGGTATGCTTGCGGTTCCACTTGCGACCTACAAGTATGACAGTTGGTACAACGAAGAGGGTGGCTATTCCTACAGTTACAACTTCGTCAGCAAGTTGATGATTGTCAATGTATCAGAAGAAACAGGTACACTGTCAGTCCACGGCGAAGTCAATCATTCTTCGTTCTACAACAGTGACAACCAACGCTCCTACTACAACAGCTACGATGTTCGACGTTCGATTTTCATGGGTGATTTCATTTACGCTCTCTCCGCTCAAGGCGTGACGGCTACAAATCTCACGACAATGGAAACGTCGGCTTCAATCGCTTTGACATACGAAAATGTATGTTACGGATGTTATGATGATGTAGTTGTGTCAGATAGCAACGGCGAAGGAAGCACTTCGAGCGAATCTGGCGAGGCGGAAAGCGAACCGATGAGCAGTTGAGGTGACACCAATGGGATTCACAGTTGCTGTCGTGGGGTGCGGACGCTGGGGATCCGTCCATGTTGCAAGCCTCTTACACCTCAAACAAGAAGGAATGATCAACCGCGTGGTTGCGTGTGATCTTGTTGAGAACACCGTCGAAGCAATTCAAGGCGCCGATGCCCGCTACACTTCATGGCAAAGCATGTGTGAACATGAGACTCTAGACCTCGTTATTCTCGCCACACCAAACGACACCCATACTTCGCTTGGCATGGCTTTTCTTGCCAAGGGCCTCCATGTGCTGATTGAGAAACCATTTGGGGCATCTCCGAGTGAAGCACGTGCGTTGCTCGACAAAGCAATTGAGAAACAAGCAGCGGTATTTTCAGGCCATCTTCTCCGACATCACGCAGGCTTCCAGCATGCGAAGCACCTCATCGAAGAAGGGGCAATCGGGCAATTGATCAGCGCTACATACGCACGGTGCACCGTCCGGCCAAGACCGCCATCGACGAACCTCATCGACGGACTTGCGTCTCACGGCATCGACGGACTTGCCTACTTTTTCCCCGACCGATTTGAGTTTTCAAGCATCAAGGTCACACGCCTAATGGGAAGTCAAGACGCAGCAACATTAGTCATTGAAGATGAAGAATGCACGGCCTCCATCATAGTTGGATGGGGAGTAGAACGGGAGCGTCGGAGCCTCTGTGTGATCGGCAGTGAAGGAAAAATTGAGTTGGATTTTGGGCAACATTCGACTCTCACGCTCAACGGCGAAGTGTGCAACCTCAACCCATCAAGGCCACCCTTGCAAATGCAGGTTCTTGCCGCCCTCCATACCCCGCACATGACCCACGTCCAGCACAAATCCATTTTCGACACCGCCGTGAATGTGGGGAAAGTCAAACTCGCCATGAGTCGCCAAATATGAGCAATCACCTTGCGAGTCTTCAAGAATTAAAGCGGTCTGGATGAATTCATGGGCATCCCCTATTCCACCATTCAACGCCTGTTCATCGGCAGCCTCGTCGCCGCAGGGCTCACTTGGTTCACCCAAGAAAATTTCACTGATGCGGCGTATGTGTTGATTGCACTCTCCGCACTCATCGGGGTCGCATGGGGCCTTTCAGAACGTGAAATGACGTTTGCGCACCTCGGAATGAATCAAACCGGGGCCCTCACCGTTCTTGCCTTCCTCGGTTCAATCGCTCTCTTTGCAGAAGTGAGCATCCGAGTATGGGGCTTCCCCACCACAGGGTCCTACCTTCTCTCTCTCTTTTTCGTTGGTTCCTTTTGGTGGACCAGTGCGTTGATTCAACCCGAAAACAACTGAATGTTGAAACCCGCCTAAAGCCATACCTTCAACGGGCGAAGGGTGAAAGGCCTCGGCCACTAACACCAACCGATTGATATGGCGAAGTACGGCGACCACCCAGCCCTCCCACAGCGACTTGAGGACCTTCTCATGGAGGATGTTCACACGGTTTTCATCAAAGCAGATTGCCCACCAAGGGTGAAAAGAGGGTCAATTGGGCAACTCCGGTTGGTTGATGTCGAAGGTGCAGATGATGGAAAATGGGACACCTTGCGCATGGAGTCTCTCCAAGAAGAACTGGTCGGCCTCATCGATGAGCACCGCCACCGCAGTGATTGTTTTCTTGAAATCGATCGTAAAGGATGCCAAGTCATTCAACTTGGCGACCTTCGAATTTCCTGTGCTTGGCCGCCCTTTGCCGATGCGCGAGAAATCACCATCGTTCGCCCTGTGGCAAAACTCTCTCTCGGCGACTATGAACTGGATCAACGCCTCATCGATCGCTTGGCAGATCACCATCGCGGTGTGTTCATTTGTGGGCGCCCAGGGTCTGGCAAAACGACCCTTGCCCAGGCCATTGCCGAATACCTCGACACAGATGTTGGAGCAATGGTCAAAACGATGGAAGCCCCCAGAGATTTACAACTCGCTGACCGAATCACTCAGTACGCCCCACTCGAAGGGGATTTGGAAAAAACCGCTGAAATCATTTTTCTTGTCCGCCCCGATTTCGTTATCTTTGACGAAGTACGGCGGGCCCGAGATTTCGAAATCTTCGCCGATGTCCGGCTTGCTGGCGTTGGCTTGCTCGGCGTGACGCACGCAAATTCCGCCCTCGAGGCGATCCAGCGTCTCATCGGCAAGGTTGAACTCGGCCTTGTGAGCCAAGTCCTCGACACCATTATCCACGTTGAAGCTGGTCAAATCGAGCAAGTCATGGAACTTCGCATGACGGTGAAACCGCCAACGGGAATGCAGGAAGAACTGGCTAGACCTGTCATCGAAGTTGTCGAATTTCCAAGCGGGAAAATTACGCATGAAATGTTCGCATTTGGTTCCGAAATCGCCGTTGTCCCGGTTGAAGGCCGAAAGCAAGGTGCCCTGTCACCAATGAAAACACTCGCTCGAGACCAACTCGTCCACATCATCCAACAATGGGTTGGCGTTCAATGCCAAGTTCAGTTCAAAGGTGAAAGCAGTGCCACAATTTATGCCCCACAGAACATGATTTCCACCCTCATCGGGAAGGGCGGCGAAAACGTTCGTCAACTGCAAGACGAACTTGGAGGCATGCAACTCAACATCGAATCCTTTGATGAGATGCCAGAATCGATGGGTGCTCCTTCAAATCCACATTGGCGGGATGTCTCAGATCGTCGCAGCCGAGGCGGCAGGGCGTGGGAGCACAACGCACGCGGTACGAAGCCACGGAAAAACAAAGGAAAAAACAACAGGAAATAACACTTCACTCACGACTGAGTTCGCGTTACTGAACCGATGGTCAAGGGTAAATATAGGGGTGCTCTTTAAATATCTTAACTTTAGATTTCTCGCTCATGAGCAGTGATGATAGTGCCTCCGGAAGTGAAGGCCGTGCACTCGTAAAGTTCCTCCTTGAGAACAGAATGATGATGAATTGGATTTCCATTCTCATGATCGTTTACGCCGTCTGGGCCACCATCGAAGTGCTTACGAACGCTAGCGGCGCCACATGGTGGCCGCCCGAAACAGGCACTCCAGTTTCCGATTACTTTGATTCTGACACCAGCACTCAAAACATCAACAACGGCTGGGTAATCGGCCTTGGTGCAGTGTTCGGCACGATTGGCAGCATGGTCCAATATTTTTACCGAGCCGCACCATATGTTGACGCATCCATGCAGGCAACCGCTGCGCTCATCATCTCTGCCGTCAAGGAAGACGAAATCCAAGAATCCGCTGAAAAGATGGCGAAGGAAATGGTCGCTGCTGAAAAGGAAGAAGCAGAGGCTGAAGCACAAGCAGAGGCCGATGCACAAGCAGAGGCCCGAGCAGAAGCAGAAGCAACCCCAGGGGCTGTTTCAGAACAAACAACAGTCGACGAACCAACTGCCTCGTCGGATGTTATAGAAGACGACGGGCAGCGCAAGAAATTCTGAGGTGAAATTATGTGGGAACATCGATCTGTATCAAACAAAGCTTATGCTGAAACCAAACAAATGCGACCAAGTGAGACATATGTCCGCTTGATGGACGTTGTCGAGGAAGCCGTATCGAAGGCTCAAGTCGACGAATTCGATCACCAAGCATTCCTCAAGTACGTCCCGCAACGTGGCCCTTGGGAAGAACTCCCTTCAAGCGACACTTCGAAATCTGATCCACGGGTTCGTTACATCGGTCCTGCTCGCGCTCGACTGCTCAACACGAACCTCATCCTCGGCTCTTCGTGGATTGAAGCAGAGCGATTCAAGTTTGAACGACGAATTTCAAACGTGGCTGAATTCCTCAAGCAAAAGACCATTGTTAACGCAAACATGTGGACGCCGAAGCAATTGTCGACAACACAGACTCTATTCTTCTGTTCCACAGGGGATGAAGAACGCATGGGCGGTTCGTTCCTAACCGGCGATGGGCCCGGCGTCGACCACCCATTCTTGGGCGCTCCAGAAGGCGAAGAGCCTGAGTGGGAACCAATTCTTTGGGGACTCGGACATCGCGGTGTTGTTCCCGATTCGGACCCACTCGACACCTGTTTCTATCCATCATTGATGCACCGTGGTGTTTCATTCAACAACCGACTTGGATGGACTCGTTACTCTCCTGCAGGATTTGGAAAGGACGCCAGCGGCTACATCATGACCCGCCCGGGCACATGGATTTGGCCTGCAGTGAACGGCAACCGCGAATCCCCGACAGCGTTCAACCTCCTCGTGAACTTGCCTGACCGCCGACTTTCGTTCGGTGAAGAAGGTATCACGGATGTGTTCATGACCACCGGCAAGACTTCTCTTTACAGCCTCATGGGCATGATGAGTTCTTCCACCGTGCGCCAAATGTTCGGTGCAGGGTCGGAAATGGTACCACTCGAATTCCACTGCATCGAACCTGGATTGGACGAATGGATTGCAAGCGCAAGCGATGAAGACAAGTACGCTCGCCTCTTTGAGGTCTGTGCATCCATTGGATACATGCTCACCGATCCTTGGATTGGTGGCCTTGGCGGCGGTGCAAAGCGCCGACGTATGCTGATTTACCCACGCGACCAAGGTAACTTGTTGACCTGTGTGAACGCCAGCCAAGTAGCTGACCACGCTCTCAAGTCAAATTACGAGGCGACCGTGTTCACCAAGCTCGACCAAGCCGATTTCATGAACCGTGTCACCCGCCGTTTCAAAGCCTACGCAGACCTTGTCGCAGCAAGCGATGTCGCTCAAGGATCCCGATGGATCAGCCAAGCCGACTTCCACGATGGCGAAAAGAAGCAAGTTGGACCAAACGTCCACTCGATTCTCTCAGTTCGCGGCTATGATGTAATGAGCATGGATGAATACATCCAGACATTCAACGACATTTCTGCCGCACCAGACCGATTGATGCGCCGATGTGTTCAATCGATTGCAACAAACGCTCTAAAGACCGTTTATCCGCTTGTCGACTTGGGCGAAACAGGAGATGCTGCACCGTACTCGCACATCTTTGGGGCACGAGATGACAACCCACTTGTGTACTACACAGACATCCGGTTCTTGGTCCCAACCTCGATCGACAAACTCCGCAACATCACCGGCTCCCGAGGAGCAGACCGTGGACGAATGCGAGAAGCATACACTTCACTCACCGCAGCCGACCCAATGACCAGTCTATCCATACAAGATATCTGCCTACCGTTCTTGGCAGATTTGGGTGAAGACTCTTGGCAAACTGGAACCGGCTTGAATGAAAACGAAATCATCGTTGAAGTGACCATGGCCGTTAACCCCGCTCGAGTTTGGAAGGCAATCCTTGACCCCACAGTCAAGGAAGTGTTCGACTTGCCAAAGGGCAAGAAAGGAACTGCAGCCAACCTTTGGGGCGACATTTTCATGGAAAACGAAACACTGCACGCCAAGATGGAACGAGATGGCCTCGGTCATTATCTCCGTTTGTTGAAGCTAGCGTTCCACTGGGCCAACGATGAAGCAAGGAAAGAACACGGGTTGAAGAAATAAACCTCTTCATAATCTAAGGAGGCATTCCAATGTCAGCCACTCTGAACCTCACTGAAGTCTTGTCTTCGTTACAAGATTATTTGACAAAGGACGGAAGTATTTCGACTGAAGGTCGATCGTTTTACACTAATTTCCGAAACGAAATCAACGCTCACCCAGGGACGTTTGCTCCTACGGAAATCGAAATATTGATGGAAAACGCTCGACGCCACATGACCGAAGAAGTCTCGGATGAAGACTTCAAAGGCTATGTTGAAGCCGTTATCTCTAAGATAAGTGTCAAAGAACGGCTCGAGATTAAAGCAAAGGAAGACGCAGAGACGCGATCGAAGGAAGAGATTGCTCGAATGGTCGAAGAAGCAGAAGAAGAAGCACGAGCGAAAGTTCAAGCAGAATTCAAACTCAAAGCAGCAGCCGAGGCCCATGCCAACGCCACCACAGAAACCGACCACGTCCCTCCAACGTCCCTCGAAGATGTTGAAGCAATGGTCAAAGAAAAGGCTGAACTTGCTGCGGAAGATGCGAGAAAAATCGCCGAAGAAGCAGCGATTAAAGCAGAAGAACAAGCGAGAGAAGACCTTCGCAAACAAGAGCACGAGAATGCAATGGCCGAAATCGAAGCTGCTAAAGTGGCTGCCGAAGAGGAAATCGCTCGACTTAAAGCTGAAACAAAGGCTCAGATTGCCGCTGTGGAAGAAGAGAAAATTCGGGCCCAACAAGAAGCAGCAGCCAAGGCAGCTGAGGATGAGGCTCGACGCCTTGCAGAGGCAGAACTAGCACAGGCCAAGAAGCAAGCTGAAGCAGATCTCGAGGCCGCCCGCCAGTCTGCCCTTGAAGCTCAAGAAGCGCTTGCTGCAGAAGCAGAACGCCTCAAGGCCGAGCAAGAAGCAGCAGCTCAAGCGGCCAAAGAAAGGGCTGCAGAAGAAGAAGAACGACGCGCAGCTGAAGCAGAATTGGAACAGGCAAAGAAGCAAGCAGAAGCAGAATTGGAACAGGCAAAGAAGCAAGCTGAAGCGGAACTTGAAGCAGTGCGCCAAGAAGCGGAAGCTGCCCAAGAAGCCCTTGCTGCTGAAACACTCAAGGCACAGGCAGCCCTCGAAGCAGCAGTCGAAGAGCCCGAGCCTGTGGAGGAGCCCGAACCATTTGAACCAACAGGAAAGGAGATCCCAGATCTCCCTCCGCTCGACGGTTCAGCAACGCCTCTAGCCCCTGTGAACGAATCATCAGGCATGAATATCCCTCTGATTCTTGCTACGGCAGGCGGCGCTATTGGGCTCTGTGCAGCAGCCATCATTATCCTTCTGTGAAAACGGGCGTTTCTTTCTTAGAGAAAGGGTTCATCTATACGCTTCACAGCCCCATGAAATGATGGCTCACCCAAATGACGGCTCTGGACGCGCACCTGTGGCCATTGTCCGTCCAACGACATCGGTGACCAGTGGTGTAGCAGTTACGCAGAAACTGGTGACTGCCTCGGTCGCTTTTGGTGATTTATTGCGTGGCACCTTTGGGCCAAACGGTCTTGACAAAATGATGTACAAAACCAATGGCCAGACAGCCGTGACAAACGATGGAGCCAAAATCATTGCAGAACTTCTCGTTAAACACCCGGCAGCCAAAGCCTTTGTCCAACTTGCTGAATCCCAAGAAAACGCATGCGGCGACGGTGTCACAGGATGCATAATCATTGCAAGCGAGTTAATGCGCGAAGCTGGTCGCCTCCTCGAAAAAGGCCTCCACCCTCTGGTTCTTGTCGAGGGGTATCAACGGGCCTTGCAAACCACCCTTGAGACGATCGATGCGCGTGTCGTACGCATCCAACCCACCGACAACAAACGCCTCCTCGATGTGGCCCGCACAGCGATGATGGGGACAACTGCAGAGTCGGGGAGCGATCACCTTGCGCAGTGCATCGTGACAGCGGCTCAGACTGTTGCTACCAACCGAGACGGCACCCTTCATGTTCGAACCGAAGATGTCCGAATGGCAAAGCGCGGGGTTGGAGGGATTGCCGACAGCACCCTTGTTTCTGGGCTGATTATCGAACGTCACCTCGATTTGGACCGCTTACCTCGACATCTCAGGAATGGGACCGTCGCTGTGCTTTCTTGCCCCTTAGAAATCGAATCTTCCTCTCGGGATGCCGAAATTGAAGTGACCTCCCCCGATCAGTGGGTGGCGTTTATGGACGCTGAAGAAGCCCAACTCGACGCTAAAGCTCAGGCCGTTCTCGACAGTGGCGCAACTCTTGTGTTCTGTGCAGAGGGCATCGACCCTCGTGTGATGCACCGTTGTGCCGACGCCGGTGTCTTTGCACTTGCAGGCCTCGAACGCTCCGGCGCAGAAGACGTCGCAGCTGCCACAGGCGCCATGATGATTGACCATCTTGATTCCCTCGACGCCTCAGTTCTTGGTTCGTTCAAGACCATGTCCATTGAAACACTTGAGGGCGATGATTCACGAAGGGAGCGGCTGCATCTCGATGTGGGTGAACACGCAGGTTTGGCCACGGTCGATGTTGGCGGCGGTGATGGGGTGGCCAGCGAAGAAGTGATTCGTGGTCTCTACGATGCACTCTGCTCTGTCACGAGCGCCATGGAAACTGGCGAAGTGCTCCTTGGAGGTGGAAGCCTCCACATTGCCGCAAGCCTCGCCATCAAAGAAGCAGCAGAAGCACAAGGCGGTCGTGAACGCCTCGCCATGGAGGCCTTTGCCCGGGCCCTCGAAGCAATTCCCGCAGTGCTCGCAACCAATGCGGGCAACGATCACCTCGACACTCTCCTCGAATTACGTGCCCACCATCGAGACGGGTCCGCTGAAAGCGGGGTTCAATCAACCGGATCAGCAGGGCAAATCGAGGTCGCTTGGTCGAGTGCTGAAACCCTTGCTCATGCCATCGAAGCTGCTTGCGAAACGGCGTGTGGGCTGTTGCGGGTCGACCAAGTCATCTCTGCACGCGGCGACTGAGCCTCACTTGACCCCATCCTCTTGGGTCGCTATGTTCTTTATCATCGGACCAATGGATTCGATAACGGGTACCTCCAATGAGCACGTCCGTCCCGCCACGCCCACGAGCACTTCTCAGCGTCTATGACAAGACTGGGATTGTCGAATTTGCGACAGCACTTTCAGCCCTGGGCTTCGAATTGGCTTCAACGGGCGGAACCGCCCGCAAGTTGAGAGAAGCCGGACTGGATGTCATCGGCGTTTCAGACATCACAGGCCACCCGGAAATTTTTGATGGCCGTGTGAAATCACTCCACCCTGCAATCCACGGGCCCCTACTTGCGCGACTCGAAACAGAAGCAGACCGAGCGGGCCTCGCTGAACTTGGTTACCCGCCGATTCAGATTGTGGCTTGCAACCTTTACCCATTCTCTGATGCAGCTCGTCAACAACCCCCTTTGGACGATCTTGCTTTGTTAGAAATGGTTGATATTGGCGGGCCAACGATGGTTCGAGCGTCAGCCAAAAACCACAAGAATGTCATCATTGCATCAAATCCAGAACGTTACCCCTCGATTGTAACCGCTCTCCAGCAAGCAGGTGGGGCGGACGGTGTTGGAATTGACCTACGAAGAGCACTTGCACTTGAGGCATACGAACACACTGCGGCTTATGACGCAGCAATCAGCGACGAATTGCATGCAAGGTGGATTGGCCGCCCAGAACACAGCGATGAAACAAGTGTGCAGACAGAACGCCTCCCGGATACGCTCCTGGCCTCTGCAATCAAATCCCACACCCTTCGCTACGGTGAAAACAGTCACCAAGCCGCAGCCATCTATGTCGATCCAAAAGCGGCTGGATTGCACACAACGCTTGTCACTGCAAAGGTCGAAGGCGAGAAACCGATGTCCTACAATAACTACTCTGATGCAGATGCTACCCTTCGTTTGTGCCGCGCCCTCTCAACCGATGAGTGGCCAGCAACGCCCCATGTGTGCATCATTGTCAAGCACAACAATCCATGCGGCGCGGCCCTTGGAGCAACTCAAGTTGAGGCCTATGAGGCTGCACTGGCAAGCGATCCAGAATCGGCTTTTGGGTCCATCATTTGTTTCAACGAGCCCCTTGAAGTTGACACCGCCAAGGCAATGGAGCCCTTGTTCATTGAAGTTCTCATGGCCCCTTATTACAATGAAGGGGCGAAATCAATTGTTATGGCAAAGAAAAACCGCCGCATCCTTACCATTGACTCGCCAAACAATCGCCTTGCACCTCTCGAGCGAATTTTGGTACGGAAGCCGATTGAAGGCGGATGGTTGGTGCAAACCGAAGAACCCCCGGTTATCGATTGGGAAAAGGCAAAGGTCGCAACAACCATTGCGCCAACGGACGCTCAAATCGCCAGTATGAAATTCGCAGTTCGTGTGTGTGAACAAGTCAAATCAAACGCCATCGTCATGGTTCAAGGCGTTGCTACCGTGGGGATCGGGCCCGGTCAAACCAGTCGCGTTGAAGCTGTCAAAATCGCTGCACGAAGGGCTGGCGACCGAGCAGAAGGATGCGTGCTTGCATCTGATGCCTTTTTCCCGTTCAAAGATGGTCTTGAGCAAGCAGCAGATGCAGGTGCTGCATCAATCGTTCAACCAGGCGGTTCAATTCGAGATCAAGAAGTCATTGATGCTGCCAATGAACGCGGCATCTCGATGTTATTCACAGGCCACCGTCTTTTCAGGCATTGATTCAACCCAAGCC
>Ga0206677_10002693_pt1 | contig 15377 bp, 13 predicted proteins | sample M130m12015metaG_FD_155475 | JGI IMG/M metagenome (GOLD analysis project Ga0206677, IMG submission 155475) | Ammonia-oxidizing marine archaeal communities from Monterey Bay, California, United States - M1 30m 12015 | ecosystem: Environmental > Aquatic > Marine > Intertidal zone | place: USA...
CTGGTAGATGGTTATAGTTGTTTTCTGATGTTATTTTTTTATCTGTCATAATGATTAATCATGCTAAATTTCTAAAGCATTTTTTCCAAAAATGTCATCTAAGAAGTTTAGGTTTTCTATGGTAGGTTCAAATCTAAACTTTTCACCTATATCTATTATAGCCTCTGAATCATTCGTTATGACTTTTACAAACAGATTGCAGCCAGATGTTGTCCAAAACTCTCTCTTAACTTTTTCAAGCTTATCTGAGAATTCATCAAGCGACATTAGTTCTGATTCTTCAAGATTGACAACCACATCATTAATTTTTTTTGAGAGCTCTGAATCAAGTGAATGCACTTCTTTTACTCTCATTCTAAACATTGCGTTACCAAGTTCTTTAGATCTATAGTCATCGATCTCAACTATACCTTTAACAATAACTATCTGACCTTCTTTCAATATGCTATGGCAGTTTTCTAGAACTTCGCTTGGAACAACTCCGTCCATTACACCAGTTCCATCGTCAAAATTTATAAAAGTTAAAGGCTTTCCTTTTTTATCTTTAATCTGCCTAACACTATTAATCAAACAAACTATAGAGGCTTTTTTTGTATCATGATCTAGTTTAGAAATTGTCTTTGATCTTAGTTTGTTTATCTTCTTTTCAATGGCATTAACAGGATGGCCAGATAAATAATAACCTAATGATTTTTTTTCAAGTGATAGTAATTCACTTAATCCAATATCTAAAGTATTTTTATATTTTTCATATGGATCAAAGCTTTCATTCAGTGATGAAAACAAGTCGCCTGACATAGCTGCTTGTTTAGAAGAATTATTTGATCCATCTTTTAACATGTCTTCAATGCAAGAAACGGCAATACTTCTTGATGGCGCAATGCTATCAAATGCACCGGATTGTGAGAGAGCCTCTAGTGATTTTTTTCCTCCAAGCTTAATATCAACTTTTTTAGAAAAATCCCATAAATCATTAAATTTATTTGTTTTTCTGACTTGGCATACATGCTGAATAAAAGCATCTGCAACACCTTTAACAGCGCCAAGTCCATATTCAATGTCGGAATTATTATTAACTAGAAACATTTTATTACTAGTTAATATGTTTGGTTTTAACACTTTGATTCCCATTCTTTTACATTCTTGAATTAATGCATGTATTTTGTCAGTATTACCCAGTTCCGTTGAAAGAACTGCTGCCATAAAATGTTCTGGGTAATAGGTTTTTAAATAAGCCGTTTGATAGGAAATAACTGCATAAGCTGCTGAATGAGATTTATTGAATCCATACTCTGCAAACTGCTCTATAAGTTCAAATATTTTATTTGCTTTTTTTTCTGGGATTGAGTTTTTTTTACACCCCTTTACAAAAATTTCTCTTTGCTCTTCCATTTCTTCAATTTTTTTCTTTCCCATCACCCTTCTTAGAATATCTGCTTCACCCATAGAGTAACCAGCAAGAACTCTTGCAGATTCCATAACTTGTTCTTGATAAACAATCACTCCATAAGTTTCAGATAAGACTGGTTCAAGAAGATCATGCGGATATGTAACAGGGCTTTTTCCGTGTTTTCTATCAACAAAGGTTGTATGCATTCCTGAATTTAGGGGGCCTGGTCTATACAGAGCTAATAAAGCAGTGATTTCTTCAAACTTTGTTGGTTTTAATTTTTTAATTAGATCTCTCATCCCAGTGGATTCTAATTGAAAAACTGCCATGGTTTTACCAGATGAAAGTAGATCAAATACTTTTTGATCATCCATGGGTATATTGTCTAAATCTAATTTATCTTTAAGGTTTATATTTATAGACTTTAATGCCTTGTCAATTACAGTTAGTGTTCTTAATCCAAGAAAATCAAATTTAACTAGTCCTATTTTTTCAACATCATCTTTATCATATTGGGTCATAACTGAAGAGGACTGTCGGTCATTATAAATAGGGCAAAAGTCAGACAAGCTTCCAGGCGCTATAACAACTCCTCCGGCATGTTTACCCACATTTCTGGCAATGCCTTCAAGCTTATATGCCAAATCTACAACCTCTCTTACTTCAGGATCATTTTTAGCAGCCTGAGCAAATACAGGTTGCTCCTCTTTGGCTCTATCTAATGTCATTCCCGGAGCAAATGGAATCATCTTAGAAATTCGATCTCCTAGAGCATAAGGTTTTCCCATAGCCCTAGCCACATCTCTTACAACTGCCCTAGCTGCCATGGTACCAAAAGTTGCTATTTGAGAAACAGCATCAGCTCCATATTTTTTGCTTACATAATCTATTACGCTATCTCTTTTTTCCATACAGAAGTCAATATCAAAATCTGGCATTGATATTCTCTCTGGATTAAGAAAACGCTCAAAAAGAAGTCCGTGATCAATAGGATCAAGAGTAGTTATTCCAAGGGAATAAGCCACCAGAGAACCAGCACCAGATCCTCTTCCAGGCCCAACAGGAACATCATTATCTTTTGACCATTGAATAAAATCAAAAACAATTAAAAAATAGCTTGAGAAACCCATTTTCTTAATTTGATTTAATTCATATTCAAGTCTTTGCAAGTATTTTTTTTGTTTAGATTTTTCAAACTCATCTATTAATTTAGAAAGTCTTTTCGTAGATAAATCCACTAAAAAAGAATCAAAATCATGCTCTTCTGGGACTGGATATTCTGGAAGAAAGTAACCCTTGGTATGAAGAGATACATTACATTTTTTTGCAACTTCGTTAGTGTTATCAATAAGCTCATCAAAGCCGTTAAATAATTTTTGCATCTCATCAGAGCTTTTAAAATATTGCTCATCAGAAAAAGGTTTTTCTCTATTAGGATCATTTAGTGTTTTGCCTGTGTTGATACAAACTTTAGTTTCATGAATTTCATAATCATCTTTTTTTGCAAACAACACATCATTTGTAGCAATTAAAGGAATACCCTTTTTACTTGATAAAGGGAGAATGTTTGAAAAATAATCAAGTTCATCAGGCCTATTTGTTTTTTGCACCTCGATGAAAAAATCATCTTTAAAAACCATTAAAAAATCATCGATTCTATTTTCGATTTCGACTAATTTGTTTTGTTTTGATAGCTCATAGATGTGACTATCTTTCCCACCAGAAATAACCACAATGTCATCTTTGAAGTTCTTTAAATCATCAAAGTTTATTATTGGACTTTGATAATTATAATTATTGTGTGCAGAAGAAATTGCTTGCATCAAATTTCTATGGCCATCATTATTTTTTGCCAAACACAATAAATCATGAGATGAATCATCTCCATCAAATATAACTCTGATAGATGAGCCTGATATTGGCTTTATACCAGCAGCCTCACATTTATTAAAAAACTTTACCATTGCAAACATATTTGATTTATCTGTTAAAGCTACAGACGGGATATTATTTTTTTGGGCGCAATCTACAATTTGATTAATGGTTAAGAGGCCCTGAGATATACTAAATTCTGATGAAATTCTTAGATGTGAAAAAATATTTTTCATACAACTAACTCACAACTCCTTTAAAAGTTACTCTGTGAATAGGAGTAAGACCATACTTTAAAATAGCATCTTTATGTGACTTTGTTCCATAACCCTTATGAGATGAAAATCCATATTTTGGGTATTTTTTATCGATTTCTATCATTAAATTATCTCTGTATACTTTTGCTACTATAGAAGCAGCACTAATCTCGTCGATTAATGAATCTCCCCCAATAACTGTCTGAGTATCTATGTTTAAATCAGGTTTATGAGTTCCATCAATGAGAACTTTTTCTGGTTCAACAGATAAGTTAAGTATAGCTCTTTTCATTGCCAATAAAGAAGCTTGGAGAATATTAATTTCATCTATTTCTTGCTCTGAGGCTGAGCCAATCGAATAATAAGAATTTTGTATTATTAGTGCTGATAAATTATTTCTTTGTGATGGTGAAAGTTTTTTAGAATCTTTTAATCCTGGGATATGTTTTTTCAAGATAACTGCCGATGCTATTACCGGGCCAGCTAAACAGCCTCTTCCCACCTCATCTACACCAGCAATTAGCTTCAAAGCGAAAGAATTTCAAGCGCAGACTCTTCTGGGCTTAATCCTACTAATAAGTCTCTAAGTCTGTTAGAAATTCTATCTAAATGTTGATTTTTATTCATCAGCTCAGCGGCTTCTAATATTGATTGTGGATTGCATGATTTTTGAATGAGTTCAGGGAACTCTCTTTTCCCTAATAAAAGATTCGGTAATCCAACATCATCAATTTTTAACATTCTTGAAATAATAAAATAATTTATTGAGCTAGTTTTATAACAGATGATTGGTTTTGCACCAAGAACTGCTGACTCCAAAGTTGCTGTACCAGAAGTGACAACTGAAAAATAAGAGATTGATAAGAAATCTTTAGCACAATTTTTATTGAGGATTATTGGAAGATCTTTGGGAATATTTTCTTTTATCATATTAAACGATTGGTCATCAGATGCGGGAATTAAATATTCATAGTCAGGATATTTTTTAGAATGAAGTTTAATAAATTCAATATAAGTTGGTAATAAATTTTTAATTTCTGATGAGCGGCTTCCAGGAAGAATAGATACGAATTTTTTTGATGGATTTAGATTGTATTCTTTTATAACACTCTCTTTATTTTTAGGAAATAGCTTGCTAAATGGGTGGCCCAAATGAATGCTTGGTAAACTTTTTCTCTTATAAAAATTATCCTCAAAGTTAAATAAACAGGCTGTTAAATCAACATATTTTTTTATAGGTTTTATTCTATTTTCTCTCCAACCCCATACAGATGGACTTACTATTTGAATATTTTTACAAGAATTTTTATTTTTCATTGCTTTATGAATACTTATATTAAAGTCAGGTGAATCAACACCAATAAAATAATCGATATCTTTTTGAATAAATAAATCAATTAACTGCTTTCTTAAGCCAATCAACTCTCTGATATTTAATAGAGGCTCGATAAAGCCCATTACATGAAGCTTATTAAAATCAAATAAAGGCTTTAAACCGTTTTTTATTAGTTTTGGTCCGCCTACGCCAAAAAGTTTTACCTCATGAGTATCAGAAATACTTTGAATAATTTTGGCCCCAAGCCTGTCACCAGAGTGCTCACCAGCAACAACTCCAACTTTTATAATTGGTTTTGAATCCACTTATCTTAAGATACCACGAGAAGAAGTTTGGATTGATTGTATAAATGTTTCCAGATGAATATCATTTGTTTCAGACAACATAATTTCAAGTTCTTTGATGGCTTCATTTAACTTGAGTTCCTTTTTATAAACTAATTTAAAAGCTTTTTTAAGAATGCTTATTGAATCATCTGTAATTTCATTTCTGGTCATGCCAACAGAGTTTAAACCAAGTATACGTGCTGGATTTGATGCAACCTTGAGAAATGCAGGGATATCCATTGTAACCGAGGTATTCATGCCTAAAAAAGAATGATCGCCCAAGCTACAAAATTGATGGACTGCTGAATAACCACCCATAACAACAAAATTTCCAATTACTACATGACCGGCAAGGCCAGCATTATTTGCAAATACGTTATTGTTACCAATAGAACAATCATGAGCAACATGCGTATAAGCCATCAATAAATTGTCATTGCCAATTTCCGTAACGCCTTTATCTTGGACAGTACCTCTATGAATTGTTACTCCTTCTCTAAATGTATTATTATTACCAATGATTAACTTTGTGTCTTCTCCGTTATATTTCTTATCGGGTGTACCCTCTCCAATAGAAGAAAATTGATAAATGATATTATTTTTTCCTATCTTGGTTGGTCCTTTTATGATTGCATGACTTAAAACAGAAGTACCCTCACCCAACTCAACACCATCGCCAATAATACAAAATGGCCCAATATCTACTGATGAATGAATTTTAGCTGAACTGCTAATAATTGATGATGAATCTATACCCATTAAGCCTTCCTGTCAGCACAAAGTATGGTTGCTGAACATACAAGTTTATCATCAACAAAAGCTTTAGTTTCAAACTTCCAAATACCTTTCTTCTCATTAACTATTTCACTATGCAGATGAAGGACATCTTCAGGGCCTACTCGGGACCTAAATCTAGCTTTATCCACTCCAGCAAAAACATAAATAGAGCCTTCTTCAGGTGTTTTATTCATTGTTTTGAAACCTAAAATACCTGAAGCTTGTGCTAAAGCTTCTAAAATAATAACTCCCGGCATAACTGGGTTATTTGGAAAATGACCTCTAAAATAATCCTCATTAGGCGAATTTCTTTTAATACAATGTATTGTTTTGCCGAGTTCAATATCAACTATTTCGTCTATAAATAAAAATGGCTCTCTGTGAGGCAGAAATTTACTAATTTCTTCAGCGTGATTTGGCATGATTAGACTCTTTTTTTTATAAAAACCGATGACTTGGCCCAGTCCTTTTGTTCTTGAGCTGGCATTATACCAATATAATTACCTGATTCATTTATACTTTTGGTAATTAATGTATGGGCTCCTATGGTTACATCATCGCATATTGATAAATGCCCTAATACACCAGAAAGGCCTCCCATTTGAAAATTTCTTCCAATTACAGTTGATCCCGCAATAGCGCAAGAAGCTGCAATTGCTGAATTTTCTCCCAAGACTACGTTATGAGCAATTTGAATCTGATTATCTAATTTTACTCCATCATGAATTTCAGTATTATCTAATGCGCCCCTATCAATAGTGCATGAAGCTCCAATTTCAACATATTTTCCAACTACAAGCTTGCCTAGCTGTTCGATCTTAACGTAACCATCTTGTGATGGAGCATAACCAAATCCATCTGAACCTAGAACCGACCCATTATGAATGACTGAAAAATCTCCAATTTCGACGTCTTGAACAATTGAACAATTTGATTTGATAATTACATTATTTCCAATAACGCAATTCGGTCCAATTACAACATTTGCACCTATTGATACATCTTTACCTATCTTAGATTCATTTGAAATGACCGCAGATGGATGAATAACAGGATTGTCTAGCTCAAAAATAGATTCTTTGAATAAAGTTGTTAATTTTGCATATGCAATATAAGGGTCGTCGGATACAAGATAGTTAATGCGATCATCTACTTTAAATGAATTTGAGACAATCACAGCATTAGCTAAGGTAGTTTTTATGTATTTATGATATTTTTTATTTGATAAGAATGAGATTGATTGTTTAGAAGCATTTTCTAGGGTAGCTATATTGTTGACAACAGCAGAACTGTTGCCAACAACTTTAGAATCTATAAATTCTGCTATCTCAGCTAGTGAATATTCTGTCTTTGGTGACACTACTCGGCTTGAGTATTTGCCTCTGAAGCTGCAACATCTAACATTGAAGTTACATCATCAGTTAAATCCATTGCAGGATCGCTAAAAAGAATTGTTTCATTTTTCTGAAGAAGTACCTTAATTTGTTTTGCTTGAATTAGTTCTCCAATAATTTTCTGCATAGAAGCACCACTTTCTGCAAATACTTTTTGAGCAGTCTCTTCTTGTGCTTGCTGAATTTTGCCTGCTAAAAATTCAAGGTCCTTTCCTTTGTCCTGGATATCCTTTTGCATTTCAGCGATCTGCTCTTGAGATAAAGTTTCAAGATCTTTCTGAAGTTTTTCTGCTATTGCTTGTCTTTCAGCTTGAAGAGACTGAGCTTCTTCAAGATTAGCAGCATAATCAGCATCTTCTTCAAGTGCTTTAAAGGCATCCGAAGCAGCCTGTGTTGATAACACAGCAGTTCTCATGTCAATTACAGCCATTCCATCAACAGCAAAAGCTGGGAAAGAAAGTAATAAAACTGCTAATAAGTTTAGTTTAAATAATTTTTTCATAGTAACCCCTTTATGGTGTGTGTTATTTTATCTCAATTAGAATACATTGCCTACAGTGAATTGGAATTCCTTAGTCTCTTCATATTGACCAGCATTTGTTGGTTTTGAAATAGCAAAGCTCATTGGGCCAAACCCAGTAATCCAAGTTATACCAACACCGTAAGAATATCTAAGATCATCAATTGAAGGTTTATAGCAATTAATTTGATATTCCTTACAATTATCTGAAAATACATTTCCAAAATCAAAAAAGAAAGCAGATCTCATTGATCTTTGGTCTTCTATAAATGGTAATCTAAAGATTAATTGTAAACTTCCTTCAACCTTTACATTTCCTCCAATAGAAACCCTCTTATTGTAATCTGAATTTGCATAAGGATTATAGTAAGGTTGGTCTAAAATACCATCACCGTCGGTGTCTATTAGATTGGGGCATATTCCTTCAGAGTAATTGAATTCATAACATGGCGCCTCAGTACTTCTAGGGCCCAAGGTATTAGATTCAAATCCTCTTAATGATCTGGGCCCTCCAGCATAGAAATTTTGGAAAAATGGTGTTTCTTCTGTATCACCAAATGGCGCTAAATATCCCAAATCAAGATTAAATCCAAAAACCAAGTCCTCTGCAATTGGTTGATAATATTTTTGCCTAATATTTAATCTAGCATAATCTATATCCCCACCAGGAATAGTTGAAGAAAAACTTAGAACAGTTGAAGATCCATCAGTTGGAAACATTCCTCTATTTAAAGTGACTCTTTGCCATGATATTTGTGTTGTTAACGTCTCAAAAATACTTCCTTCGGCATTAATAAAATCCCATATTTCTCTTGCTGGTGAAGATCCAATATCAATATCAGTTTTGTCATATGTAATTCCAAGATTTACCCTTTGGGTATCTGAAAGTGGGTAGCCAAACTGCACTCCAAAACCATTTGAATTGCTTAAATAATTAGCAACATTGAATTCACCATAATCTGTTTCTCTAAAGTACACATTGTAGCCACGACTTACGCCATCTCTGGTAGCAAATGGGTCTAAAAATGAAATATTGTAACTTTCTGAATATACGTTCTTACTAATTCCTATTCCAACTGTATTACCAGAACCCAAGAAATTTTGCTCTTGAAGATTAAAACCAAGCATTAACCCAAAATCACTGTAGCCCACATTTCCACCAACAGACCCTGTTGTCTCCTCTTCAACAGAATATAAAACATCGATCTGATCTTCGGTGTTTGGAACAGGTATTGTCTCAACATCAACCTCTTTAAAATATCCAAGTCTTTCTAATCGAACTTTTCCGGCTTCAATACTATTATTCGATGACCATGCGCCCTCAAATTGTCTCATTTCTCTTCTAAGAACATGATCTTGAGTTATGTTATTACCAGAAAAAAGAATTTTTCTGGTGTACGTTCTCTTTCCAGGAACTATAGTAAATATAATTTTTACTTCACTTGATTCCTCATTTATTTCAGGATCTCCACTTACCTCAGCAAAAGCATACCCCCTATTGCCAAGAACATTTGTAAAAAATTCTTCTATAGATGTGATTTGAGCTTGGGAATAAGTCAATCCTGAAAGCGAATCCATAATACTAGAATAAACTTCTTCTTCTAGCGGAATGTCGCCAACAACTTCTGCTTCTGAAATATTATATTTCTTACCCTCAAAAATATTAAAATTAATATAGATATTTTTCATATCTCTTGAAAGACTTATCTGAGAAGATTCTATAGAAAATTTTAAATAGCCTCTGTCTTTATAAAAAGATTCAAGGGTTTCTATATCACCCTTAAGTTTTTCTCGAGAATAAGCATTATCATTATTTAAAAAAGAAAAAAATGATCCTTCTGAAAGCTCGAAACCCTTTAGCAGCTCTTCATTATCAAATACTTCATTTCCAATGATATTAATTCTTTCTATCTTTGCGCTTTTTCCTTCGTCAACAGTAATATTAATTTCTAATCTATTTCTAGGTTTTTTTATCTCTTCTATCTCTACACCTGCACCGTACCTACCATTAGATGCATATGATCTAACTAATTCTGACTTTACTTTTTCTAGGGTTGATCTTTTATAAACTTCACCCTCTTTGATACCAACGCCATCTAGGCTCTCCATTAGCTGCTCAGTTTTAAGAGCTTTGTTGCCAGAAATATCAATAGCCGAAATTGAAGGTCTCTCTACCACACTAATTATTAATGTATTTCCGTCTTTAGCAATTTGTATATCATCAAACTGCTCTGTTGAAAAAAGCGAGCGAGTAATATCTGATGATTTTCTTAAATCAATCTTATCGCCTACACTAATAGGAATAACGTTAAAAATACTTCCAGTTGAAACTCTTTGTAATCCAATTATTCTGATATCACTTACAAGAAACTCATCGAATGCATTTAGTTGAGCTACTAGAAAAAAAGTAAAAAAATAAAATTTAAGTTTTTTCAATTATCTTCCTACCCTATAGAAAACGTGAAATATCATTAAAGACAGCAAAAATCATTAATGCGATAACCATTAACGCTCCGCCAGTATAGACAAAGTTTTCAGTTTTTTCTGCAAGTGGTTTGCCTCTAATTGCCTCAATACCTAATAATGTGAGTTGACCGCCGTCAAGGACAGGAATTGGCAATAAATTTAATACTCCCAAACTAATACTGAGTAATGCCATTAAATACATAAAAGGTATAAACCCTGCTTGAGCTGTATTGCCAGCCATTTGAGCAATTCCAATGGGTCCACTAAGGTTATCGGTACCCATATTCCCTGTTAGCATTTTTCCAATAAACTGTAATGTTTTTACACTCAAGTTATATGTTTCAAATACTCCCTTAGAGAAGGATTGAATAAAAGAACGGTTAGTTCCAAATGAGACACCAATAATACCAACTTGCTTGCCATCAGCATTCTCATTGACGCCTATCTTAATTGGGATTTGAATTAAATTTCCATCTCTATATATATCAACCAAAACGTTCTGATTTGGCATTGATGAAATAATATTTCTGATATCGCTTGCATAGTTTATTTTTGTATTACCAATTTTATCTATGACATCATTTTCCTTGAGATTTGCTTTGTCAGCAGGGCCGGATTGAATAATAGATCCAATAATAGGCTTCATTTTATATTCTATATCTAGGCCCAAGTATTTTAATGGGTTTGATTGAGATTCAGAGGTTGGTAGAAAGTCTGTTACCTTAATTCCTACATCAACAATATTATTAATATCAGGTCTTTTTAAGCCCAAATCAATAATACCGGTATATCCCGCGAACGATAGAAGCTCAAGACTTATATCTTTAGGGTCAGATATGACCACTGAATTAATAGAATAAATCTGGTCACCCGGAATTATAAAATCATCAGTAGACTTCATCTCTATTGAGTTGCTCGCAGTTTTTATAACTGCTGTGGTTTGCGGATCTGGAGTATTTAGAAAAATAAATGAGAATATAAAAATAGACAACAAGAAATTTGCAATCGGCCCAGCAAGCATGATTAGCGCTCTTTGCCATTTAGGTTTTGAATCAAATGTATTTTTGATTTGATCAGGAGTCAACTCATCCTTAACTTCAGGTTCTAATTCAATTAACTTATTTGTTATCATTGATACATATCCGCCTAATGGAAGAGCAGATAATGCAAACTCTGTTCCGTGCTTATCTAAACGTTTGTATATTACAGGCCCCATGCCAATTGAAAACCTTTGTACATGAACCTTAAATATTCGCGCAAAAATAAAATGCCCATATTCGTGAATAGTTACCAGAACACCCAGCAGTGCTATAAAAGATCCAATGTAAATAATTGTAGTGGTCATAATTTAAGTGAGTGATTTTACCACCTTCTTTGCCTCCATGCGTGTTTGATTATCTATTTCGTAGATTGCATCTATATCGACATTATTAGACAGAGGAATGGCATCAAAAGTTCTATAAATAACTTCATATATTTTATTAAATGTGATTTTATCTTCTAAAAAATTTTGAACAGCAATCTCGTTGGCAGCATTAAATACCGTTCCAGAAGAACCACCTTGATTACATATATTACGAGCAATGTTAACCAACTCCAACCTGTCACGAGGGAATTCTTGAAAACTTAGATTTAATGATGAAAAATCAATCTCAGAAAAATCAAGAGATAGTCTTGCCTCTTCAAGAGATAATGCATGAGAGATTGGTACTCTCATATCAGGATTGCTCATTTGGCAAATACTTGAACCATCTTTATAGGTAACAATAGAATGGATAATACTTTGCGGATGCACAACTAATTCAAAAAATTGTTCATTTAAATCAAATAAATATTTTGCTTCAATAAGCTCAAGGCATTTATTAACGAGAGTTGCAGAGTCAATAGTAATTTTTGAGCCCATTTCCCAATTTGGGTGATTCAAGGCTTCTTTTTTAGTAACTTTTGATAAATCAACAACTTTTTTACCTATAAAAGGTCCACCAGAAGCTGTAATAATAATTTTTGAAACATCATCCGTATTTTTTTCCGAATTTAAGCATTGAAAAATTGCATTATGCTCACTATCAATTGGAACAATTTTAGTATTATGTCTCTTAGCAAGCGGAAGTATTATGTCTCCTGCCACTACAATACTTTCTTTATTTGCCAGTAAAATTATTTTTCCTGTTTTTGATGCCATTAAAGTTGTTTCAAGACCAGCAAAACCAGATATAGCAGATATAATGATGTCAATATTCTCATGATTTAGAAGAAATTCGAGTTGAGATTTCTCATTTAACAAGTCTATTTGTTGTGATTTTTTTATAGATTCTTTGATAGAATTTGAATTATTTTTAGATTCACAATATACAAAATTAGGGTCAAATTCATCAATTATAGATAGGGCTTTCGGTAAATTAGATTGAAAAGCTATTCCTTCAAGATTTAATTCATTGCTATTTTGTTTGATAACGCTTAAGACGCTATCACCAATGCTACCTGTAGCTCCTAACAAAAGAATATTTTTCATAGGCTCTCAATGACTATGGAAATAAAAAGTAAAATTGGGGTAGCAAGCAGGTGAGAATCTATTCTATCTAAAAGCCCTCCGTGGCCAGGCAATATCGAGCCTGTATCTTTTATTCCTGTATCTCTCTTATGAAAACTTATAAGAAGGTCGCCCAAAAAAGCAAGGAAACCACCCAGCATACATATTGGTACAAACCAAAATTTTAAGTTAAAAAAATAACATACTATCAAAGCATAAATTAAAACAATAACCAATCCACCAATAAGTCCTTCAAGTGTCTTATTTGGACTAATAGATGGTGCAATGGGTGTTTTTCCAAAATTTGAGCCAAATAAATAAGCAGAAGTATCGAATATAGCAGTATTAATAATGATGATAAAAAAAAGATAAAAAATAGAAATTGAATTATAAGATTTAATTACTTCAATTAATGGAAAAACATTAGACAATGCACCAATAAAATAAATTATTGAAGACCAAAAGTATAAAAAAATTAAACTTAAGCCCCATAATATTGGATGCCTAAAATTATTTTTTACCCATTCATACATAGCAAAAGTACAGATTCCTGTAATAGCAGTAAAAAAGATCCAATAATTCTGCGCTAGAGCTATAAAGATAATTGGCAAGCTAATTAGAAAGCCTGTTGCCGATCTTTTTATTAAGTTTAAGTTATATTCTTTTACCAAACCTTCTACTCACTTTTTTAAAATTATCCAGACATTCAATAAAATCTTCTCTTTTAAAATCCGGCCAATATTTATCAACAAAATTTATTTCAGTATATGCTATTTGGTAGAGAAGAAAGTTGCTTATTCTTCTATCTCCACCGGTTCTAATTAGTAGATCAATGTCACTAACTGGACAGCAAGAAATTTGAGCAATTAAATCCTCATCTATTTCATCAATAGCTATATTTTTTGAAGCAACTTTTTGAGAAATTTCTTTTGCAATATTTACAATATCTTGTCTGCCTCCGTAACCAAGAGCAACATTTAAATCTAAGACTGAATTTTGATTATCTGTTGAGGTTTCAGCATCTTTTATTTTCGAAAGTATTTTTTCACCGAAATCATCTATATTTCCGAAAAACTTTAATTTTACTTTTTGTTTTATTAAGTCTGGAACTTGGTCATCAATAGCCTTTATGACTAATTTCTTAATTGCATCAACTTCAGGTTTTGGTCTTGACCAATTTTCAGAGCTAAAAGCATACAATGTAAGTGATGAAATTTTTTGAGTTACTGATTCCTCAACAATTTCTCTAACGATTTCAACACCTTTGCTATGTCCTTTGCTGATATTAAGAGAATTTGAAATAGCCCACCTACCATTACCATCCATAATAATGGCAACATTTTTTGCTGTCTTGGCAGATTTATTTTTCTTTATGTTAGCCATTTGGCTTCTCTTATATTTCTAAAAGATCAGACTCTTTGGCTTTTAGTTCTGAATCAACAAGCCCTATATGCTTGTCAGTTTCCTTCTGTATCAGGTCTTCCATTCTTCTTAAATCATCTTCAGAAATTTCACCTGATATTTGACTTTCTTTGCATGCTTGGTTTGCATCTCGTCTTATATTTCTAATTGAAACTCTAGCATTTTCTGCTTCAGCTCTCGCTTGTTTTATATAATCTTGTCTTGTTTCTTCTGTTAATGAGGGCATTGTTATTCTGATCAAATCTGAAGATGTGCTTGGATTTAAACCTAAGTTAGAATTCATAATTGCTTTCTCAATTTCTGGTATTAAACTTTTATCCCAAGGTGAGATAACCAGAGACCTGCCTTCTTCAACACTTATACTGGCTGTTTGATTTAAAGGAGAGGGATTTCCATAATAGTCGATTTTAATATCGTCTAAGATAGCTGGATTAGCTCTACCAGTCCTAATTTTATTGAAAGCTTGGCCAAGAGATGAGATGGATTTCTCCATTCTCGCAGTTGCATTATTTATAGTTTCATTCATATTATGATATTAACGTACCTATTTTTTCACCGCAAATTATATCTTTAAGTGCATCTTGAGTATTAACATTGAAAACCTTAATAGGAAGTTTATGATCTCTGGCCAAAGTTAAGGCTGTAGCGTCCATAACCTTTAAATTTTGAGATATAGCGTCATCGAAAGATAACTCTGGATAAAACACTGCATCTGAATTAATTTCTGGGTCTGAATCATATACACCATCAACCCTAGTAGCTTTTAGCATTAAATCAGACTGCGTCTCAATTGCCCTTAGACAGCCTGCTGTATCGGTTGTAAAGAATGGGTTTCCTGTACCGGCTGTAAATATAACAACATAGCCGTCACTTAAAAGCTGTATAGCAAGCCTTCTATCATAATGCTCTACGATTCCAGACATTGATATTGCTGACATGACTCTTGTTTTTATGCCGGCCCTCTCTAATGCATCTCTAAAAGCAATACCATTCATAACTGTTGCAAGCATACCCATATGATCACCAGCGACTCTGTCCATGCCAGCTTTATTAAGTTTCTCACCTCTAAATAAGTTGCCGCCACCAA
>Ga0206677_10002696_pt1 | contig 15369 bp, 7 predicted proteins | sample M130m12015metaG_FD_155475 | JGI IMG/M metagenome (GOLD analysis project Ga0206677, IMG submission 155475) | Ammonia-oxidizing marine archaeal communities from Monterey Bay, California, United States - M1 30m 12015 | ecosystem: Environmental > Aquatic > Marine > Intertidal zone | place: USA...
CATGAGGGGAAGTTTATTGCTCACCCACTTTGGTCGCTTTGGCATGTGCCAGATGAGTTCCCTTCTGAAAGATTCTTGGAGATGCACTCGGAGATTGAAGTCAAAAGGTTGGGCTGTGAAACATAATAGATTCCCACTCTCTTTCAGTTTGGACATTGCTAGTTCGATGATTCCTTTTTCAAGCCAGTCATCCCATTCATTGTAAAAGGGATCAAGCAATATCAAGTCAGCAGATCCATCTTTAAGTTTGTTGAGGGTTTCGATGGCATCTCTTTTTCGGATAATCATGGGTAGTTCTCTCGTGGTATTTTGTTTATAACTATACCGTTAATGAACCGAATACCTTTTAGGAGTGACCTATGGATAAATATGAACGAATGGCAGCCAAATTATTGAAACAATCCCACGACAAGGAAGCATCTAAACCAGCCGATATCATCTTACAGCAGATGGGTGGGGCAAGACGCTTATCAGCAATGATTGGGGCAAAGAAGTTTTCATATATGAATGGGGGGAAAACCTTACGGTTTGAGTTCCCAATGAAAAGAAGCAAGACAGTCTGTGAGGTTTCTCTCACTTCTCTGGACTTGTACGACATGGAAATATACACTCTCCGTATGCCTCGCATGAAGAAGATTCATGTGACTGAGGAAATGGCAGCAGAAGAACCAGCCTTATTGGGTTTGGTTGGTATGCGTATTCCAGTTCCCTCTAGCAAGCCACGCACACCGAAGAAGAAGGTTGTCGTTTCTCATCAAGGGATCTATAACGACCAATTAGTGGAACTCTTTGAGAAAGCAACGGGGCTTTACTTACGTTTCTAGTTCCGATATTAGGACACAAAAAAAGGGTGGTCATTACGACCACCCTTTCGTGTTTTAGAAGAACGCTAGATTTACGCTTCTTCTGTCACTTCGTGACTTGTGTCGTTGGAGTCCCCAAGAATCTTCTTGAATAGGACTTCCCAAGAACCAACAGCAGCAAGTCCAGCCAGAACGCCAGCCTCAAGTGCAACTGCCACAGAACTACCACTCGCAAGAGCGACACCAACAGCGGCTAGAACACCAATCGCCAATGATACATAAGGGATGGCTTTCTTTCCAATCTTGTCTTTCAGACCGAAACGATTTGCGATGTAGACGAGAATCATCACTAGAAATCCGATAGCGAGGGGCCAATCTTGTGAGTTCAAAGCCTTCCATAAAGCAAGAGCGTCTTCAACGGCTTCTTGATCTGTGGTTGGGATGGTTTCGACAACTTCTTCAGTTGCTTCTACTTTCTCAACTTCCTCTACTTTCTTTTCTGCTTCGGCTTCTGTGTCGCTAGGAGCAACCTCTTCAGAGGGGGTAGGGGCAACTTCTTCTGTGGTTTCAGAAGGGGTTGGTTCTTCAGCGTGTGCTGGGTAAGGTGCTGTGATAAAGAGAAACACCGTGATTATTGACATTAAAATGTTTTGCATTTCTGCCTCCATTTAGGGTTAATGCCTCTCATACGAAAGGCAGTTTATAGAGTTACTTCGTTTGAAAGGGTTTGTCAAAGGGGGCTTGTCATCCAAACCGTCCCTCATCCCAATCTCACGGGCAACTCTGAAAGAAATCTCTCTCAAGAGATATCACTTGTTTTTGATTGCTCCGTCAAGGGCTTTTTCCTTTGAATAGTTCCTACAACACCCCACGCTCTTTAAGCGTTGCTTCAATGCCTTCCTTTGTTTGGCATTGAGAGATGGATTTTGTAGTTCTCTCTTCAACTGGTCTTTGTACTCGGTTATGGATTTTTGTGCTATTTTTTGTGGTATTTGTTCTTTGTGTATTCGATACATTGTTATCTCCGTTTTGGTTTCACTTGCAATCGCTTGAATGTCTGTTGAGCATCTCTCGATACTTCTGCTAGTTCAATGAGGATATCTGTGTGTTGGTTCAACAACCGCACCAAAGAAACCACATCAGAACTTGCTTGTATCTGTTTTGAGAGTGCCATCAGTTCTTGGTGGCGATATTTATCGAACTCCACTCGTGACATCAAGTTCAACATCCTATCTTGATTCGCCATCGCTCGCCCACCGATAACCTCAAGGGCTTTCAGTAGGGCTGACGAGATGATTTGTTTTTCTTCAAAGGAAAACTTTCGCATTACTCCTCCAAGTTGGGGGTATCCAACAATGTCTCGTATGGATAGATTATAGGCTTGTCATCCAACTGTGTCGGAACTCGGTCACGCCCCTTGAACATTGGCTTACCAATCAAACGATACCGATCAATCGCTGAATAACCTTCACCATAACCAGTAGGGCTAATCAAACCTTGAATGTCCAACCCATTTTTACTGACATCTGGACTCCCAACCAAACCTTGTGTGAGAATGACCATTTGGATTTCATCTCCCGTAGAAACCCGTCTGTTGGGTTCTGAAGGAGCGAAGGCGTGTTCTTCAAAGTTGCGAACTAAGAGGGCTTTACCAGCCAATACACAGCCTTTAAGCACGGGGTTCAAAGAGCCATGAAGATTTGTCGAATAGAAATCAATGGGAGAACCCGTTTTGTTGGGGTCTTGTGAAACAGTGTATGCCGCACCACCACGATGAACTCTGAACTTCCGAGTTCCCGTTGGCGAACTAACAATGTTGTAGGCTTGATAGAGATTAACACCCCCGTCTACCATAACGATGTTCTGTCCTACTCCCAAGAATCTTTCGGCTTCAGATGTCGCTGAGTTCGTTAGAGGCAGAAGTGTCTGAGGAGGTCGGATTCCAGAAGGCATTGTCACGAAGGCACTTGCCATATCATTGAGAGGGTTCTCACACAAGAAATCATGATCTTGCAAGAGAACACCGAGAGGCAATCGTTCTGTCATCCCCGTGAGGTCAAGTTGTGATGTGCCGTTCCCAGCATTGGTCATCAAATCAAGCCCTCCCATCAAATGGGTGCTAGTTGTAGAACCAGCACTTTGGAAAGGGGAGTACGGAGAGGAGAAGATGAATCCCTTGAGGTTTGTACCACCAGTGGAAGCAACACTCGTTTTGTTTCCTCGTTCACCGACATACTGAGAGGTCAGTACAATCTCAACACTTCGCCATTGTGCCGTGACGGGAGCATTGGAAGAAGAAATGGCTGTGGCTAAAGACTCCATTGTGTCTGAGGCTGTCGCACCAATTGTGAAATCAACACCTTCACTGAAAGAATAGGAAACCCCCTCATCTGAAACAACCAATCTCGTTCCCACAAGGGATGCTCCATGACCGATAATCAAAGAAGCACGAGATGTATTCTTCATTTGACCTTCAGTGAAGGTTCGGGCAACCATTTGTAGTTCGGACTCGGGTCTTCTAGTTCCGACAGAGGCTTTATGACCAACATCGAGAGGAGTTCCTTTATAGAGTTTCCCTCCCACTTTACCCGTCCCCAATGTGGTGTAGAAATCAACGGAAGCCAACACTTGGAATTGACGAGGGTTAGGGAGATCAACAATCAAGTTCCCACCGATGTCTGTCTGTTGGATTGGCTCACTCAACTTCTGTGCCATATTGACAGACACTTCACCATAACGATGTTCGTAATCAGAAACTGTTCTCACAGCCCCAGCACGAGTCATGTAAGCATCTCCTTGATAGACAGTTCGTTGTGCTAGGACATACGACTTGTCACCTTTTGGTGCGGGAGAGGGGATACACATATGGAGGTCTGTCAAAACATAAGGGGTAGCCAATGCCGTTGCCTTAGAGAGGGATACCCCATTACCAGCGTGCTGACGAGCCAACACATAATTGTTCTTATTGATGAATCCCTCAGAGAAACCAAATCCAACACACTCAACGACATACTCAAGGTCTTGGAAGTTCTCTCCCTCCGACCATTCTGGTGAGCGTGTGATATCAATCAACTCAGAAGGTAAAACATAAGTGTGTGAGTCAGTCAATCCAGTGGCATCGTTACCACCACCTTGTTTGATAAAGAGTGTCTGCTTCTTTCCGTCAGTTCGGAGAAGGTTTGTGGCGGGGTCAGCCGCTACCGTCAGACGATTGCTCTCAAATGTCGCACCACCTTTGTTGACATAATCCCGTCTGTCATAGACACCGTAGATTCTTGCAACACCAATATAAGGGGGTAGTTCGATTCCTCGCAATCCCTTCCCAAAATCAGAACTAACGACAGTGTCGTCTGACATCAAGCGTGCTTGGTAAGTGCTGTGACCCGCTGGAGGTAAAGAACCTCCCGTTATGTTCCCGAAGACACCGTAGTCCAATCCACTTGTTGCACCCGTTTGGAATAACAGAGACCCAACATAAGGAGCACCACCATTATCAAATCCACCAACGACATAAAAGACATTCTTTGTATTGTCGATGTCGTCCGTGAAAAGGTGATTGACACCAGTGAGGAAAGTCCCACTACCATCGCCCGTTGTGTCATTGTAAAAAGGAATATCTTGGCGACCAAATCGAGGCATGAACTCGGGAGGTAAAGCAAACCCCACTTGGTGACTACTCTCAAATAGAGTCGCACCATCAACGGGGTGACCCAATGTGTAAGTGCTAGGAATGAGTGTTCCAGCCGTGATGACATAACTATGGAGAGTCATCGAACGGTCAAGGAATGGACGGAACATTACTGTTTTTGAACCGTTGTCGAAGAAGACTTCTGCTTCACGGTCTTGTTCCGAGAATGCAAGAACTTTCCCACCGTAAGAATCTGCTTGTGGGGCAGAAAGACCCAACGAACCCAAACGATTCCAAACTTGGAAGTGAGCGTGGTCAAAAAAGATTTCATTGTCGGGAACTCCCGCTTCTGGTGGGAAATTGATATCTAGCGAACTAGGTGCTTGACGAAGATATTCACTACCCCCATCAACGACAGAGAATCTCAAGAACTTATCAGCAACTCGTGCCATTGCTCCTCGCCCAGAGTTGTACATCAAAGAGGTATTCACGACCATAGAACTTGGGTAACCCATTCGACCACTTGCACCCGTGTTGATCATTGAAGTGCTTTTGCCTTGCCATTGATTGTTAGACAATCCCGTGAAGGTTACCGTAGCAGCAGATGTCCCCAAAGTGAAACCATTACCACCTTTGTTCGTACAATAAGGAGAACGAGTTTCAATGGTGACTGTCTTCGGCACAACAGCCGTCAAATCAAAGGCAGTAACGCCCTCTGTCAAGAACTCAACAACAATTCTCGTTGGAGTAGAGGCTTTGTAACCCGTCAGTTCAGATGTCCCAGCACCTAGAACCTTGAAAGCCCCATTGTTTTGAGGGAAATCATTATCCCCATAAACAACAAGATAAACTTCAGAACTATCTCCAGAGAAATCACGACCATTGTCAGTCAACATATCTCTCAGAGTCCTTGAAGCATTCAACAACTTGTTGGTCGGATCTGCACCCACCCAAGAAGGGTCATCGAAATCAATCCCAAAATCAATCTCACAGAGAGAATCGGGCGAACTATTGTTATAGAAGTCACCACCCGTTCCAACACCCTTAGATACTTTCAACTGAGTGCTGAGAACATCACCCAAAAAGATGAAGGGCTTCGTGAAACCACTCTCGAAAGTTGGATACATCTCCCCCAAATGATCAGTGGTTGCTTCCCCACCAGCCGAAGGATTGAAAACACCCTCACCTACCCATCGTAAGCGAACTGGAGAAACAAGCCCATCAGAACCATCTGTTTCTTGGGAGTTCCACATCTCTTGAGGGGAAACAAATCGGACTTTTCTCTCAGAGGAATCACGGAAAGTATATCTCGCACCTTGATTCCCATCATCACCACCAATGTGTAAGAACATAGTCGAGCCATCACAGAAAACAGTGTCATCGACAGTGAACATCTTAGGTTTGAAATCGGGAGTGACATCCCAAAAAGCACCAGCAGACATATCGGGGATACCACCAGAAGTATTTAATGGGAGATGCCCCACATCACAAAACATTGAGATATCACTTTGGAGTGTCGCACCGTCTGACCAAACAGTTCGGATACCATCTGCACCATCAACTGCTTCAGTTTGATTGGGGTTCATGATAGAACCAACAGCATGGAGGAAAGAAACCTCTAGGACACTGTGTCCTTCTGTGTCACCAGTTCCCGCTTGCTTGTAAGAGGTCTTCAACTGACCTTGAACCAACGAACGGAGGTTATGAAGAAGCAATCGAGTGTAATCCCAATCACCCGTGTTCAATCCCCGTCTTAAATCAAGGAGATCATCGGTGTGAATCCCGTCAGCCCACTTCCCGTCTGGTCGTGAATTGAAGATTCTTAAAGAAGACCCCGATGTTTGTCGCTTGGCTTGAGTTCCGTAACGACCTCTTTCGGTCACTTTAATTAAGGCGGGTACAGATACAGTATCGAACTCAGTCACTCGCATTATCTCACCGTTGACCTCAACGAAGAAATCAATGAAGTCGTGCTTGAGGTCATCAATCCCACTGTCTATCAAGTTATCCACTTGGATGTAACCCGTGTCAGTGATACCAATCGTGTTCGTGAGGGTCGCTTCTGCAAGGATTTTCGCACCTTGTCGTGGGGAAGCCAAGAACTTAGCCGAAGGGTTTCTGTCGAAGCCACCATTCTTCTGAGCATTACCAGCATTTTGAACAGCCACGAACCCAGAGTGATTTCTTCGGAACACAGCACACACGGGAACGGCATAAACATAACCATCGCTAGTTCCTAGTTCGTTGTCGGGGTTTCCGTCACCAGCACGCCAAAGAGAAGGATCTCCGAGTTCGTTTTTCATGTTAGAGAAAACCATCCCACCGAGAGGAGATGTATTTGTCCCTTGACCGAGTACATTTGGGTCATCCAATCCATCGGGGAAGACATCGAGAGCGACACCACTGCCCAATCCTTCACCAGCACCGAAGACTCGGATACGATATTGCACTTGGAGGCGTTCGGTTGTTTCATAACCGATTGTGGAATCTTGGATGTCATCAAGGATGTTGTTCTTACACTCAACATTCCCATAACGATACACTTTATCTTTGGAGGGTTTGTTCTCTTCTGAGGGGTTTGGAGCAACGGGTGTCGTCCATACTTCAAGGAAAACCAAATCAACACGAGTATCACTCGCTGGAGGAGGATTGAGTTTCACGACATTGGTGTTCTCAGACATGCCATCAAATAGATCAGTCGAAGCAATCGGAAGAACCCAACCGTTAACGCAAGCCCACAAGAAGTTCTTTGACTCGCTATTGTCTTCACCGAGAGCAAAGAAGTTAGACCAGTTTGGCTTCGTTATGAAGTCTGAAGGTGCGAGCGTAGGATCAAGAAAGAACCCAGAATGAACTTGCGAGCGTAAGACCTCTTGCATTTTTTCTGATTCAATCTGACTCATCAAGTTCAGTTCGCTGTCTAAAGGAGGCTTCCCCTTCTGCCAAACCACTTGCGAAAAGTTTCTTCCTAGAGCCGATAGTGTGCGTGATACGCCATTCCCTAATTTTTCAGACATTGATTTTCTCCATTTACATTTTATATACTATCTTTGGTTTAATATAGACATTCTACCAATCAACAGAAAAAGCCACTTTGGGTAGTGGCTTTTTGTCTAGTAACGGTTCTGGAAACTCCAATTAAAACATCACGGCATAAGAAGCAATGTAATACTTCACATCACCAGTATTCCGAAAAGCCACTCGAATCTTTGTACCAGAAACACAGAAAGCCGTTGGCTCAAGTCGCCCAATTGGGAAGTAGTTCGCACCATCATCAACGGAAAGGAACACCTCCAAATCTGATGGCTCTTGATCAACTTCAAGAATCTTACGGAGGGCGGGAGTGTTAGCCACATCATTGACATCGTGTGTACATTCAAACTGATATATCTTCCAATACACCATAAACTCTCTTGCTCCAGCACCAGCAGTTTCCGTTGTGATATCCATTGTAGATGTAATCAACAAACCATCTCTCTGTGGGGTCACAGATTTATTGGCTGGAAGCAATGCCACCGAGCAAGGAGCAGTCCCCACTTGCGTGGTGGTGTGATAAGGGGGTTGCCCCAAACCACGCCCATACTGTGCTCTTGTGATTGCACCATCGGGCATAACCCCTACAATATCCAAGTCATCCATATCCCCTTCATTTAAGAGAGGATTGAAAAGGATGTTGTCATACATTGGGTACGAGGCGAGGAGACCCGTAAAGATTTTTGAGTAGAGGTCACCCCCATCAATGGGGAGGACATAATCACTACACGGTTGCCCTTCATCCATATCCACATTGACAAAAGAAGGTATCTCAATGGCGTATTTCCCATTGTATGGTGTGCTTTCTCCAATGTCGGGAATCTTTTCCCCTTGAAGAATGTTGTTTTTCATTAGTTCTATTGATACTCTCATTTGTCTATCCTTTATTTGTTAGGAAGAAGCCCAGCCCCAAAAGACCCAACCGATTGCTCGACCCACAGCCACTTGTTTCCGTGTTCCCGTTATTTCCCATTTCGGCATTTTAGAACTAGCCGTCACTTCATAACCTTGAACACCTTCGGTTTTCACTATACCGATGGGATTATACCTTGTTTGACCGTTAACGAACTTCGCAGCAAACGCTGCAACGCCTTTCTTTGCTTCCGTGACATTGGCGTAAGTAGTCTGCCCTACTGTAGTTTGTCCATTCAGATCATATAACACTTTAAATTGTGCTGGATAACGCAGTTTGGTTTTCTTGATGGAAGCCTTCCCAGCATCACTCACTTTTTTGATAGCCTTTAAGTCAACTTGGATGGTTGTGCCAGCCTTAGAACGACCTTTGTTCTTTATTGCTTCTCTTGCTAAATCGGCTGCCTCACTCTTTGTTCTCGCAGACACTTTAATGGTGTAATCCTTTGAACCCTTAACGACTTCTTCGGCATAAGGAGCAGCAAGTGCTGGCCCCCATTTTTCACCATCACCAAATTGTTGTCGGGCTTCTTCACTTCGCCAATAACTCATAGGTTTAGCATCTTGTGTGACGACAAAGAATCCCTCACCCGCTTTTTCGGCAATAGAACCCGTATAGCCTCGACTACCGTATTCTGCTTCTGCCTCCGATACGAGGTAGTTAAAAATACTGCGAGCGTCACGCCCACGACCATAATCAAAAAAACTTTCTGCACCCATAACAAACCCCTTAAAATATTTACTTAATCTTTAATATAGACAAACTATTCTGGTCGTAATAACTCAAGACCCACAAGCCCACGAGCATTTCCAATGTAATCATTCGCACCACCTTGTTCAAAGTTTAATGCCTTACCTTCCACACTGTCCTTGATAACAACCTTCACAAGTATTGGGGCTTCCCCTAGACCATTGTCATAAAGAGTTGCCACTGCACCCGTGTGTATCAACACATCAGCATAAACAATCCCCGTCAAGGAATCAACACCATTCTTCGTTTCTGTGGGGTCATTGATTTGACAACCAGCCCCATCAGAGAAAGCATCTTGTTTGGATGCACCCGAACCATCAACTCGTCCGATGTCCATCCAAGTGGTTAATCCCGCTAGTTTGACAAGGATAGCGATACCCAAGCCACCAGCACTAGCACCACCACTCCAAGCGAAGTCATTCAATTGAAGCCCATGTATTCTCAGTTTGAAGAAGGAACTCCCAATCGCTTCGGGGAGTGGGGTAACCGAACGGGAGAACGCTGTGTCAAAGGCTCTTATGAACACTTTATCACCAGTAGCACCCGAATAATCTGGTTGTGCGATGGTTAAATCCCCATCAACGGCAGACGGTCGATAGTTCCCAAAGTAATTCTTTTGGGGGTACATGAGGATACCACGAGGGGCATTTGGTTGAGCAACCCCTTCTTGCATAGGAGGATTCCTAAAAGGGAGTCCCGCGAACTGAGCCTCTGGTGTTCCGAGAATCACATTCAAATGTCTTCCTTGCACCATAAAACTAGCCGCATCGTACACAGCCGAAGCACCAATCTGAACTGGAATATCAATCACGCCCGTTGTCGGGAGTCCAGCACCCAAGATTCTTGTAATCTCGTCTGCTGTGATTGCTGGGGGTGTCCCAGAAGCATCTAAATCCCAAATCCAACGGTAACCCTCATCGAGGAAGTTCTCCATTACATCTCGTTCAGCCGAGTGGATCGGTGTGGTTGAGTCTTGATAAAGACTATCGTCAGTGGAATGAACCATAATGTTCTTCCCAGCATTCTCTAAGACGGAAGCCCCAACGGTGTAGTTCGTATCCTTGTGTCGGATAGGTTGTCTAGCAATGACCATAGGAGTCGCTTGCGATGAGAAAACGGGTTCGCTTGTCGCAACGACATTGAAGATAGAAGGCGAGGTGTAAGAAGCAACATCTGCTGGCAGAGGGGCATTGGTTAGATCGTATGCACCCAACAAAGTGTAGGGTATCTCAATGCGATTTCCTTTGCTATCTCCGTGAGCGAGTGTCACACCCGAAAGGTTTCTCCCGAAACTCCCCGTGAAGTAATGACAAGGATTCGGCATTTGAAAGCCTTCCCCTTGTTTGGTGACATCTTGTTTATCACCCATTCTCCAACTGTTGAGGAACAGATTATTCATCGTGAAGTTGACGGTATTCAAACCGAAACCAGCCGTTGTCTTGAAGTAACGGATTCCACTGACATATAGAACAGTGTCGATAGTTCGTTCCAAAGTGTAAGGAGGGGTATTAACCACAACGCCTTCCCCTTCTGGGTCAGAGAACAATCTCGATTTCAAGATGTTATACGAACTAGAAGGTTTGGTTGTCCCCTCGACAGTATAGATATTATCCACGCTTTCAAAATCAGCCCAATCCGTTAAAGTCGCAGAATAGACTTGGTCTTCAGTTGGTGCGAGAGTGTCCAACAACAAGTTCTCAAAGTATTCTTCTTTCTTGAAATGTATAATGAAGAAAGAACCCTTTTCAGAACCCGCCCCACTTGGGATAGCGAAGCGATGACGATATCGTGCCACTTGGAATGTCCAATAATCTTTATTGAAAGCCATGTAGTTCCCAGCCAAATCTAAATCACTAGAAGGATTCTGAGACACGGGAGGTTTCTTGAAATATCTATTTGTTTGGGAAGGGGGAGTCCAAAGGAGTTCGGTGTAGTTCTCAAGATAAGGCAACCGATAACGGAAAAAGTTGTTGTCATCTCTCGAATCCACACCTTTTGTTGGAAGAACCGAACTAGATGTTCCACCTAATATGGTGTATTCCTCACGAACTTGACCAGAAGCCTCATCTGCGAGAGAAGGATTGAAATCACTTGGCTCAAGGGGTTGTCCGACTGTCCCCGTTGTTCCATTGACTGTGATGGTCGCAACAATCTGATACAGACCCAAACCGAAACCCACAACTTCATGTTCCCCATCCACACTAGGGGTAGAATCACTCCCTTCAATGTAAATCTTATCGCCAATGCTCACGATGTATGTTGGAGGAACAGCGAAGTTGACATTGGCTATGCTAGGGTCGGCTGAGGGTTCAATCAAAGTTATTGTCGTGACACTGTTACGGACATACCCCGTATGCAACTCTTGGAGATCATACTGACCACTAGCCGCTGAAGGGAACTGGTAAGGGTCGTCATTGAGTCCGTAGTTCCATATACCACCCGTTTCGCCATCACAACCATCTTCAATGCCTTGACCACAGTTGAGAGCAGCAATACATACCACATCTGCTAGAGTGCCTTGTGGTGGTACATAAAACAAAGCGAGAGTTCCTCTATCTGCTGGGAAAAGAGAACCCGAAACAACCACATGGTCATTCCCGTCTTTGTAGATATTGTGGGTTTCTTTGATGTCTGTTCCTCTCGTGTAACCCCCAGCAAAACTGACTCCGTCACCACCACCAGTGTAAGCACCGTCAGAAACATTGAACACCATATCCGAACTGAGGTCAGCACCACTTGGTTCAGAGGGAGGGATGTCCGTCCATCTCTTGGGAGGGTTGTGATAATAAGGATAAATGCTTGAGCCTATGTTGGCGTGGACAAACAATGAACTATCCAAAGTGTCATCATTGAGTTTCAAGACACCCCAATCTGTAATCCCCACGAAACCTAGATAGGTTTTCCAGTTCCCAACAGTCGGAGGTCGGGGAGGCACAAGCCCACCCAACTCATCAAGGACATCATCGACATTATCCCCGAAATACACGGGTTCATTCTCGTATGAAATCGCAGAGGCTTCATGAGCATCAACGGGGTCTTTAATGTGGGCTTCCAACCCAACACCCACTGCCATATTTGGATCGGTATCGGGGAAGGCATTGGCTTCAATGCTATCATTCCCAGCCAGCCCCGTTCCCGTTTTAATCTTGTTCTTTGGATCTATTTTTCTAGGCATTTGTTAGTCCCCCGATAGGATAAGAAGATTCTTGGTTCGGTACAGAGCGACACATGTTCGATTATCATCTTCCGAGAAGACGACATTGTTCTGACCATCTAGTTCAGCCCACCGACTAATCACCATCAGAAGAACCTCGCCCTTTCTGAATAATCTTGTGTCTTCAGTCGCCTTCGCTAAGAAAGGAAGGAAACACTTATGGCGAACTACCCCAGAGAAGTTCTGTGCAAAAGCCGTAGGGCGATAAGCAGTTGGGTCACTGAGATGATAATACGAACGGAACTCACCATCGACTTGCGTGGTGTGTGGTGCTCCGATATTAAAGTTGAAATCGGCTGTGCCATCTGCTGGCACGAAAGTATGGAGATTCAAGAGTCCACTATCAGCATCGAAGTTGTCGATTGATACATTGGCTGTCGCCATGAAATACCATTCCTTCACTTCCATCCCAAAACCGTCATCCTTGATGGGAATCTGATCGAGAGGGGCAATGTAAGGATAAGGTAGTTCCACTGAACCCATTCCGACTGTCCCACTCCATAACTCGTGACTCATAACCAAAGGAGTCACTGTCAAAGTTGTCGGCAAGCCGTCTGTTGTTAAATCGCCAGCCTTCACACCACATGTCTGTGGGGCATTGCTACGATAATAAACACTGAGTTGATACCCTTGTGCCCCATGATTGGGGATGGGGTCTTGAGCGTAATACTCAACATCAATCAATGTCTGTGCTCCAGATAACGCCCCAGAAGGAGCAGTGGGGTCGAGTTTTAAGACTCTTGAAGAAGATCCAAACTCCGAGTTCGGCATATCGACTGTATGGACAGTAGTTGTGATGCTATCTGTGATTGAAGTGGCGGCATCATTGTTAAACCTTCTCCAACCAATCAAGGAAAGAGCATCTGAACTAACAAATGAATCCGTGATGGGATTGGCTGAACCAATACCCGTCCCCACTCTGTTGGCTTTATATTCCAACATTACCTCACGATATCCCTCACGGAACTCAATGGGTATCAAACCTTCGGTGTCAGAAGGGCGTTGGTCTGTTCCACCACCATGATACTGAAAGTCATTCTCCAACACTGCCCCGTAAGAATACACGGAAGGATCGGGAGAGAGAACTTCATCTGGTGTGTCCGTCAAACCATGTCCGACTGGATATGTGATTTCATACTCAACGAAGATTCTTCGTGCTGGATGGACATCGGCAACCGTTTCTCCACGAACTAAAGGATAGTCCAAGTTCGCTGGATTACCACCATTGGCAACTCGGTCGTTTCTATCGAGAGTTATAATCACATAATCTGTCCCTAATCCCTCAACCGATTGAATCTCAACCTTTTGATTGATGGCTGTTCCGTAATGTCCATCATCGTGGACAGAAATGAGGATGTCTGTGATTGTCATAAACGGAGGGGCAAAATCAGTCACGGAGGCATTGTGTGAAGGCGAAGCCCCACCGAATGATTGTGTGACTGGATTCCAGTCCCCCAATGTCGTGGCATTGAGTGTGGTTAAATCCAAATGAAGTTTGTCACCCTCCACCCAAGACTTCGCACCCACTTGCTTCTGAACCACAAAACGCCCAGCATTTGAGGCTTGTGTTATGGTTGGCACAAAACTCCACACTGCCCGTTCAACAACGGGTTGATCTCCAAATCTTCTAGCAACATGATCAAAGTTTCGGACTAAGTCCCCTCTGAGAGTTGTTGAACCAGAAATAGAACCAGAACCCCCATGTGTTGTGGATCGACCAATCTCATTGCATACCAAGTGTTTGACTGAAACATCACCCGTTCCAGCCCCCAAAGTGTTTTTGTCAGCACTGTCTATACTCCAAGTTCTGAGGTTTCCATCTAATAAACATTTCATTTGATACTGAAGTTCGGCAGCCATGTCTACACCATTGGGAGAAACATGCCGTCTTAAATCAAGGATATCGTTCCGAACTAGAATATCGGGGAACAAGCCATCGGGTCGGTCTGAAACACCAGCGGGAATGACACCAACATTTGTATTGGTGAAACCACCGTGTGTCGAAAGAAGACCACCCGAAACATTGTTCATTGGGTCAAAACCACCGATACTAGAATCATTCTTTCGGAAGACAAAACAAATAGGAATGGCATAAACAAATCCATCCACTGAACCTAAGTCATTTGCAGAAGCCTCTGTGCCGTCCCCAGCAATGTATAAACCGTTGTCTACCTTATCGTATGCCACAGCCGAACTAGAGGCATCGACCGTAGTACCGTCTGCGGGTACGAAGCGATAACCAACCACTGGACTTGCACCATTTCCTCGTGCGTAGATACTTGGGTTGGAGAAACCATTTGCTTCATTCTTGAAGTTGACTCCCTCTGTGTTTCCCGTCACACGAATCCGATACTGGACTTGCACTCGCTTACCACTCTCGGTGTTGATGATTGGATCTTGGAGATCATCTGCTAGAGCAACAGCAACAGAACTATCTGTGTTCCCGTGTCTGAAAAGGTGATTTTGGTCGGGCTTATTTGTATAATCTGGGCCACCACCACTCAAGGTCACACCACTAGCCAAAAGGGAAGCAGTAGAACTTGTGAGCGTGTAGGCATTACCCACAACACCAGCCACTCGTGAAACGATAGTCACCATATCCGTTGCGTGGTTGAACGCATAACAAAGAGTAGAATCATTATCTATCGCTGTTGCGAGATTGGTTGCTGTCGTGATGTTGTCAGCCCCTATTTGGAACTGGAAAGCCACTGGGATACCGACAGTAGCCGTGAAGGTTTCTGTCGTTGCTGTTGACGGGTCTACAACCACGATGGTATCACCAGCGAGGAGAGTAGAGAAATCAACCACTTGCACTGACCCACTCGCTGAAGGAGTAGGAGAAACCAAACTCTGCCACACTTCAAGGAAAACGAAATCGGTTCTCTTGAAAGTTGGGGGAGTCCCATCGAAGGGAGTTGAAGGGTCTAAAAGAATCTTGTTCTTCCCATCTGTGTTCGTGTTGGTGTATTCCACTGTGAGGGGGAAACCAGCAACAACTGCTTGAAGTTTATTTATCAAGAAGGTATTG
>Ga0206677_10002703_pt1 | contig 15341 bp, 14 predicted proteins | sample M130m12015metaG_FD_155475 | JGI IMG/M metagenome (GOLD analysis project Ga0206677, IMG submission 155475) | Ammonia-oxidizing marine archaeal communities from Monterey Bay, California, United States - M1 30m 12015 | ecosystem: Environmental > Aquatic > Marine > Intertidal zone | place: USA...
GCCACAATTGTAAATACGGAATCTGATAAAACAGTAACGATAGATAGAAAACTTATAACAGGTGCAAGTCCATTAGCGTCTAATGAATTAGGGAAACTAGCGGCTGAAACTTTATTGAAGGAATACAAGTAAAAACGACTTACGCAAAGGCAGTTACTAATGTTTTTAAGGCACCCTTTGAAAAGGTTGAGCCCTACTTATGTGACTTGTTTTTTACGATTTACATTCGACCTTTTCTTCAGAATGTCTACAAGTGAAAAGCCTTGATGCACAGCATCAGGGCTTTTTTTATGCGCTAGCGCGAAAGCAAGCTTTCTGGCGCGAAGCGTATAAAAAAGACCAGAAGCGCTTAAGGCGCTTCAAGGCATTAATCTTGTTCAGCTCCCCCAACCAGGTCCACCAATCCTTACGGAGCAAGGTTGGCAATCCTGCCTCGGTGCAGTTGCGAGGCCTTGTCCCACTAGTCTGACAAATAAGCGAATTCAATCAGGACTTTGGTAAGGACTTAAATCTTCGACCTACAACAAGTGATTAACCTCTGAACCCCTTAAATAGGTAAGTGATACATTCCTCGCTCGAAACAATATTCTTTGGAAAACCAGCCCATAACGGGTTGATTTTTTATTTCATCTCGATTAAACCTTTTTGGTCTAGCATGCTCTAATAGTTGCAAAATCAACATAACATTGCTTCAAATTAACTCCGCCAACATTCGTAAATACCTTTGCTTCCTAGGCCTTTTCATTGGGCCGTTTTCTGCTGTAAATGCCCAAGGACTTTACGATTCTACACCGCAACAAATTGAATGCCAGTTGAAGGTATCTATTGCTGGTCATGAGTTAGATACGATTGCTGGGAATCATTTTGGAGATACGCTAATACACGTTGAGCGGTTGCAATTTTATCTACACGCCTCACATGGTGGTAAATCAAATGAGAAGAATGCAATTCTTCTTGGCATGAGTCAGCCTACAAAACACCTATTAGCGAATACACCCTTTGATTTATACTTAGGAGTGGATTCCGTGTTGAACTATAATGGAGTTCATGAAGGGGCATTAGACCCAATTAACGGCATGTATTGGACTTGGCAAACAGGATACATACATTGTAAATTGGAAGGCAAAATAATTTGTGATTCAATCAGTAAAAGTTTTGAATACCATATTGGGGGTTATTCTACCAATGATTCTGGTCCATTCTACGTTGGTCATAAAAGCATTGGAAATGAACTGCAAGTGACGCTAGATATCTATCCAGCAATTCAGTGGGCAATGAAAAAAGAGGTTTTTAGAATAATGTCACCTGGAAAACTTAGTGATCAAATGGCTCAGTCTATTCTTAGCGGAATTTCTATTAGATGAAGAAGGTTCTCACTTGTTGCGTATTGCTCTTAAGCATCTGGTCTTTTAAATACGTATCGTCAAATCGCGGTAAAACCCCTCCTCATTTTCCTCAGCCTAAATCTAAAAAGGTTGAAAATCTTGACGCTAATTCAATTGAGCTGGGTCGCGTATTGTTTCATGATGCTCAATTTTCTGCGGATCAATTGGTTTCCTGTGCTTCATGCCACAGTCCTTTTAATTCATTCGCTCATACAGACCACAGTATTAGTCACGGGGTCTTTGATTCAATTGGTAGGAGAAATGCTCCGGCGTTATTCAATCTAGCATGGCAAGATAAATTTATGCACGACGGTGCGGCACATAACCTAGAAGCTCAATCCATTGCGCCTTTGACCTCAGCAACTGAAATGGGAACAACATTGCAGAATGTGTTGAATGCTTTGAATTCCTCACCTCTTTATTTGGATCTCTTTAAAAATGCTTTTGGTACTGCGCCTTCAATTCCCAAGGCATTAGAAGCGCTAGAGGCCTTTCAATTAAACTTGATCAGTTCTGAATCTAAATATGATCAAGTCATTTTAGGCGCTCAAGAGTTTACAGCTCAGGAATCTAACGGTTTTAAAGTCTTTAATGAAAATTGTAAGAGTTGTCATCCTCCACCGCTTTTTAGCACGTATGATTTTGCTTACAATGGATTGCCTATAGATTCAAACTTGTTAGATCTTGGCAGATACGAACTAACAAAAAATAGTAGGGATTCTATGCAATTTAAAGTCCCGTCTCTCAGAAACTTAAGTTATACCTACCCTTACATGCACGATGGAAGATTTCACAATCTTAGACAGGTTTTAAGTCATTATTCTCCAAGCAATGGCATCTTGGGAAAAAGCCCATTGAAAAAGCCTATTTCAGAGGATAATAAATCTGACTTAATCGCCTTTTTGAAAACATTGAACGATCCAAATTTTGTTTTTAACCCAAGTCATCAGTTCCCTAAGTGGACGTTGTCTTACAATACTAACCAACATGAAAATTAAATTACTAACCCTTGCTAATACCCTGCTAGCGATTAATATGGTATTCGCACAATCAAACCCGGCTATTACTTCATGGCTACAAAACACAACTATTACCGGTAGTTACTATGTCCAGGGAAATTCCACAGCTTTGCCCATATCAACTTTGGTGAATTGTCAGGAAGTGAGCTACACTGCAAATAGCGCCTATATTAAAACTAGCGGAATTCCTTCCTACCCAACGGGACCATTTTTGGACGGCAACCCAAGCCAAGCAACAAACCAGAATGCGATTTACGAAATCCCTTTAAATCCTGTACAAAATACAGGCACTCCTACTTCTACTACCATGGGCACGATTGGAATATTTGTAAATGGTGTGGCGCTTTTTGATTACAGAGATGGAGTTGCGTGGAATCCAAATACGAATGCTTTATGTGGTGGCCCCGGTAATCCACCGTGCCCTGGAGGTCCGGCAGCAAATATGAGTTGGAATAGAGATGCAATTCTCGCAGAAATGGGTGGATTTGATTGTTCTAAAGGTCACCCAGCAATGGGCAATTATCATCATCACCAAAATCCATCGGCATTTGATATGGACCTCAACGTAGTTTCCTCTATTTGTAATCTCTATGATGCAGATGGATTGTATGCAATAGACAGTACACAACATTCGCCACTAATTGGCTTTGCTTTTGATGGATTTCCTATTTACGGAGCCTATGGTTACTTGAATACGGACGGTTCTGGTGGTATAACAAGAATTCGTTCAAGCTATGAGCTAACAACTAGCCGAGGTTCAGGCAATGTACCGTCAGAGGTTACCTGGCCCCTTGGTTATTTTAAAGAAGATTACCAATACGTGAATCAAAGCGGTTCAGAATACTTGGACGAGCATAACGGCCGATTCTGCGTCACGCCCGAGTATCCCAACGGTACCTATGCCTATTTCGCAACAGTGGATGAAAATTGGAATTCTCAATATCCTTATGTTGTAGCTCCAACATATTATGGACAGGTAAATGGTGGGGAGGTTAATTCGGTGCCAAATGGTGCTACCGTATATACCTCATCAATTGGAATCAATACAATGGAAATCCCGGAGATGAAAATTTTTCCGAATCCCGCGACGGAGTTATTGACCGTTCAGGTTAGAGGCTTACTGGATCACTCTTTAACTATAAACATAGTTGACTTGAGTGGGAGAATCATCGCTACTAATACGATTCATGCTGGTCAAACCATAGGATTTTTTGAAACAGATGTTCTTTACAACGGCGCCTATTTTTTAGAAATCTCAAATGGTAAAGCGCTCATCAGGAAAAGAATATTGATTCAACATTAGTATACCATGCTTCCTGTTGTTGTTGATCATATCGTAGTTCAGTTTTTGACTTGGTGTCGTAATGAAGATTATGAAAACATTGGGTTGATGGAATTACACGTGATTCCAAACGTCTATTCGGAATATTCCGAACAAAAAATTCAAGCCAATGGAAGGCCTTACCGGACAATAATTCACTCAACCTGATCTGGTTCATCTATTCGATTTACATTCGACCTATTCTCCAGAATGTCTACAAGGAAAAGCCTTGATGCCCAGCATCAGGGCTTTTTTTCATGATTATCCTGGAGAGCAGAATCTAAAAACACTTGAAATTCACGTGCATACGTGACGGATAAGAGTGGGGATTTCGTATTATCGAACCAGATAAACCGCATTATAAATCCGAAATCATCATGACAAAAAAATTCATTCTACTTTCAGTTTTCTCAGTATTGTTGTTTGGATGCTCGAAAAACGATACTCCTCCAAAAATCATAGGGGAATGGGAATTGTATAAATTTGAGAAACAAGAATTACGACTTGATAGTATTGATCCGCTCACATTGAATCTTTATCAATCAATGGCATGGGGTGACTATACACCACCTATGGAACCTGAGCCTTCATTGAAATTTAACGACGACAATACATTTGAGCAGTTTTATCAGGGGGTTCTAACTCACGAAGGAATTTGGACCGAAATAGATGAAAATTCATTCAGCTTCACATTCAATCAGGATCCATGGTCAATTTTACAGAGCAATTACATTGTTCAGTTTCATTGTGATAACACTATGTCTATAGAGTATCTCGTGGAGGCACCTGCCGGTAATCACGATTTTCAAGATTCGGAATGGTATGCAGTGGGATATTTTAGGACGCCTGGCAGTGTTGAATGTGATGCTCAGATAGAGTATTATGTGGAGTAATAATGTTCTCTAAACCATCAATTTGAGTTTTGGATGGTTTGATTTCACGACCACTATTTTTTAATTGCACGCAAGATTCTAGAGTATGAACGTTCAAGTCCTAACCAGAACATTTCGCCTTTGCTTGTATTTACGAATTGAACAATTACGGCATCTATATCACTTTCATAGCGCGCAATACTAGTGTAGCCATTCAGCCAACCCGTATGCTCATATTCATATACTGAGGAATAGATTTCTTGTTCCTCTTCACTAAGTAATGAGTTATTAATCAATGCTCTGAGAAATAGGCTCACGTCTTCCGCACTGGCAATCATAGATCCACCAGGTCGAGTATAATCATTCATCTTAAGATCTTCCTCGTAGCCCACATAATACCCACTCATCACTTTGCTGCTATCCACTTCCGAAAGCTGGTTGTAGGTGTTTTCTAAATGGAGCGGTTGCAGGATCTCTGATTTGATGTACTCGTGGTGAGAGTAACCCAATGTACGGTCGAGAATTTCGCCGATTAAAAGGTAGTTGGTATTGGAATAACGGTACTTTTTACCAGGTTTGAAATCTGCTTTTTTGTCAAAAATTAAAGTCGCGGTTTCCAAATAGGATTCTTGCGGGTCACTATTTGCAAATTCGGGGTCATAAATAAATTCGGGAATGCCGGTGCGGTGTTGTAATAGCATTTCCAACGTTATTCCATCCGCATATTCAATTCTATCAGAGACCTCAGGGATGAGCTCAGCTAATGTTTGATTTAACGTTAGCTGCTCATCTTGGATCAACTTTACTGTTGCGGCGGCAATATAAAGTTTACTTATGCTGGCAATTTTAAAAAGCACGTTGGGGTTTGCTTGAATTTGGTGTTCCCGGTTATTCCATCCTGCTGCATAGAGTTTGATTTGGCTGTCTAGATTCACGCAAACAACAATACCGTCATAGCCATTGTCCAGAGTTTTTTCCACCTCCTCTTGAACGGATTTCGGAAAATAGATAAGGTCTTTAGAGCAACTAGATAGGATTACTGTAAAGGAGGCTATTGTTACTAACACAAACGCCTTGGCGAGATCGATTTGTTTTGTTCCGATTATTTGAAATAGTCTCATGGGTTAAGGGAGTTGGAAGAGTTCTTCAACCGTACAATTGAGAGTTTTGCTAATCTTCAAAGCCAAGACTGTAGAAGGCACATATATACCATTTTCAATAGCATTGATGCTCTTCCTGGAGACCTCTGCTTTTATGGAAAGGTCTTCCTGTGTGAGGCCTGCACGCTTACGGAATTCGGCGAGGTTGTTTAAGAGTTTTTCATGGTTCTTGCCCATGGATTATTTCTTTTCAAATTGATCAACAGCGTCTGTCAGCTCTTTTTCAGTGTTGGGGTATAAATAACCTGCGATCATCGTTCCGACACCAATAAGTCCAACTAATGCTCCAATGCCTTTAAAAATATTTCCTAAGAAAAACAGTCCTAAAAAGAACAGTCCTGCGCCAACAAATAGGGTAATAACGCCACCTCTCCTGTAATCGATAGGCTCTTTCTTCCTTTCGTCAAAAAGTGCTAAGAGTTCTTCAAGCTTCGATGGGTCATCTATATTCTTTGCTATTTCAACAACCGCGTCCCGCTTGCCTTTGGCATCATAGTATTGCCAGATAAAAACCGAAACAGGAATGATTATACCAGTTAGGATTCCTAGAATTGGGATAATGGATTCTAAATTCATGGGGTAAATAGTTTAAAATGTAACGCAAACTTACCATAAATATGTGTAGTATAGGTTACATCTTGTAAAAAATCATCCACCGCATGAAACCTTTGGTGGCAGTAATTGCACAGCTTTGTCCCTCTAGTGGAACCAGAACTCCTTTAAATCAATATTTAGTTGAGGGGTTAAACTTTCGACCTTTTCTCCAAAATGTCTACAGGGAAAAGCCTTGATGCACAGCATCAGGGCTTTTTCGTAATAAATAGAATCTGTGTAGACGATTAATTTTTAGACTTTGAAAAGTGTTTTTCTTTATTCTTTACAAATATTAGTTTGTGTCTGCTTTTTGAATTTTCGCGTTGTTCAATTTCGAAGTTGCCAATTGACTTAATAAGAGGAGTGAGCTTTTCAAATCCGTAATTCCTAGCGTCAAAATTGGGGCGTTTTTTCTGAATCAAACTTCCCACATCTCCAAGAAACGCCCAACCTTCCTCGTCGGATAAATCATTTATTGAGGAGGTAATTAGATTGATCTCTTTGTTGGTGATTTTGTCATATGCAGATTTATTTGACTCTTTTGGATCCGCCTTATCTTCAGATTGTTTCCTGAGAATTTCAATGTAAATAAACTTATCACATGCAACAATGAATGGATTAGGAGCTTTCTTCTCTCCAATCCCTATTACGAGCATCCCTGCTTCTCTTAGTCTTGTAGCCAGCTTAGTGAAATCGCTATCACTAGATACCAAACAAAAGCCATCCACCTTATCACTGTAGAGTATATCCATTGCATCAATAATCATTGCAGAATCGGTGGCGTTTTTACCCGTTGTATACGCATATTGCTGTATGGGTGTTATGGCGTTTTCCAATAGAAGATTTTTCCATTTGTTCAATCCAGGTTTCGTCCAATCTCCATAGATTCTCTTTAACGTTGGGTTGCCATATTTCGCAATTTCTTCCATCATCTCCTTGACATTCGCAGATGGTATGTTATCACCGTCAATTAAGACAGCGATATTCATATTTTCTTTCATTATCCTTGTTTTTATAAAAATCACATAGTGCCGATTCGTATATAACTGATAGCAGGATCTTCTTGTGGATATTTTATGAAGATACACCAACTATTTATATCGAGGTAAAGCATTGTTCTGCATCCCATAACCAGGTCCGCCAATCCTTGTGAAGCAAGGTTGGTAATCCTGCCTTGGAAGGTCTTACCGGCCAATAATTCGCTCAATCTGATTTGGTTTATCCGCCTGTTTTAGCTTCGACCTTTTCTCCAAAATGTCTACTACCCTAGACCCGAAGACATTTTGTCTTCGGGTTTTATTTTTCTCAGAATTCCAAGTATCTATGAAACAGCCAGTTATCTCTAAAAGTAGGTGGATGTTCGAGGTTCGATATTCTTTAGTTTTCGGAGAGTAGTGTAATCCATCGGGAAATAGTACATCTTGCAGCCTTCGCTTTTGCTTAGTATTTATAGATTCCCAGAATTGACGGGGTTTTCGAGCAGTGAAAGAATTTTTTCATCCAAAATTGCAAGGTTCGATTTTTTTGAAGGGAGGGTTTCGTTTTCATAAGAAACATAAGTGTTTAAAAAACAGTTAGTTGTCTCTAGATATAGATGTGTGTTTGAGGGGCAGAAGCTACTGTTTAGTAAGGCGTTCACTTAATAGTTTTCCGTTCTTCGTATAAATATTAACCAAGTACAGTCCATTGGCAGCATTACTTAGATTGATTACTGTCCTACGCTGAGGCTGATTCACTAAAAGAATTCGTCTCCCGCGTGAATCATAAACTTCTAAGCGTCTCACTTTTAATTCTCCTAACTCTAATATTGCGCTCCCTTTGTTGGGATTTGGATATAATTTAATTTCATTTTTTAAGTCAATTTCTGAAACTGATATATTCGTTTGAATAACCATCTGTGCTGTATCTCCACATCCTAATGGAGAATTCCTCCAAGCACTAAGTAATCCATTGGAAGGGCCTGACCATTTCACAGATACAGTATCTCTGCCTTGCCCACTGAGTATAAATCCATTATTGATTGTCCAAAAAGTAGAATCTGAAGAATTGAACAGGGTGGTATAATTATAAATAGTACTTGTATCGATTCCCTGTTGTACACCTATAATTGCCCCGACTATGGGGAGATTTACATCTACTGAACAAAGTGTATCACCATGCTCTGGACCAAAACCACACTTATTGGTAACAACATTGCTGTCAGAACCTTGCTGATAAACGATATAATAAGATCCATTATAAAATGTGGTATCGCTGTAGATTGCTAAATCAAAAGCTTCATTATTTACATCACATAAGATATAAACGCTATCGAAAGACAAAAGAGCTCCATTTGAATTATACACAGCAAAATCGCTCCCGTCTGCTGCTATTGTAGAACAGTCCAATTTGAAGCTGAATGGGAAAGCAAAAGCGGAATCACTCCAACAAGTAACCTCAATATGGGGTATACCCGTCGCAGGATCTATTGAAAAACCTGGTGCTTGTATGTCCAATTGAACCCCAGCTTGAGCATAAGGGGTGCATACTGAGGCAATTGCAATCTGCATATCCCGATTAATCTCGCCAATCTTTTGCCAGATATTTAGGGTTGTGTCCAATCGGTACTCATCTACAATAACTGCCATTACATCGATCTCAACTGTCGATGGCTTGAACGTAATAATACCTGTGGTATGATCAATGGACAATGAATCAGTGGCTGATGTAGAAATAGGCTGATCATAGGTCCACCCTGCTGCATAATTAATATTGCTAGAAGTACAGTTTGCTCCTGCACCAGCTTTAACATGCGTAATTCTGTAGTATAAAGAATCGCCATCTGGTTCAACAGCACCTTGCTTCCAGTTGAACGTACGTCCAGTACAGAAGGCACGTACAGGTTCACTGACAAATTCAGGAGATGTATTTTGACCGATTTGGTTGTTCAGCTTTGCCTCAATGTAGAAACCTTGAGACGAAGGATTGACGATATTATCTACGGCAGGGTTACGACAACAGGTAGAGAAAGCAAAGGTCCAATCCGGAGCGTTACCGGGAAGTGTAATTTCTCCCTCATAGGTTACAACGTGTATGGTTACACCGGCACTTGATGAACTTACACAATCAAACAAAGTCGGTGCAACTACTCCCGAACCGCTCGTTGATGGAGTTGTCTCAGTAAGCGTTGCACTAACCGTCGCATAATTTGCTGAACAAGCGTAAATGGTTGCGCTCGTGGGTAATGTGATACCAGTATTATCACGGTAAAGACGCATGTAAATTTTATACTTGTGGCTATTACCGGTAGAGCTGATGTATTCATAATGGAGATCTCCTCCTGCGTTGTGAGATGCCTTAAGTTGAGGCGTTAAAAGGAAAACAGCCAAGGCTATGAATAAGATTTGACATAGGTTTTTCATGGTTTTTAGTTTTATTCGAGTCTAATTATATCAATTTAAAAATAAGCTACTGGAGCATAATAATTCTGGTGTCAATGACAGCTCCTTGAGGATTCTTTAGTAGTAATGTATAACTACCTGCAGCTCCAAAACTATTGAAGTCAATCTGGACTAAAGGTTGATTCAGCCCTACTCCAAACATTGACTGCCCAATGGAATTTCTCACTTCCATAGAATAGGATTGACCTATCATATTTTGAGGGACCTCTATGTACAAGTAGCTGTTGGTAGGGTTAGGATATACCCGAAGCTGGTACTCAAAGGTTGGAGGGTTAATACCAATCAAAGAAACATCTATGATCAATGTATCTGTTACCGTTAAATAGAGGGTGTCTATTTGAGTTATATAGATTGTGTCAAAGACATCTATGTAGTTTGTGTCAAAGACATCTATGTAGTTTGTGTCAAAGACATCTACGTAGTTTGTGTCAAAGACATCAACAAAGCTTGTGTCAAAGACAGGTATGGTGTCAAAGACAATACAACCAGATGAACCAGAGTATAGATCAAGTATTTCACCTTGGGTTAGGGGTCTATTCCACATACCGAAGTCATCTAGAGCTAAGCGGTTTGAGTCAGCGATAGTGTTGTTTCCGAAAATGAACTGCAAGTTAAACGTGCCAATGGTATTAATAGCTGTAGAGCCATTAAAGACATTACAGTTTGGATACATAACACCGTCTACATATACATCAACATCTGTAACCGAACAGCTTCCTGAACACTGACTTGTGTCTAGGACATATACAATATGATGCCAGTTGGTATCTAAAGCTTGGTTATTGGTCGTAGTTGAAAAAGCAGAACCAACACCAACACCGTTACAGTTATAATTGACGTGCCCACTGAATCGCTTACCTGCAACCTGTGATCCATATTGGAAGAAGACAGGATCAGATGAGTAACCCTTATGTTTTACCCAGACTGATACAGAACGGGACTCAGTACCAAGAACACCAGAATAAGGGGTTTGTGCAACATTCTGAGTGTAGCTCATTGCGCCACCTGGAACACCAAAGCGATTGGTCTTAGGGATATAGCTGGAACCTGCATTCCAATGGTGATTAAAGAACCCTAAGTCTCTACCTACAGAAGAATCTCCGCTGGAAGAAGGATTGCTACTGCCAAGTGTGTCCAAGGGATAATAGACTTCAAGACCATTAATTGGAATATAGTCAGGGATTAAATTTGATTGAGGTAATGAATACACCCTCACGTGACCGGCAGAATTGCCATTATCGTCATTATCGGGAGCTCCAATAGCTACAGTAGTACCATCGGAAGATAGAGATACGGAAAAACCTGAATAGTCACCCGCAGCTTCACCATCAATGTCTGCGCCTAGTTGTGTCCAGCTGCCAGCGCTGTATTCGTAGATTCTCACGTGACCGGCATCTGTACCATTACCGTCATTACCATAAGCTCCAATGGCTAGAGTAGCACCGTCGGAAGATAGAGATACGGAACGTCCTGAATAGTCACCCGCAGCTTCACCATCAATGTCTGCGCCTAGTTGTGTCCAGCTGCCAGCGCTGTATTCGTAGATCCTCACGTGACCGGCATTACTACCATTATCGTCATTATCGGGAGCTCCAATAGCTACAGTAGTACCATCGGAAGATAGAGATACGGAAAAACCTGAATCGTCACCCGCAGCTTCACCATCAATGTCTGCGCCAAGTTGTATTTGAGCTGAAGCAGGAATGCATAGTATGAGAAAGAAAAGTAGTTTTAGAAGTTTCATTTGGATTGGTTTATTTACCTCTAAAATAATGATTAGCTGATAAAAAGCCTAAAGTTTATGTCTTTACAAAATTGTGGACAAACACTACAACTCTGACAAGTCTTCAAGATCCAATTGTTTTACTTTTTGAAGTATTCTATTTCAAATGGAAATTTCTTCAAGTTGGATTCTACTACAACCCAAATAATCTGATCAAAATCAGACATTTTCTCAAGGAATTCATCTTCAGATTCCCAAGCGTAGTACTTCCTTAAATGTGCACCCTGCTTTCGAACTTGGGGCCCATGTATAGTTCTGTTGTAATACCAGAATTGACTTCCTTTTGCAGCATGGTTGAGCAGCCCAGCGCGAAGCAGCCCCCATGCATAGCTATCGCCAATGATCAAGACTCTGGGTGGTGCAGCGATGGAGTCCCAACGGCGCGAAAAACGAACCGACGGATCATCTTCAAGGTCAAAGATCAAGTTCATACTTTCTTCAATGTCTTCCTCGGTACCATATGGCTCGCCAACTGTTGTATCCTTGATGTGGACCTGCATTCCCTGTATTCCCTCAACAATTTCTAGGGTCATCACCATATTGGCTGCTTCCGACCAATGCACGCTGTTTCGAGGGTAGGTAGTATATAGGGCATCGGGATTTTCCTCGAAGCGACGGACATAATCTATGAATCGAAGGGTTGTATCACTTGAAAACAACTTACTAAAAGCGTGATAGTTGGCATTCCGAACAGTGGACTTTTCTTGAGCATATTTCTCTGGCCAATGCTCCCGATCCACCACGGAAGTCTTTCCAGGCACCACCACAAAAGTGAGCGGAACTCCACTCTCTTGTTGCCAATTCTTAAATCGATCAAACTTCTCCGTTACGGTGGCTGAATCTAGTGCATCCCACCCGAGCGTAGATTTGAAATAACTCTCTTCAAACAACATCCCTGTTGGACCTTGAATCACATTGTGTGCACGGATTTCATCGTGGACGGAATACAAGAATTGATTTCGAAGGCGAATCAGCATAGATCGGCCCCAAAACTCTCGCTCAATCTGATCTACAATAGTTTGAATTTTCACCTTAGGTCCACGGCTCCCCTTCAGCTTCGCTGCATCGGGCACACCAAGGGCCCAAAGCAACCACGGCAGGTTGATCAGCACCACTAATACTATTTTGCGCCAATTCTTCATCAGAAGCGGAAGTATATAAAAGGGTTAAACGTGGATCCTGAGAGTTCCGCCAGCGAAATCACAAGTAAGCAGCTATATGCCACGTACCTCCACCATCTAGGCCCAGAACCATGAACAAGGCGCTCCCACAGCGCGTAGGCCGGCAAAATCGTCAATATCAGCGCCAGTGCCATTAAAACACTACTAGGCCCCCAGCCCTGCCAACCCGCCAAAGCCTCCCAAGTAAATTCATCTTGCCGGTTCACGAGGGCTCCAAACAATCGGCTGCGCTCAACATCATCAACTAACGCAAAAATCCCCCATCCAATAAGAACCCAAAAAAAGGTCCACAGTTTGGAGAGAAACGCAGGTAGTTTGAGTAGTAGATTCGACAGGAACAGGCGTTCAATGATAAGGAAAAGGCCATGGTAGAGGCCCCAGAACAGGAAATTCCATGAGGCACCGTGCCAAAACCCACTGATTACGAAGACGGCAAGGAGGTTTGCATAGGTTTGCCCTACACCATTTCTGTTTCCGCCTAGCCCTATGTATAGGTAGTCGCGCATCCAGAAGCTGAGTGTCATATGCCAGCGGCGCCAGAATTCGTTAAATGATTTTGCGCTATAGGGTCGGTTGAAGTTCTCAGGAAAATTAAATCCCAAGATTCGGCCCAATCCAATAGCCATGTCGGAATAGCCAGAAAAATCAAAGTAAATTTGAAAAGTGTATGCTAAAAGCGCGAGCCAGGCGCCTGTCATAGTCCAGTCCTCGATGCCGGTGATCGGAAAAGATGCGGCGATGCCATTAGCTACGACGACTTTTTTTGCAAAGCCAATTATAAATCGTTCCGCCCCTTCTTCAACGCCTTTTCGATCAAATTCGCGGGCGACTAGCTCCTTTGCCACGGCGCCGAAACGGACAATTGGCCCTGCAATCATCTGCGGAAAGCTAAAGATGTAAATGAAGTAATGAAACGGGGAATCCAAGGGGCGCTCTTCCTTACGGTACACATCTATGGTGTAGCTCAAACTTTGGAAGGTGAAAAACGAAATTCCAATGGGTAGCGCAATTTCGGTCCAAGAATCTATTGTCCAAATGTTCAGGGCGTTCCACGATTCTATAGCGAAGTTGGCGTATTTAAAAACGATTAGGAGGCCAACATTCAACAACAAACTCATTCGAAACAGAAGCTTTGAGTGCTCTAAATCCTTGTCCATGCGTCGAACCAAATAAAAGTTCAGAAATGTACTCGCTGTCAATACCCATATAAAGAACGGCGCTCCATAGGCGTAAAAAAGTAATGAAGCGATGAGTAGTGCGAGGTTTCTAAACCTATCTGCAATACTTCCATAAAAGGATAAAAATACTGGTAGGAAAAAGAGCAAGAAAAAGATGCTGGCAAAAACCAAGTTTTGTGAAAATTTACAAGTTAGAAATTACGATCAGCCCGCTGCGTATTATGATTTCGAGATCTGACTTATGTTTAAGTTGTTATAAAAATACTGAAAACATTGGGATTGTGGAATTACAAGTGATTCCAAACGTCTGTTCGGAATATTCCGAACAATAAATTCAAGCTATTGGATGGTCTCATTGAGATAAAATTCACTCAATCTGATTTGGTTTATCCGCTCGATTTAGCTTCGATCTTTTTTCTAGAATGTCTACTCAGAAACCCTTTGAAGGAAACTTCAGAGGGTTTTTTCGTTTAACGCATCGTTGGACTCGTTAATTCTCGCTACAACTCTGGCAACTCCTCAAGATCCCACTGCTTCAACATTAATCTCAATTATGAGATATATACTGTCTTTGATTTTCCCGAAACACCTTTTTTAAAGGAATAGTCTCACGATTAGCATCATTCTTAAATGTTTAGGAGGCAATACATCACTACTTTTATTAAAACGAAAAGTTATGAAAGCGATTATACTGTCTATCCTTATTTTTATTGGGATTGAATGCGAAGCACAAGAGCAATTTACTTCTCTGGAATGGAATGCCGGCGTCAGCAATATAGGCGAGGGATGGTATTTTCCAGGTTTCTCATACCTAGTAGGCACCACTTACATCACGAAAAGTAATCTAGTTTTAGACGCACAGATTGGATTAGCCTTCCCAAGCCTAGCAACGGGTAAAGTTGGCGTAGGTTTTAAGGGGGAAAATGCCATTATTACCGCTGGTGTAAGACCCTTCCCTTCACACGCATATCTTCAGCTTCAGTGGTTACCATCCAATAAGCATCATTCATTTATCTTTTCATTTGAGGAATCGGCCAATAGTATAACTGGAAACTATAATTGGGAGGGCCCGAGCTTCTTATCAGTCAGATTAGCAACAGTTGGGTATCGCTGGAATCTCGGGTCTAAATTTGGACGCAAATAGCTTAAGTACTTGATAAGCTACAACTCTGGCAAGTCTTAAACATCCAGCGAGTTAAACCTTCGACCTTTTCTCTAAAATGTCTACTAAAGACGACTCATCGGTAATTTTTATCGGTGAGTCTTTTTTTTTTGACCCTCTGTATCTGATGTCAAGTCTACGTTATACGAAAATAGAGATTGAATTTTACAGGTTCGATATTGTACAAAAAAAGCCCCTTATAACGCTCTGTTTATGAGTAGTTACACCCACAGGGTGTTATTCCTT
>Ga0206677_10002708_pt1 | contig 15329 bp, 16 predicted proteins | sample M130m12015metaG_FD_155475 | JGI IMG/M metagenome (GOLD analysis project Ga0206677, IMG submission 155475) | Ammonia-oxidizing marine archaeal communities from Monterey Bay, California, United States - M1 30m 12015 | ecosystem: Environmental > Aquatic > Marine > Intertidal zone | place: USA...
TTGCGTGTTCATAGGCCTCGTCGACCTGACTATCCTGAGCCAGGTCATCGTGGTGGTATTGCCCGTTGGTCGCAACGCTAATGCACAGTCATTTCTCTGCTTTGGCCATATTATCCCGCGCCGACCTGTCATTCACCATACTCGATAGCGCCGGGGCTCTGCACTGCTGCACAATTGTGCGGGCGGGCTTGCCCCCGGTGGCACCGTTGGCCTATAGCTGCGCGGCGATTACGCTTGGGCACAAACCACCACAGGAGACCCCGATGGCAGGCCACTCGAAATGGGCGAACATCCAGCACCGCAAGGGACGTCAGGACAAGATCCGCGCCAAACTGTTTTCCAAATTGTCCAAGGAAATCACTATCGCCGCCAAGATGGGTGACCCCGATCCCGACAAAAACCCGCGCCTGCGTTTGGCCGTCAAGGAAGCTAAAGGGCAGTCTATGCCCAAGGATAACATTGACCGCGCGATCAAGAAATCCATCGCCGGAGAGGGCGATGACTACGAAGAAATCCGTTACGAAGGGTACGGCCCTAACGGTGTGGCAGTGATCGTCGAGGCGATGACAGATAACCGCAACCGGACGGCATCGACTGTCCGTTCGACCTTTACCAAGAATGGCGGCAATCTGGGCGAGACAGGTAGCGTGGGGTTCATGTTCGACCGCAAGGGCGCCGTGACATACCCGGCTGCGGTTGGGGATGCCGACACGGTGCTGATGGCGGCCATCGAGGCCGGTGCCGAAGACGTGGAATCAAGCGAGGACGGCCATGTGATCTGGTGCGCGGACACGGACCTTAACGATGTCTCTACCACACTAGAGATTGAACTGGGCGAATCCGACACAGCCAAGCTCATCTGGCGCCCCACCACCACCACCGAACTCGACCTTGAGGGCATGCAAAAGCTGATGAAGCTGGTGGATGCGCTTGAGGATGATGACGACGTGCAACAGGTCACCACCAACTTCGAGGCCAGCGACGACGTCATGGCGCAACTCGACGACTGATTTCACCCGTTCGGGCCGTGCATCCCACGGTCGATGTGCTTTGATGGCCCTGCGTTTGAAAAACGTTTGGTGCTTTGAACTGTTTGTTGAAGACAGCATCTTTTCTTGGGCAGCCTTGGTCATACTGGCACCGGTTGCCCTTTGATTGATCGGTCCATTGGCCTGGTTACGGCAATCTGGCGACCGCTTTGTCCGGTTCCCCAAGATCCAATTCGATATTACGAAGTGCCAGCGCTAGCGGGCAATACACCGCCGTTCACCTTCCCCAAAATCGCCCCTCCGGACAGAGAGCGCAGGCTGATGGGCCGAACCGCAGAGTTTGAGAAAATCCGTAGCATCCTCGTCAGACGACATGGGGTGCAAATTAAAAGCAGCACCGGTGTAACGCTCAGGGTCCAAGGGGGCGGCTGGCCTTGGCCGATCTGTGCGCCCGGCTGGCCCCTGCTGGCTCGTCAGAGCCGTTGTTTGCAGAACTGGTGGCCGCAGGCTTATGGAAGGAGCGCAAGCGGTTATTTGTACCCTCAGACCTGAACCTCGCGGAATTGGAGCAGATAGCGCGCACATTTCCCCCTGATCCTATGCCGCGCCTCGCGCCACAGAAGCGTTCAGGCAGCTAGTGTTCGGCGGTGCCCGAAGCGTCAGAACCTGAGCGAACCGCCACCTGAAAACAACGCGCGCACCCGATGCCCCCAGCTTTGGCCCGGCCCTTCGGGCCAAGGGGGCGTTTGCCGCCGTAAGCGGCGCATCAGGCCCTTGAGCGCGTTTAACCGCGCCCGCGCAGCGCCACCGCCCGCGCGGCTTTGAACGGACAGGATCTTTTCGTGGGTGTGCAGAGCCGCCTCGATTAGCTCAAGGTCTTGTGCGGTCAGATCAACGTTATGCGTGTCGTCGAGCAACGGTCTTTATCCTTATTGTTTTGATCGGTATTTAGGTATTTGATCAATGTATGGAATACGTCGATGACGAGAATTTAGATCATCGTGATTTCACCAACTGGTATGACCATTTGGCAAGAGCGCGCCATTAGAATTGGTCCCACTTAGGGGATGCTTGCGCTGATTGCACCATATTATTGTGCAAAGCCGCTGTGCAAAAACGGATGGCTTGTAAAGACTTGTCTGCATTCCTCTCAGCATGTAATGGCGCACAGACACCGTTCAAGGCATTTGAAATGGCATCATTTTTACCCGGATTCTTCTTATCTTTGTCACTGATCGTGGCGATCGGGGCGCAAAACGCCTTTGTTTTGCGTCAGGGGTTGCGCCGCGCGCATGTATTTTGGGTGTGCCTGATCTGCGCTTTGTGTGACGCTATCTTGATTGTCTGTGGGGTCGCTGGATTTGGTGCCTTGGCTGGGGCGGTGCTTTGGTTTGAACCGGTGATGCGCTATGGCGGAGCTGCGTTTTTGCTGTGGTACGGGTGGCGCAATGCCCGATCTGCATGGCAGGGCGGGGCGACGCTGGTTCCAGACGGTGACGGCGCGCAGCCCCTGCGCGACGCCCTCTTGACCGTATTGGCGCTCACCTGGCTGAACCCACATGTCTATCTGGATACGGTGGTGTTGATTGGTTCGATCTCGGCCCAATATGACAGCCGGCTGCTGTTTGGGATGGGGGCTGTGCTTGCCAGCTTTGTATTTTTCTTTGCGCTTGGATACGGCGCGCGTCTGTTGGCGCCGATCTTTGCAACTGCGCGAGCATGGCGCATACTGGATGGAATTATTGCGCTTACGATGTGGGCCATCGCTATGAAGTTGCTCTTGCCTTAGCGTGCTGGCTGGCACACGTGCGACAGGGGCTTGCCTCTGCCGCGTTCAGACCGCATTGATAGCCCATGCAGCAGGTCGAACACAAACCACTGGTCGGTATTTTCTGGATGCTGGCGACGGGGCTGTGCTTTGTCGCGGTTACGGCGCTGGTGAAGTACATGGGGCCGCGCGTGCCCCCGGCCGAGGCGGCCTTTCTTCGCTATATGCTGGGGCTGGTGTTCTTGTTGCCTATGCTGCCCGCAGTACGAGACGCGCGATTGACCTTGCGGCAATGGAAGCTGTTTACCCTGCGCGGCATATTGCATTCCGCAGGTGTCATCCTTTGGTTCTACTCCATGACACGGATTCCGATCGCCGAGGTGACAGCGATGAACTACCTCGCGCCGGTCTATGTGACGCTGGGGGCTGCGCTGTTTTTGGGCGAACGTCTGGCGGTGCGGCGGATTGCAGCCGTTGTGATCGCGCTGGTTGGGGCTGCGGTGATCTTGCGCCCGGGCTTTCGGGTGGTTGAGCCGGGGCATCTGGCGATGCTGGTCGCGGCTGTAGTTTTTGCTGGCTCATACCTGCTGGCAAAGATCATGGCCGATGAGGTCAAGGCCACAGTCGTCGTGGCGATGCTGTCGATCTTTGTAACCATAGGGCTGGCCCCATTTGCGCTGGTCAATTGGGTCACACCGTCGTGGAATGATCTGGGAATGCTCTTTGCGGTGGCCAGTTTTGCCACGGCGGGTCATTATACTATGACGCTGGCGTTTGCCGCGGCGCCCGTCACTGTGACACAGCCCATAACTTTTTTGCAACTGGTCTGGGCAGTTCTGTTGGGCGCGCTTGTCTTTGCCGAACCTGTCGACATCTGGGTCATTCTGGGCGGAGGCCTGATTCTTGCGTCGGTCACCTTTATCACTTGGCGCGAGGCGGTTCTGAAACGCGCCCCAATCACACCGACAACGCCGCAAACCAAGCTGTGATTTTTATTGATTGACGAGTCAATAAAAAACCCTCACCATGTACTGGGTTGGGGGAATTTATGCCGAAAGTTGGAATGGAACCCATTCGCCGCGCCGCATTGGTCGAGGCAACAATAGCCGAAATCAGTGCCGCTGGGTCTTTGGATGTAACCGTGGGCCAAATCGCACGGCGTGCAGGCATGTCGACGGCACTGGCACACCACTATTTTGGCGGCAAGAATCAGATATTTTTGGCCGCTATGCGCCAGATCTTGCGCGACTTCGGTGCCGAGGTCGTCGTTGGTCTACATCATGCGCGCACGCCCCGCGCCCGGGCCGAGGCGCTGATCTCCGCCAGCTTTGCGCCATCTTGCTTTGCGCCTGCCACGGTCAGCGCGTGGATGACACTTTACGCGCAAGCGACAACACAGCCTGAAACCCTGCGCCTGTTGCGCCTTTATCAAAACAGGCTTCGGTCCAACCTGATCTACGCGCTGCGGCCGGTCAGCGCCTCGCCTGCGGCGGATGCAGATCTGATGTGCGCACTGATTGACGGGCTTTATCTGCGTTCTGCCCTTGCTGATGCACCAAGGCCGGGGGCCGCAAAAGCTGTTGCGCTACAGGCACTTGATACGCTGATAGGACCACGAGGATGACACAGCCCAACATCCTGATCTTCATGGTTGACCAGTTGAACGGCACCTTGTTCCCCGACGGTCCGGCAGAGTGGTTGCATACGCCAAACCTGAAGCGGCTGGCCGCGCGATCTACGCGGTTCGCAAATGCCTATACGGCTTCGCCTCTATGCGCACCGGGTCGTGCGGCGTTTATGTCTGGGCAACTGCCGTCTGCAACCAGAGTTTACGACAATGCGGCCGAATTTGCATCTTCAATCCCAACATACGCGCACCATTTGCGGCGCGCAGGCTACCAGACCTGCCTAACTGGCAAGATGCATTTTGTTGGCGCGGACCAGTTGCACGGTTTTGAAGAACGGCTAACCACCGATATTTACCCTCCCGATTTTGGCTGGACACCTGATTACCGCAAACCCGATGAGCGTATCGACTGGTGGTACCACACCATGGGGTCTGTCACCGGCGCGGGCGTTGCCGAAATCACCAACCAACTCGAATATGATGATGAAGTGGCCTATCACGCAACCCGCAAGATGTTCGATCTGGCCCGGAGCCATGATCCGCGCCCCTGGTGCCTGACGGTCAGCTTCACGCATCCGCATGATCCATATGTGGCGCGTAAAAAATACTGGGACCTTTACGACGACTGTAAGCATCTCATGCCAGAAGTGGGGCCAATCCCATACGATCAGCAAGACGCGCATTCCAAAAGGATCTTGGACGCAAACGACCGCGACAACTTTACCATCTCAGATCAGGATATCCGACGCTCTCGCCGCGCCTACTTTGCCAACATCTCTTATCTTGACGACAAAATTGGCGAGGTCATGGCCGCCCTCGAAAGCACACGGCAAGAGGCAACTATCCTCTTTGTATCCGACCACGGTGATATGCTGGGCGAACGAGGCTTGTGGTTCAAGATGTCCTTCTTTGAGGGTTCGGCGCGGGTGCCATTAATGATCTCGGCACCGCAGATGCAGCCGGGTCTTGTGACTGATCCGGTTAGCAATATCGACATTTGCCCGACACTCTGCGATTTAGCGGGCGTTGACATGTCAGATGTGGCTTCATGGACGACGGGCCAGAGCATCGTGCCGCAAGGGCAGGGGGTAGAGCGCACCGAACCCGTTGCGATGGAATACGCGGCAGAGGCTTCATATGCGCCAATGGTCTCGTTGCGCTATGGCAAATGGAAGTACAACCGTTGCATCCTCGATCCTGATCAGCTGTTTGATCTCGAGGCCGACCCCCAAGAGTTGACCAACTTGGCCGAAAAGCCCGCCCATCAGGGCACGCGCGCGCAACTGCGCGCCAAGTCCGAGGCCCGATGGGATCTCGAACAATTCGACAAGGATATCCGGGAAAGTCAGGCCCATCGCCGCATCGTCTATGATGCCTTGCGCCAGGGTGGCTATTATCCATGGGACTACCAGCCGCTGCAAAAGGCGTCTGAGAGGTACATGCGCAACCACATGGATCTAAACCTTCTAGAAGAAAACCAACGCTACCCCAGAGGCGAATGATCCATCTTCATCTTGCCAAATAAACTCCCGCCGGAGGCGACCATGACCTATCCAACCCAACCCACCGCCAGTCATTTTATTGGCGGCGCGTACGTCGAAGACACCAGCGGCACACGCATCGATGTGATCTATCCTGCGACTGGTAAAACGATTGCCCACGTGCATTCAGCCACGTCTGCAATCATCGAACAGGCCCTTGCGTCCGCGCGCAGCGCGCAATCGAAATGGGCGGCGCTAACCGGAACGGAACGGGGCCGCATCCTACGACGAGCGGCGGATATCATGCGTGCGCGCAATCACGAATTGTCCGTCCTCGAAACCTTTGACACTGGCAAGCCTTATCAGGAAACCAGTGTTGTTGATGCAACCAGCGGCGCCGACGCTTTGGAATACTTCGGTGGCATGGCGGCAACATTGACGGGCGAGCATATCCAGCTGGGCGAGGATTGGGTCTATACCCGTCGCGAACCTTTGGGTGTTTGTGTTGGCATTGGCGCATGGAACTATCCCACACAGATCGCGTGCTGGAAGGGGGCGCCGGCCTTAGCTTGCGGCAACACCATGGTGTTCAAGCCCTCTGAGACGACAACGCTGTGTGCATTGAAAGTGGCTGAAATCCTGCATGAGGCAGGCGCGCCCGCCGGCGTCTACAATGTCATTCAGGGTTTGGGCGATGTGGGCGCTACTCTTGTCAGTCACCCGGGCGTTGACAAGGTCTCGCTCACCGGGTCGGTGCCGACCGGGCGCAAAGTCTATGCGGCGGCGGCGGCGGGCATCAAACATGTCACCATGGAATTGGGGGGCAAATCGCCTCTGATCATCTTCGAGGATGCAGATATTGAAAACGCTGTTTCCGGAGCGATTCTAGGGAATTTCTATTCCTCTGGGCAAGTGTGTTCTAATGGCACGCGTGTCTTTGTGCATAAGGACATCAAGGATGCATTCCTTACCCGGTTGTCCGAGCGTTTGGCTGCTGCGGTCATTGGAGACCCGCAAGACCCCGAAACCAGCTTTGGCCCGATGGTCAGCGCGCGACAAATGGAGATTGTACAGGGCTATATCGCCAAAGGCGAGGCCGAAGGGGCACGGTTGGTCTGTGGTGGTGAACGTCTTGACCGGGAGGGTTTTTTCGTCGCACCTACTGTTTTTGCGGACGTCACTGACGATATGATCATTGCCCGCGAAGAGATCTTTGGGCCGGTCATGGCTGTTCTTGATTTTGAGGATGAGGCTGATGTGTTGGCGCGGGCCAATGACACTGAATTTGGATTGGCTGCTGGTGTATTCACCAGTGATTTGACACGCGCACACCGTGTGGCTGCAGGGTTCGAAGCAGGCACCTGTTATATCAACACCTATAATGACGCGCCGGTCGAGGCACCTTTTGGTGGAACAAAGCAGTCTGGTGTCGGGCGCGAAAACTCCAAGGCTGCAATCGCGCATTACAGTCAGCTCAAGTCGGTTTATGTGCGCATGGGCGATCTGGAAGCGCCATTCTGATATGTTGAGACACCCTTTTTTGGAGCGCGCCCACCCTCCCACCCCGCTCTCTAAAAAAGGGTGGTTGAAATCGTGGCTTGGGCTGCTGGACATACGCGATCTTGCTGGCAGTTATCGACGTCGTGCTGTGTTTGGCTACGCTCGTTTTTCTCTGTGTAAAAGGTAAAACATGGAAGCAGATTTTGTTATTATCGGTGCAGGTTCAGCAGGTTGTGCCGTGGCGTACAGATTGGCCGAGGCCGGGCAATCGGTGCTTGTGATCGAGCATGGCGGCACGGATGCCGGCCCCTTCATCCAGATGCCAGCCGCTCTGAGCTATCCCATGAACATGAAGCGATATGACTGGGGCTATGTTTCAGAACCTGAGCCGCATCTTGGCGGGCGTCAATTGGCCTGTCCGCGTGGCAAGGTCATCGGTGGATCTTCGTCCATCAACGGCATGGTCTATGTGCGCGGTCACGCGATGGATTATGATCACTGGAGCGAGGCTGGTGCCGACGGTTGGTCGTATTCGGATGTGTTGCCGTATTTCAAACGGATGGAAAATTGGGATGCAGCAGGTCATGGCGGTGATCCGTCCTGGCGCGGTACAGATGGACCCTTGCATGTGACGCGTGGGCCACGCACCAATCCCCTGTTCCACGCCTTTGTCGAGGCGGGGCGTCAAGCGGGCTATCAAGTCACCAACGATTATAATGGCCATCAACAAGAGGGCTTTGGCCCGTTCGAGCAAACCGTTCACAAGGGGCGTCGGTGGTCAGCGGCAAACGCTTATCTGCGGCCTGCACTCAAGCGCCCGAACTGCGACATGATCCGCGGGTTGGTCGAGCGTGTCGTCATCGAAGACGGCCGCGCCGTGGGCGTGGCGCTGGCGGGTGGCACTGTCATTCGTGCGCGGCGCGAAGTGATACTTGCGGCGTCGTCCATCAATTCGCCAAAGATCCTCATGTTGTCGGGCATCGGCCCGGGTGCGCATCTGGCGCAGCACGGCATCGACGTCGTGGCCGACCGCCCCGGTGTAGGTGGCAATTTACAGGATCATCTGGAAATGTATGTTCAGGTGGCCTCAAAACTGCCAATCACGCTCTATAAACACTGGAACATCGTCTCAAAGGCGCTGATCGGGGCGCAGTGGATGTTGACGGGCACCGGCCTTGGTGCATCAAACCAATTCGAAAGCTGTGCGTTCATCCGTAGTCGGGCAGGCGTGCCTTATCCCGATATCCAGTATCATTTTTTGCCCATTGCGGTGCGCTATGACGGCAAGGCTTCGGCCGAGGGGCATGGATTTCAGGCACATACCGGGCCGATGCGCTCGCCGTCGCGCGGGGCGGTCACACTGCGTTCTGCCAACCCCAACGACACACCGGTGATCCGCTTTAACTATATGAGTACGGAGCAGGATTGGATTGATTTTCGCCGGTGCATTCGTCTAACCCGCGAGATTTTTGCTCAGCCAGCCTTTGCGCCTTATATGAAACATGAAATCCAGCCCGGCGCAGGTGTGCAAAGCGATGACGCCTTGGATGAGGCCATTCGCGAACATGCCGAAAGCGCCTATCACCCCTGTGGCACCTGCCGGATGGGGCGCGCAGATGACAAACACGCGGTGGTTGACCCACAGGGACGGGTCATCGGGGTAGAGGCGTTGCGCGTTGTCGACAGCTCGGTTTTTCCACGCATCACAAATGGTAATCTCAACGGGCCGTCCATCATGACTGGCGAAAAGATGAGCGATCATATTCTTGGCCGAGATCCGCTGGCCCGCAGCAATGACATCCCTTGGGTACATCCCGACTGGGAAACTGCGCAGCGTTAAGCCTGTCTGTCGTTTGAGTTTGAGTTCTTAACGCCTCTGGCGCACGTTAAGATTATGTTCATGCTTTGTATCTTAGCTGTACTTTCGTTTGTACCCACACTGGCCTGTTGTGACATTGTTGGCACTGTTCGTGTCATTGATGGTGATACAATCGATGTCGGAACGGACAGGATCAGACTGCACGCCATTGATGCGCCGGAAATTGATCAGACATGCGAAACTAGAAACGGGAACCTGTTTGCCTGTGGGATATGGGCACGCACGCAGGTGCATGAACGATTCCAAGGTCGCGTGGCAACCTGCGATCCTCTTGATGTTGATCGATATGGCCGGATTGTTGCGCAATGCCGTGTCGCTGGCGAAGATATGGGTTGGGTCATTGTTTCCGAGGGCTGGGCCTTGGCTTTTCGCCGCTACGGGATGGACTATGACCTTGTAGAAAAAGCGGCGCTTATCACAGCACGCGGGCTGCACGGGGTGCGCATGGTGACGCCAGCACAACATCGTATGGTCCGGGACAAGGGTTTGTTTCCTGCTGATCCCAGATGCTCAATCAAGGGCAACATTTCCCCAAACGGAAAGGTATTTCATGTTCGGGGGCAGCATTTCTATCGCCGAACGCGCATCAACGAGGCGCAGGGCGAGAGGTGGTTCTGTTCCGTATCGGACGCACAGAAAAACGGTTGGCGCGCAGCGCGACGCTAAAGCGTGTTGCGTGTAATCGGTAACAAAAGAACGCTGCCTTTCCCTCAGGTCGAACGCGTTTTTTGTTTCATCTCGAATCCAATAAAGCGCAACACGCTATAAAGCGTTATGCGGAAAACCGACATCATTTTAAGCTGCCTGAAATCAAAGATCTCGACGCACAAGGTTATGGCCGATGTTCCAGGTGTTTTGTAAGACGCTACAGTCTGGTGGTTCGGTACACGTCGGCCCCGCATCTTTGGGTCGTGCCCTATCTGGTCTGCAGCAGGGTTTAATTTACAGCATATGGCAGCACATCCCGAGTGTCTGGATCAACTGACAGCTGCCGCTCTAGCGGCGGAACAGAGCGTTGGTGACAGGTCTTGCGTTCACAGATCCTGCACGAAATCCCGATGGGTTCGAAAGCCTCTGAACGGCCAACGTCCAATCCATCCGCATAGACCAAGTTAAGCGCATGTTTGACCTCGCAGCCTAAGGCAATCGCATAGCGGCGTACCGGCGCGCCAAAACGCCCCCCAGTTTTCGACACATCCCGTGCGAGGCTGATATAACGAATACCGTCCGGCGTTTCGGCCAATTGCCTTAGGAACTGTCCCGGTTGTTCGAACGCGCGATGTACGTTCCACAGCGGGCATGCGCCACCAAACCGCGCAAATTGAAGGCGGGTTGCAGAATGGCGTTTGGTGATGGTGCCAGCCTGGTCGACCCGCACAAAGAAAAATGGAATGCCCTTGGCGCCGGGGCGCTGAAGCGTCGACAACCTGTGACATACCTGTTCGATCGAGGCACCAAAGCTGGTGGCCAGACGCTCGAGGTCGTGCCGCGTGTCTTGCGCAGCTGTCTGAAACGTGCCGTATGGCATCATCGCAGCTCCGGCGAAATAATTGGCCAGTCCGATTTTTGCGATGGCGCGGGCCTCGTCGGTCTGAAACCTTGCAAGGTCGAGCGTTGCTTCCAAAAGAGCATTTTGACGGATTAGTGCAACTTGGAGCAGTATTTGAAATGTTTGGCTTTCATGGGTCGCGCGGGTGGATATGTGCAGAATACGCGTGTCTGGATCGTAGCGACGTAAGATGTCGGTATCGTCAAACATCACTTTCACCCCGGTATGGGACAGGGCCGCAACGGCGGTTGCACGGATATTTGCATGACTGCTGTCGGTGGTCGCAAAGCGTTCGGCGGCATGGTCGACAGCATCAATATAATTGTCGCAATAGTGAAAGAAATCACGCACTTCTTCCCATGGGCTTGGCCGGGATCGGGCGTCTTCCCGGCCAAGGGCCTCGTCTAGGGATGCCAGCCGTTCGTGCGTTTGCCGGTAGCTGCGATGCAGATCAAGAAATGCCCGTGCAAGGGCAGGTGCGTTGGATGCTGCTAGCCTGAGGTCTGCCAGGGGGGGCATATCCCCGGAAAAGACCGGATCGGCAAGCGCCTCGCGCATGTCCGACACCAGCCGTGCGCCATCACCCGAACTTAACTCGGTCACGTCCAGCCCAAATTCTTGCGCTAAACTCAGCACTACAGAGGTGCTTACAGGCCGATTGTTATTTTCCATTTGGTTAAGGTAGGGAAGGGAAACGCCGAGCTTGGCGGCGAAATCTTTCTGGGTCAGGCCGATACGGGTGCGGACTTCGCGCAATTTTGCTCCGGCGTAGATTTTAGGCGCAGCCATTGGGTTCTCACTTTGCAGGTTCGCAGTTGTATTATGCTATGTTTGCAAAGCCAACTGCGCAACTGTTAAGCAATCCCAAGGCGCCGTTCGCGATAATAGACAGCCCAGATTGCCAGCAGGGCGCAGATACCGGTTGCCGCCATTATGAACAATAACGGGTATGCACCTGTTTCCGGCGTCAACAGAAAGCCTGCCAATGCCGACAGCGCGGCGCCGCCACCGATCATGATAGCGCCGCTCAGTCCGGATGCGGTACCGGCCAGATGCGGGCGAACAGACAGCGCGCCCGCGGTTGCATTGGGGATCACAAGACCATTGCCTAGCCCTACGAATGTCATCATGCCAAAGAATGATACTGGCGAGCCAAGACCAGACGTAAAGATTGCCAACGATACTAATGTTCCAAAGCCGTTGCATAGCGCGCCCCACAGAACCATGCGGTTTACGCCAAAGGTCGTAGCAAAGCGTCCGCTGAGGAAATTACCAAGGAAATAACCGATGGCGGGTGCTCCGAAAAAGAACCCAAGCATTGCGGGCGACATGTCAAAAACTTCGGTGCCGACAAAGGGTGCGCCTCCCAGATAGGCAAAGAATGAGCCAGAACAGAATGCCAAGGCCAGTGAATAGCCCCAAAACCGGGGTGAACGCAGCAACTCAGGGTACTCTCGAAACTGCTCAGTCAGTGATTTGGACGAGGGGCGCGCCGTCTCCCCCACGTCGGCGTACACAAGCCAGAACAGCAGGCCACCACACACAAAAAACAACCAAAACACAGATTTCCATCCAAATGCTTGGTCAAGCAACCCGCCCAAACCCGGAGAGATCATTGGAACAATTGCCATGCCCATGGTCACATAGCCGATCATTGATGCGGATTGATCCTGATCATAAAGATCTCGGATAATCGCGCGGCTCAGTACCATGGCAACAGCTATTATTGCTTGGCACATGCGAAAAAACAAAAATACTTCTGCGTTTGGCGAATGGATGCATCCCAGTGTCGCCAGCATGAAAAACCCTATGCCCCACAGCAGCACCTTGCGGCGGCCCAAATTGTCCGAAACCGGGCCGATTATTGTCTGCATGACAGCTGACATGGCAAGGTACAGCGCCACAGACAGTTGAATCAGCCTGTATTCAGTCTCAAAATACAGCGTCATGTTGGGCAGACTGGGCAAAAACATATTCATGACCATCGCTGACACGCCCGCAAGCAGGATCAAAGTCGCGATATGAGGCGGGGTTGTCCGATCAAGGAAGCGGACGTTTGGAGATGTTTTCATCAAGAAGAAGTATTGCTCGGATCTATACCTGTCCAGAGCAGCATTGCATCAGTGCCTCAAAATTCGCAAGTTTGCACTTTGCATTATATATACTGAATAATATTTGCAAATATTCCAAAACGTCGTTTCCGTGGCGCTTTGAGCCATGTATGGTCGCCCGAAACGAAAGACGGGGACACCATGCAAGATATTCTGAAAGAGCTCGGATCGCGCCGCGCCAATGCCCGTCTTGGTGGGGGGCAAAAGCGCATTGATGCTCAACACGGGCGTGGCAAGCTGACCGCGCGCGAACGTATCGATTTGCTGCTGGACGAAGATTCGTTCGAAGAGTTTGACATGTTCGTCACCCACACCTGCACCGATTTTGGGATGGAGTCGCAAAAGCCCGCGGGGGATGGTGTTGTCACGGGATGGGGCACGATTAACGGCAGGATGATCTATGTGTTCAGTCAGGATTTCACCGTCTTTGGTGGGTCGCTTTCCGAAGCGCACGCTCAGAAAATCTGCAAGATCCAGGACATGGCCATGCGAAATGGTGCGCCGTTGATCGGGATTAACGATTCCGGTGGTGCGCGTATCCAAGAGGGCGTTGCCTCGCTCGCAGGCTACGCCGAAGTGTTTCAGCGCAACATCATGGCCTCGGGCGTGGTGCCGCAAATCTCTGTAATCATGGGGCCCTGTGCCGGTGGCGCGGTCTATAGTCCCGCGATGACCGATTTTATCTTTATGGTCAAAGATACCTCTTACATGTTCGTGACCGGCCCTGATGTCGTTAAAACTGTGACCAACGAGGTCGTTACCGCCGAAGAATTAGGTGGCGCAAGCACCCATACCAAAAAATCCTCGGTCGCTGATGGAGCGTTTGAAAATGACGTAGAAGCCTTGGCCGAGGTGCGCCGTCTTGTGGATTTCTTGCCGCTTAATAACCGCCAGAAACCGCCCAAGCGCCCATTCTTTGACGAACCGGGCCGCATTGAAGCGTCGCTGGATACCTTGGTGCCAAATAATCCCAACAGCCCTTACGACATGAAAGAGCTGATCCTGAAAGTTGCGGACGAAGCTGATTTTTATGAAATTCAGGAAGACTTTGCCAAGAACATTATCACCGGTTTCATACGTCTTGAGGGTCAGACCGTGGGCGTTGTGGCCAACCAGCCGATGGTTTTGGCTGGCTGTCTGGACATTGACAGTAGTCGCAAGGCGGCGCGGTTTGTGCGGTTCTGCGATGCATTTGAAATTCCAATTCTGACGCTTGTGGACGTTCCCGGATTCCTGCCCGGTACAAGCCAGGAATACGGTGGTGTGATCAAACATGGCGCAAAGCTGCTGTTCGCTTACGGAGAGGCGACGGTGCCAAAGGTGACCGTGATCACGCGCAAGGCCTATGGCGGCGCTTACGATGTAATGGCCTCGAAGCATTTGCGCGGCGATTTCAACTATGCTTGGCCCACCGCCGAGATCGCAGTAATGGGGGCCAAGGGTGCTACCGAAATCATCCACCGTACTGACTTGGGCAATGCAGACAAGATCGCTGCCCACACGAAAGACTACGAAGATCGCTTTGCCAATCCTTTCGTGGCGGCAGAAAAAGGTTTCATCGACGAGGTGATTCAGCCCAGATCGACGCGCAAACGGGTCAGTCGTGCCTTTGCCGCTCTGCGTGGTAAGTCGCTGCAAAACCCGTGGAAAAAGCACGACAACATTCCATTGTGAGGCCCAAACCCCGTGACTGATCCTGTCTTTCATATGATTTCGGGCGGCCCGCGTCCCGTCGCCCCGTTTTCTCACGCGGTTGAGAACGATGGTTGGGTGATCCTGACTGGGCAGATGCCGACCGACCCCAAGGCACCGGATGCGCCGTTGCCCGAAGGCATCGAAGCGCAGACGCGGCGGGTGATGGATAATCTGGCGCTTATACTCGCCGGTCTGGGCCTTGACCTGACCCATGTGATGCAATGCCGCTGTTTTTTGACAGCCTTCGAACGGGACTACAAAGTCTTTAATGATACCTACCAATCGTACTTTCCAGCTGATCGCCGGCCGGCACGCACCACCGTTGGGGTCACAGCTCTGGCAGTGGGCGCTTTGGTTGAAGTCGACTGCATCGCAAGGCGGCCCGCATGAGCGCGCGCTGGCACGATATTGCGCACGCAAAGGTTGGTGTGACCCATTGCAGGCATCTGCCGCCACGCTTTGATTTTGCTGTCCAAACAGTATTGCCGCGTGGGCGACCGCGTCGTCTGGCCCATCAAATCCGGCAGGATCTCTGGCGGGCGCTTCGGCGCGTTCGCGGCTTTTCGCCGGTTATCCGTCTGGAGCCTGTTCCAGATGGGTGGCTGGTGACCGCAGGGGGGCGTCTGACAGGCAGGCTGGCTGCGGCAGATATGGCGCGGGCCACGACGGTTCTTACAGACTCAAGAAATCGGTTGCGCTGGATGCGCCATGCAGGAAACTCATCATGACG
>Ga0206677_10002715_pt1 | contig 15307 bp, 10 predicted proteins | sample M130m12015metaG_FD_155475 | JGI IMG/M metagenome (GOLD analysis project Ga0206677, IMG submission 155475) | Ammonia-oxidizing marine archaeal communities from Monterey Bay, California, United States - M1 30m 12015 | ecosystem: Environmental > Aquatic > Marine > Intertidal zone | place: USA...
GCAGCATTGTCACAACGACGTCTGAGACAAAACAGTCACATCCGCGAACTTACGCGCGAAGTGCGGGTGTCAGCCGAGCAATTTGTACAGCCCCTATTTGTCATCGAAGGTCTCACCGAGAAACAATCTGTGCCCGGGCTGAATGGTGTGTACCGTGAGACGATCGCATCGCTGATTACTCAGATGGAAGCCGATCTGGCAGCTGGCATTAGTAAATTTCTACTGTTTGGCGTGCCCAAAGCCAAAGCCTTGCATAACTTTGATTTTAGCTTTTTAAGCACACAAGTCCGCGCACTTAAACAGCACTTCGGGCACAGCATCTGGTTAGCGGTAGACGTCTGCCTGTGCTCATCTACCGAACACGCTCACTGTGGTGTCATAAATGACGATGGCGATCATGTCCTCAATGGCGATACAGTCGCCGCGCTGAGCGATGCCGCAGTAAGTTACGCAGCAGCCGGAGCCGATTGTGTGGCGCCCAGCGACATGATGGATGGACGCGTTGCCGCCATCCGCCATGCACTTGATTCCGCCGGCCTCGAACGTACCGTTATTATGAGCTACTCGGCAAAATTCCATTCCGGCTTTTACGGCCCATTCCGCTTGGCTGCAGATTCGTCACCAGCGCCGGATAACCAGCTCACCGACCGTTCCAGCTATCAGATCGATCCGGCACGACCGAATGATGCTTTATTAAGTTCTGCGCGTGATGCAGATGAAGGCGCTGATATTCTCATGGTGAAACCTGGCCTGCCTTACCTCGATGTGCTGGCTGATTTATCGGCCGAAATTCCATTACCGTGGGCTGTGTATCACACCAGCGGTGAATGCGCTGCACTTGAGTTGCTTGCCCGAGAACAACTTGCCGACCGCACACAAAGCAATCTTGAAACCTGGATGGCATTTGTCCGTGCGGGCGCCAGTATCATTATTTCTTATAACGCCCGGTTCGCGCCGGAGTGGCTCAGCAGCAAAACTTAAAAGCCCCGATACCATGACCCAATCTGCCGATTTTTTCGCCCGATCCCGCAAGGTCACACCCGGCGGCGTGCACTCGCCGGTGCGCTCACTGCACTCGGTTTATGCCCATCCTATTTTTATCGATTCGGCATTCGGCTCACAATTGATTGATGTCGATGGTGTGAGTTACACCGACTACTGCATGGCATTTGGCCCACTGATCCATGGCCACTCCGACCCCACCGTGTATCGGGCAGCATCCGAAGCACTGAAAACCGGCTGGAGTTATGGTGCTGCGGAAACTGCATCACTGCAGCTGGCAGAACTCATCACCGGCGCCATTCCATGGGTAGACAGTATTCGCTTTGTCAGCTCCGGCACCGAGGCCGTGATGTCGGCACTGAGGCTTGCACGTGCCGCCACCCGTCGCGAAAAAATATTAAAATTTTCCGGCTGCTATCATGGTCACAGCGATGCCATGCTCATCGATTCAGGGTCTGGATTGGCCGCAACTGCGACAGCAGGCAGCGCCGGCATCACTCCGGGAGTAATACAGGACACGCTGGTATCTCCGCTCGATAACCTCGAGGCTCTGCGAGACGCATTTTCTCAATCGGGCAATGAGATCGCTGCAGCAATTATTGAACCACTGCCGGCTAACTACGGCTTATTGCCGCAGACCGACGAGTTTCTTCAGGAACTTCGTCAACTCTGCTCGCAGTATGGCTGCCTGCTAATTTTTGACGAGGTGATCACCGGCTTTCGCTTTGGATTTCGTGGCTATGCGGAAGTTAGTGGCGTGACTCCCGACCTTGTTACCTACGGAAAAATCATTGGCGGAGGGTTTCCGGTAGGTGCATTCGGCGGTCGTCGCGAACTCATGGAACTTATCGCTCCGCAAGGGCCCGTGTATCAGGCCGGCACCATGAGTGCCAATCCGCTGGCCATGAAGGCCGGGCGTGCGGCACTCGAATTGCTAATTGGCCTACCGATATATGAAGAACTTGAGAAGCTCGGGCAACTGCTCAGTAACGCGATGGTCGACTGTGCCAATGTATATATGCAACAGCGGGGCTCTTTGTTCTGGTTGTGCGCCACTGAGAGCGCTGCACTTAGCGAAAAAAAATCACTGCCAATACGCTCCATTAACCAGCTCCCCGATACAACAGCTTATGGAAAGCTATTTCGTCACTGCTTAGAGGATGGCATCTATCTGCCGCCCAGCGCATTTGAAGTTGGGTTTTTATCGGCGGCACACACCGAAAGCGACATCATCGAACTTGTCGACTCACTAAAACGATTTCAGTTGAACAACGATTAACATGAAATAACGAATTGACAAAATATGCTTATTATTGATCTTCTCTGATTTTTTACTGATCTTTTTTCTTAACTTACAAATGGAAACTATCATGTCTGAATTTAATGGCGTTACGGTTGTTAAAGCCGCCAATATTTATTGTGACGGCAAGGTCAACAGCCGCACGGTAAAATTTGCCGACGGCACAAAAAAAACGCTGGGTATTATGATGCCTGGCGATTACAGCTTTAATACCGATGCCAAAGAGGTCATAGAGGTTCTTGCTGGCAGCATGGACATCAAGCTTGCCGGCTCAGACTTATGGAAAACCTATACGGCAGGCAGCCGCTTTGAGGTACCGGCCAATTCGAGCTTCGACCTAAACGTGACTCAGGTGAGTGATTATTGCTGCAGTTACATCAGCTGAGTCCATTCCATTCAATCTGACCATCAACAGCCGTGCGAATCGAAAAAAAACCCAGCGACTTTGGCTTAAGCACTTAAGGCACGAAGCACATTATTTATCAGCGCCTCGCGTTCAGCGCTAAGCTCGGCATTAAGGCTGTCATCGGGCTGAAAACCCTGCACAGCATCAGGAGATAAAACTCCGGCATCTGCCAACAACCGCTCTAATACTTTTTGCCTATCACGCAATACCCAGAGTTCATGAGTGAGCGCAATGAGTGCGTCACCAAGTTTATCGATATCTTCAGGCTTCAGACGATTTGCACTCATGAGCTTTTCCTATTAATGCGGTGCCGGTTTCCGGCCCGTTAACACATACGGATAATGAGACTGACCAAGCCCCTGCCAAACGACATCGACAAAGCCCGATGATTTGGCCATAGCAATAAAATCAGTCATGGCGTACTCACGCCAATAAGGGTCACCACCCACCACTTGGTTCCAGAAGTCAGCGCTCCAGACTTCATGTGCAGAAAGCGAGCTGTAGGGTTTTACATCAGCCATCAGCAGTGCCCCGCCCACTTTGCACAAACGAAACTTTTCCGCCATTACCTGCTCAGCTGCTGACCTAGGCAACTCATGAAATACCGCATAAGAACACACCAGATCGTATTGCGCAGATTGCAGCCCAGTTTGCTCAGCGGCTGCCTGCAATAGACTCCAGCTCGCGCCCTGTTCGTTGCCGCGGCGTTGTGTCTGTTCTAACTGCCGGGGGCTGAGATCGAGCGCTGTGATACAGGCATCCGGGTAAGTCTCGGCCAGTGCTGCGGTAAACTGCCCACTGGCACAACCCATTTCAAGTATGCGCTCTGGGCTGTCACAAAGTGCTGCCGCAGCCGCTGCCATTCGCTGTGCATGCAAAACGCCTGCAAGTGCTCTGCCCACCATGTGAAAGTGGATCAACTCGCCATGCACAAAGCCCATGTAATCGTGCCCGTCCCAACCGCCCATGGAACGATGGAACTCATAGCCTTCCCAGTATGCAGGCAGTATTAAATCAGGCGCATACTGCAATGTACTGCCGCCACTTTTAGCAGCATCAAGCGCCGAACTCAGCGCCACCGGCATTTCTGCAAATGCATCCATCGCTATACGCCCATGGGCGGCCAGCATCCATTCGCGACACAATCGCAATACCCGAAAAGCTTGCGAATCGCTGAGCTGACGAACAGCCTTGGCCTGCATTGAGACGAAGTCCAGGTTGGTACCCGGTTGCGGATAGTCAAATATTGCCCCTGGATTAATGCCGGCAACCGCCGGATCAGCTTCCAGGCGGTTGGAGCAACCTCGCAGATCAGTCAAAAAATCAATACTCGCGCGCCCACGCTGCTCTAACTGATAAGCCGTCACTGCGCCCCCCTTTTACATTGCGCCCAACGGCATAGGGTTGCCGTTGATCTCGATAATTCCATCACGCAAGGTCACACTGCCGCTGTAGCCAGCATCCGTTTTTTCAAAAATGCCCTGCCGAACAAAGTTATACAACAACACCGGAGCTTGTTCACGAGCGACTTTTTCGACTTCAGCAGGATCAGCTGTTTTACCTTGAGCCCGAATAGCAGAAACCAACTGATTGGCTGTGTATTCAGTTGCTAAAATCAGCGCCATTTGATCGGACATATCAATATAGGTATCTGCGTTAATAATCTGCAGCCATAATGCTGTATCCGCAATACTGAAACTTTCATACGCTGGAAGGCCGGCACCATTGAAAGCCAAATTTAACCCAGCACTAAAACTTTCTGTTTGCCACTGCGTTTGCAATGGACCAAATTCAAATGTGGGTGATGCAGCCGCTAGCTGATAAACCGCTGCACGCAAATCCTCTGGTGGCACGTCAGAAACCTGCCCCGCTTGGTTCATCTCGACAAGATCATTGAGCGCAGCAATATCGAGACCAGCGAAACGCAGCGCCAAACGCATATCGCTTACATCAAGATCTCCGGCACCGGTCACCTTCTCGATCGCATATAGAGCGTCTATATTGACGGTCCGACCGCTGCTATCGGCTTCTACATTCATGTCCAAAGAAAGATTTGCCATATTAAATACTTCTTCACCCAAAGCATCCTCTGCAATAACTGATGCTAATCCAATGCGCCCCGCACCAACCCATACGGCAGACTGAATCAATTGGTGATTACCGGTGTAGCTAAACCCGGAAACCGTTGTTTTGCCAGACAGCGCATCAAAGCTGAAGTTCTCGCATCTGGCGTCAAAAATAATTTCGCCACTATAGACATTCGCCGTACCCGTATAGTTAAACCCGCTGAACTGTATTACAGTCGATTTTTGATCAACTTCAAATGAAGGCGCGTCACCATAAAAGCTCACGACGCCTAAGAAACCAAGTTGTGAGTGCTGACGCAATAGATAAGGCACGCCAAGGTATTCGCGCAGGCGTTTGAGATCGCCCGAGGATGCATCCAACCCTGTTACTGCAGAACCAAGGCCTATTTTTATACCGTCGTTAATCATCACTGGACCATGATCTAGTGTGACAGTGAAAAGCAGCTTGCCCTCCAATGCTTCCTTGTAAAGATCAATGATTTCGGCCTCACTATCTAGGTCTGCATTGATCATTGCCGCGAGCTGATCTCGGTAGCCATCACTAAAACGCGCCGAAATTACTGCGCTGCTGGAGAACCAGTTACGCTGATAATTCTCAAGCTTGATTATGCCAATATCATGGTATTCGCTATTAAACAAAGCCACCCGATCCTCAGCTATCGACTTAGCAGCAAAACCGGCAATGCCGGGCGCGGCAACCGCTAAAAACAACACGGCAATGACAAGCGCAAGTAACTTTTTCATACCAACCCCGTAAACAACAAATAATCAAGCAAAAGACGACATCAACATCGCGTTTAACCGCGCCATCCCAATGCGGGTTTTAGACTATCACAAATTATCTCAGTGCTCGCATCAGTGAAATTCATAGCACTTGGCCGGTGACAGAACAAATCACGGCAGAACGATGAACTAAGTTATGCGAAGAGTTAATATCTTGCTAACTTAGCAAATCGTTAACGGGCATTTCCATGAAACCACTGCTCCGCGTAATAAAGCGTCTTGTCCAGCTTATACTTATCCTTACCATCGGCATTGTGGTCTGGATGTACATCGATGAGCCAACACTCGCCACCCGGGTCATTAAACTGGCTGTGCTCGGTGATACCGGGCCAACGCATGCAGTGGCAGCTAATGGCTTTAGCGAACCTTCAATGACCAAGCTGAGCCCCGGCACCATTGATCAAGAGGCCATCGACCAAGCTTTGGCGTACGGTACAAGCACTAACTCGCATGCGCTGTTAATTTATCATCAGGGTCGTCTCGTTCTGGAGCACTACTACCCCGAATACGACGCACAAACGTATAGTGCAACCGCTTCTATGCATAAATCGGTCCTCGCAATGCTCATTGGCATTGCCATCGAACAGGGGCATATTCAATCTGTATCCGAACCTGCCGCTAACTATATTAGCGAATGGGCTGATGACGCACGCAATGAAATCACCATTGAGCAGCTATTAAGACAAACAAGTGGCATCGACTTCCCCACCTTCAGTTTTAATCCGACAGGCGGGTTTTTTAAGTTTTTTTTAGGCGATGACATTACCTCAGTGACACTGGCAGAGCCTGCATGGACAACAGCGGGTTCGCAATTCGACTACAACAATGTTGGGCCACAAGCTCTGGGGATCTTGCTGGAACGCGCTACCGGTCAAAAATACGCCGACTATCTGGAACAAAACCTCTGGCTAAAAATCGGCGTCGATCCGGCCAGTGTGCAAGTGGATAAAGAAGGTGGAATGGCCCGCACGTTTTGCTGCTTAAATGCTACCGCCCGCTCATGGCTGAAAATCGGGCTGCTGCATCTCAACAAAGGTCAACTCAATGGGGAACAGATAGTTCCAGATGAATGGATGTACGCATCAGTTGTGCCAGGAGAAAAAGAAGCAAACTATGGCTACCTGACCTGGCTGGGCACAGAATACAAAAAGCAACAACGCTACAACAGCAAAGGCTCAACCTCGGTCTATCATTCAGAGCCCTACTTGATGAATGACCTAATCTATTTCGACGGCTTCGGCGGTCAACGAGTGTACGTCATACCTTCAGAAGACCTCGTTATTGTGCGAACCGGCGATGTCAGCATGGATTGGGATGATGCCTTACTGCCAAACACACTTGTCCGCGGCATTCACTAATAGCGCTTACATCGATTGAAAGTAATTGTAGAGGGCTTCAATTTCGATGTCTGTGAAGTAGATATAACGATGCTGAGCAACTTCAATCATCTGATAATCAATCTCGCGGTCGCCGAGAGCAACGCCAGTGCGCATTAAACGCTGTAAGTTCTCAGCGCTATAGGCTTTACCGATTTGCAGATCGGGGGCGATCGGCACTCTAACTCGGCCATTATCACTGTGGCAAGCTTCACAGGCACTTTTCACCAAATACGATCCGTGTTCTGACGAACCCGGCGTAAAGTCAGCCGATACACGCGGCTGCGAATGATCAATAAGATCCGCCGCATTTGGTGGAAACTCACCCAAAGCATAACGAATATTCCCATAAGGGTAGTAACTGTAATCGCCCTTCATTCCATCGACTACAGGCAAGCTTTTTATATAAGAAACAAGAGCCGTCAAATCCCGATCGCTCAGATGAAAATACGCAAAGGTAGGCATTGCCGGCTGAACACTGCTGCCATCAGGCCGAATACCATGACGCAGCGCGCGAACAAATTCGGCAGTCGTGTAATCACGAGCCTTCCAGGTGAGATTAGGGGCAAGCGAGTGAACCCCCTTCCGACCGGAAACGTAATAGACAGTGCCCTGAAGATCAGCGCCATGACACCAGAAGCAACCACGAGTCTGCGCCAGACGCTCGCCTTCGGCAATAACTGCGGGGTCATCACTGAGCGGAATATCCATTAAAGGCGCATCGTAGCGCTGGGAAAAGTTCTCGGCCGACGCCCACCAAGCATACCCGTAACCCAACAGGGCTACTGCAAAAATGGCAACCAACACACCCAATAAGACATCAAACAAACGATTCATAGCACACTAAACCAAGCCTTTTCTCCGCCGGAAGCCGGATTATTCAGCACATTGCAGTTAAAATCACCGCGAGAAGTCGATGCTGTAGGCTATATTAGCAGCATTGTCATCCGGACTGGAGCGACTGGCATCGCATTTTTCGAGTTGCTTAGCTTCCAGCACATTTTAGGCACACCCGAGACACTATGAAGATTGAAGCTCTAGGAATTCCTGAGGTAAAACTCCTGACACCGATCAAACACCAAGATTCAAGGGGGTTTTTTATTGAAAGCTACAACTGCCAGGCCTTTGCCAAACTGGGCATCGGTGTTGATTTTGTGCAGGATAACCACTCACTTTCTATACCCAAAGGCACATTACGCGGCCTGCACTTTCAGGCGCCGCCATTTGCACAGACCAAACTGGTGCGTTGCACGCGCGGCAGTATTCTGGATGTAGCCGTCGACATCCGCGCAGGTTCACCCACCTTTGGTCATGCCGTGACGGTCACGCTGGATCCCATTCAAATGCAAATGCTATTGGTTCCCGAAGGCTTTGCCCATGGCTTTTGCACGTTAGAAGACAATACCGAAGTGCAATACAAAGTGAATGCTGGCTACTCGGCCGAGTGCGATGGTGGTATTGCCTGGGATGACCCAGAATTGGACATCGAATGGCCGATAACAGGTGTTGACGTTCTGCTCTCGGACAAAGATAAAAACCACCCCACACTGGAACAACTGGATAACCCATTCAGCTATTCCCTGAAAACAAACGAGCAATAACGAACAACAAGCAATCTGTAGAATAGGGATAGACTTTTGAAAATACTTATTACCGGCGGTATGGGCTTCATCGGGTCTGCATTAGTCCGACACCTTCTTGCTAACAGCAATGTTGAAATTATCAATTTCGACAAAATGACTTATGCCGCGAACCCAGCATCATTGCTCGGTGGCGAAAACAGTCCGCGGTATACATTAATTCACGATGACATTTGTGATGCCGGTGCGGTAACTCATGCCTTCAAAACTCACCGGCCCGACGCTGTTATGCACTTGGCTGCAGAGTCGCATGTTGACCGCTCGATTGATGCCCCGGATGACTTTGTACAAACCAATCTGGTCGGCACCTTTCGTATGTTGCAGGCTGCACTTGAGCACTGGGGCACACTAGATACTGCAAGCAAAGCAGCTTTCCGCTTTTTGCATATCTCCACCGATGAAGTATTTGGTTCCTTAGGCGCTAGCGGCCAGTTCACTGAAACCACCCCGTACAGTCCAAATTCTCCCTACTCGGCGAGCAAGGCGGGTTCTGATCACCTGGTGCGCGCATGGCATGAGACTTATGGACTGCCAGTGGTGATTACCAATTGCTCAAACAACTACGGTCCGTGTCAGTTCCCGGAAAAACTCATTCCGCTCATGCTTCTGAAGGCACTGGCAGGTGAACCATTGCCAGTATATGGCGAAGGCATCAACATTCGCGACTGGCTGTATGTGGATGACCATGCGCGCGCATTGGAAACCGTATTGCTGATGGGAAAGGTTGGAGAAACCTACACCGTAGGTGGCAACTGCGAGCGGAAGAATATCGACGTTGTACACGCCCTGTGTAACATCATGGATGAACTTGTCCCCAACAATGCGCCGCACAGTAAGCTTATTACCTACGTTAAAGATCGGCCCGGGCATGATTTACGCTATGCGATTGATGCCAGCAAAATAAGCCGCGAACTTGGCTGGCAACCGCAAGAAACTTTTGAAAGCGGTCTGAAGAAAACCGTAGACTGGTATTTGCAGAATCGCGATTGGTGGCAGACTATTTTAGATGGCAGCTATCAACTCGGTCGCCTTGGCACCAACCCGAAACACTAGAGGGATACAACATGTCGAAAGGGATCATACTCGCAGGCGGTTCAGGCACGCGCCTTTATCCGGCAACTCACAGCGTCAGCAAGCAGCTGCTGCCAGTCTATGATAAGCCAATGATCTACTACCCGCTGTCCACACTCATGCTGGCCGGTATTCGCGAGATCCTGATTATTACCACTCCGCATGACAACGAACAGTTCCGCAGGCTCTTAGGTGATGGCAGACAATGGGGGATTAATCTAGAATACGCTATCCAGCCAAACCCCGAAGGCTTGGCGCAGGCTTTTCTAATCGGCGCCGACTTCATCGGTAATGATGCCTGTGCACTGGTGCTTGGTGATAATATTTTTTATGGCGGCGGGTTCAGCGACTTATTACAACAAGCGCTCAGCAAAACCGAAGGTGCAAGCGTATTCGCCTATCAGGTATCGGATGCCAAAAGCTTCGGCGTTGTCGATTTCGATAAAAATGGCAAGGCCTTAAGCATTGAAGAGAAGCCTGCAAAACCCAAATCCAATTGGGCCGTTACTGGTTTGTATTTTTATGACAGCAATGTGGTGGACTATGCGCGCGAGATCAAACCATCAGCACGCGGCGAACTGGAAATTACCGAGCTTAATAATATGTACTTAACACAAGGTAAGCTCAATGTTGCGCTGCTTAATCGTGGTTTTGCCTGGCTGGATACCGGCACACACAAATCACTGCTTCAGGCATCGGAGTTTGTGCACACCATCGAGGAACGTCAGGGCTTAAAGATCGCGGCTCCCGAAGAAGTGGCGTATCGGATGAAATTTATTGACGCGGCTCAGCTTGAAGCCTTGGCCGCTCCGCTTGAAAAAAGCGGCTACGGCGTCTACCTAAAGCGCCTTCTGGTCGATGCCTAAAAGCTCTTCACCCACAGTCGATTGGGGATTTGGATATCAGCAAACCAGGTGTTACCGGCGCGATAAAACCGCCACCAGATTTTGTTAAAAAGGTCTGGTGCAAGCCGTTCAACTATCGGTAGAGCCCAAAGCCCAGCGCACATCGTCAATCGACTTTGCCACCTGAGCGATGGTCGGACCATCAAATAGACGTCGCAGCGGCAAGCCAACTTGCAAGGATTCGGCAGTGCGTGCCATCAACTGCATTGCTAACAGCGAGTGCCCGCCCAACTCAAAGAAATCGTCGTCGACTCCGATCTTTTCAACGCCGAGCACATCACTCCAGATAGCCGTCAGCTTTTGTTCGAGCTGATTGCGCGGGGCCACATAGTTTTGCTCTTCGTTTCGCCCCCATTTAGGCACAGGTAATGCATGCCGATCGACCTTACCGTTGGGTGTTAGCGGCAGGTTATCGAGCACCATGATCACGGAAGGCATCATATAGCGCGGCAAATGGGCTTTGAGAAAACCACGCAACTCCGGTGCTTGAAGCACTTGCCGCTTCTTCGGTACCACCCAGGCCACTAAGCGGGGGTTGCCCTGAAGGTCATCGCATAAAGCCACAACTGCCCGGTCTGTTCGCTCATGCGTTGCAAGCTGCGCTTCTATCTCGCCCGGCTCAATGCGGTGCCCACGCAATTTAATTTGCTCATCGATACGGCCGGTAAACACCAGGTTGCCATCAGGCAAATAGCGGGCGCTATCGCCACTGCGATACCACCGTTTGCCATTCACCTCGACAAAGGCTGCGCTGGTGATTTCAGGCTGCTGCCAATAACCCGGTGTCACATGGGTACAGGCTATCGCAATCTCGCCGCAAATGCCCGACTCCTGCTGCTGCGTGTCAAGCAATATCACCTCAGCGCCAGCTACTGCTTTTCCGATAGGCACCAATCCGCCATGCAGCTCTGTCTGCTGATCCCCAAACCATTGCAAGGCCAACGAACACTCCGACGGCCCTAAACCATTAACAAAGATAGTGTGCGGTGGAAAGTTGCTTTTAAAGAATTCAAAGTCACCCGTTTTTGCAGCTTCACCGCCGAGCACCACCACCCGAACCTCAGTGACATCATGATGGCAAATTTTGTGGCGCATTAAATAACGATACACAGTAGGTGTGGCATGCAGAACAGTAATATTGCTCGCAGCAATTGCCTCAATTACCTCACCCAGATACGCCTCATGCTTTAAATCAAATGGACATAAGCATGCACCACTAATAAGGCCGGCATAAATATCCATCACTGCCGCATCGAAACCGAAAGGCGATAATAATGACAAGCGATCGCCAGAACCTAAACCAATAGCATTACGATAGGTTTCTGCATGATGCAACACATTGGCATGAGTTTGCATCACACCCTTCGGTTTACCGGTAGTGCCTGAAGTGAATAAAATATACGCCAAGTCATCGGCGCTCGGCTGCAGCTCCGGACTGCCAGGATCGCTTGCCGGCGCATCACTCACCGCAATCACTGGAAAATTATCCGCCAGGATCGTAGCCAAGTTCATATATTCTGCAGCAGACACAATCATTGTCACTCCGGCACTGGCAATAATGCTTTGCAGCCGTTCAGGCGGAGATTCCGGATCTAGCGGCACATAGGTCTTACCGGCTTTCAGCGTGCCCAGTAGACCTGCCAGCATTACAGCGTCATGGCCCAGCAAAAGACCTACCCGCTGAGCAGGCAGGCCAGCGGCCATGGCGAGCACATCAGCAGCAACTCGATTTGCGCGCGCAGAAAGCTCAGCATAGGTCCAAACCCGATCGCCAACCTGGACCGCTGGTCGCGCCGCATAGTGGGACAACTGCCGGGCAAATAATTCCACAACGGTAGTTGCTGCAGCGAGCGGCTGTGGTGCAGGAATAGAGACTGACTGGGCATCAACTCGCCATGAAAACCCGCTCAGTCGACGCGAATGACTCTGTGTCATGTCGACCAAGATTGATTCAAAACCTTTGAGCATTTGCTCAATAGTCGCAACATCAAAAAGGTCGCTGCTATACTCCAACGCCAACAGTAGACCGGCATTACCCTCGGTCACAGCAAGATTTAAATCGAACTTCACGGCACCACGATCAAGATGAAAAGTGTAAGACTCATCAGTGAGCTGCAATGACTGATCAAATTCGTTATGCAAATTAAACATCACCTGCACCAATGGCGGCGTCGATAAACTGCGCGCCGGTTGTAATGCCTCCAGCAGTTTTTCAAAGGGCAGATCCTGATGCTGATATGCACCCAGCGCCGTCTCGCGAACTCGTTCGAGCAAAACCTTAACATCGGGATTTCCACTTAGATCGCTGCGCATGACCAAAGTATTTAAAAAGAAACCAATTAATGATTCGAGTTCGCTGCGCTGACGCCCTGCCACCGGTGTACCAACGACGATATCCTCACGACCGCTATATCGCGAAAGCACCACGCTAAAGGTTGCCAGCAATACCATGTACAAGGTGCACTGATTGTCTATAGCGAGCTGACTGGCTGCCTGTGAGAGTGTTGCACTCAAACGTCGCTGCACCCAAGCGCCGCGATAAGATGGCACCCTCGGTCGCAATCTATCATAGGGCAACCCCAGAACCGGTGGCACGTCGAGCAACTGTTTGCGCCAGTATGCGAGCTGCCTCTCAAGCTCATCACCGGCCAGCCAGTCAAGTTGCCACAATGCATAATCAATATATTGAACCGGCAGCGGACTCAGCTCTTCGGTGCCGCGATACAAGCGGCTTAACTCATCGCACAACACACCCATCGACCAGCCATCGGAAATAATGTGATGCATCGAAATAAGCAGCACCGAATCATCTTGAGCAACGTTAAGCAGAATCGCACGCAATAACGGTCCGCGCTGTAAATCAAAGGGCTGACGGACTTCATCCAATAGTCGTGCCTCCAATACAGCATCGCTTGCCCCTGACAAAACTTCGCTGTGGATCGGAATGCAGAGCTTGGGCAACACCATCTGCACCGGATCACCATGACGCGAGGCAAATACCGTGCGCAAAGATTCGTGCCGCGCTACCAGTTGATTCAAGGCTCTCTGTAACTGTTGAACCTGCAACGCCCCCTTTAAGCGTGTGGCACGATGCAAGGTATAAGCCGTGCTATCAGGTTCTAACTGATCGAGAAACCACAGTCGCTGCTGCGACCATGACAGCGGTGCTAGCAGACGCTGCTCGGCACTGCGAACAGTAAGCGGAAGACTGCTGTCCTGACTGCAGTCTGCCACCACCTCGGCAAAACGTTCCAATACTGGGTTTGAGAACAACTCACCCAATGGTATCTGCACACGCAATCGATCACGCAAACGCGCCATCATCCGGGTGGCGAGGAGCGAATGCCCCCCAAGCGCAAAAAAGTCATCATCAAGCCCGACGGCGGATACCTCCAGCACATCACCCCAGACTTCAGCAATAACAGCCGCGATTTCTGTTAGCGGGGCACGGTAGACTTGGCGATCATTCAATTCGGGCAATGGCAGTGCCGCGATATCTAACTTACCGTTTAAGGTGAGCGGAAATACATCGACCACGATAAAGGCTGTTGGCACCATCGACTCGGGTAACATTTCCCGCAGTACACGACGCCATCCCGAGGTATTGTTTTGCTGCTTCGGCAAGAGCTGTATCCACGCCACCAAACGAGGACCGGAAGTCGAGTCTGCCAAGCGCACAACACTGCGACGAATGCCATCAATACTGCTGAGCAGCTTTTCGACCTCTAAAGTTTCAATACGCTGACCACGCAACTTAATCTGTTCGTCACACCTACCGGTAAATACCAAACTCCCATCGGGGAGGTAACGAGCGGTATCGCCGCTGCGATAGGTGAATGAATCAATAAATGCAGCTTCGGTGGCCTCAGTATCATGCCAATACCCGGGCGCGAGTCGCCTGCTTCGAATAATCAGTTCACCACAGAAAGCGCTGGGCTGATTATCATTGCCCCGCAACTCCACCTGGGTACCACTAACCGGCTTACCAATAGGAACCACACCCTGCGGGATTGAGCTGCCAGGCTGCGCAACAAACTGCAGTGCGGTGGTCGATTCAGATGGCCCAAGTCCATTAACAAACAAGGCATCCTCAGCAAAACGCTTACGAAATAGCGCAAAGTCAGCCGCAGAGGCTTCTTCGCCGCCCAGAACCAGTGCACGCACATCAGGCAACGCAGCTGTTTCCTGCATCAGCAACCGGAATACTGTCGGCGTAGCATGCAGCACAGAAACATCAAGTGACAGCAGTGCGGCTAAAGGCGCGGTCTCTTCGCGCAAGTCCACCGGGCAGACACACGCCCCAGTAACCAGACCTGCATAAATATCCATTATTGCCGCATCAAAACCATATGCTGCAAGTAACGACAAACGATCACTTGCACTCAACGACAATGACTCGGCATAACAATTAATATGCGCCTGCAGATTTGTGGCTGTTTGCGGCACACCCTTGGCTTTCCCGGTAGTCCCCGAGGTGTATAAAATATACGCAACATGGTTTGATGAGCCACATTGTGGCTGCGATACCCACTCACAGGCCGCCCATGCGGCAGAGTTTGCCGCCGAAACAGAAATCTGCTGCAACCCTGATGAGGCGTCAGACAACTGGTCGACGAGAAGCTGATGCTCTGCTGTTGTAATCACCGCAGTTATGCCGGCATCACGGCAAATATTTTCAAGGCGCCTAAGCGGAAGCTTCGGATCCAGCGGCACCCAGGTTTTATTCAATAGGCCCAT
>Ga0206677_10002717_pt1 | contig 15297 bp, 11 predicted proteins | sample M130m12015metaG_FD_155475 | JGI IMG/M metagenome (GOLD analysis project Ga0206677, IMG submission 155475) | Ammonia-oxidizing marine archaeal communities from Monterey Bay, California, United States - M1 30m 12015 | ecosystem: Environmental > Aquatic > Marine > Intertidal zone | place: USA...
AGAGAGAGTCTGATATTACAAAAGGATTATCGTTAAAGGTTCTACGAAACCCATTTTTTGAATGATGAAAATCGATTGTTTCTGGAGCTCCAATTTTCCTTCGAGAATAAATTATTCCTTCCGAATCTTTGGCTTGGGTGTACTGGTATTTTCGAAAAACAAATTCAATATTTTTTTTATTAGAATCTTCCATACCATGAGCTTTTATGGAAGCTTCAACGAATTCGTCTGCGGTAATATTTTTTATTTTTTCGCAGCTAAAAAAACCAAATGTTAAAATAAAGAGAAGTAGCAATCTTGAAAAGGGCGACATAGCTTTTGTATTTTAATGAAAAACGTAATGTAAGAAAAGTAAACTCAAAAGAAGTACAAAACCCCAAAATTTGTGTTGAGGAGTAGATGCCTCAAAAAGATTTTTGATTGAAACCAATCCGCTTTTGCTTCCTATTATGGCAATCGCCAATCCAGAGAAAATTACCCAAAAAGCACGTACAAAATAATTCATTTCTGGAAACAGAAGTTGGAGTGTGATATTCAATGGAATGGTAATCAAAAATGCGGTAAGTATACGTTTTGTATGGGGCTTGATAATTATTATTGCACTGCAAATCAACACAACGATACCACAATTGATGTAATATCTAAGATTATTTAATGTGTGTGTAAAAGCAGAGTTTGGGTTTTCGAATTTGAGGTAAAGTAAAATAAACCCCATTAGTAGTGCAGTTCCTAGGCTTACAAGAATTGCTTTACGGCCAGCATTTATTTTTTGTTTATCGTTTGCTTTGGGATTGAGATAAGTAGCATAAATATCAACAGACCACAAAGTTGCAAGAGAATTAAAGGTAGAATCAACAGTACTCATCAAAGAAGCAAATAAACCACACAAAATAACCCCTTTTACACCTACGGGTAGATATGTTTTAACGAGATAGGGAAATGCCAGATCGGGCTCACCCAGACCGTCTCCAAGAATACCGTAGAGCGCAATTCCTGGGATTACAATAATTACGGCCATAAAATATTTGATCATCCCACCAACCATAAGTCCGGCTTGTGCATGAGCAATGTCTTTTGCAGCAAGAGCTCGTTGCATTACTGTTTGATTAGCACACCAATAGTTGATGTTTAGAAAAAACAATCCAAACAGATGTGTCCAGGGTAATGTTTGGTGAGAAGCAGCTAAGTGCAGATGCATTTTTTCTGGAGTTTTTACATACAATTGTTCCCATCCTCCCAGATGATAAACGGCCACTAAACAAACTACAATCCCGCCTATGATTAATACAGAAAACTGGACAATATCAGTTTTTACAACTGCACTAAGTCCTCCGTAATAGGTGTAGATAGCAGAGAATATCCCTAAAATAAAAATCAAAATTCCAATTCGAATGATCCGATTGGAGTGTAAGAAAGCAAGTTGTTCTCCAAAAACCATATCAGCAGCATAAGCACCCCAAAAGAGAGCTGCACCTAAAGTAAGGGTTGCAAAAAGGCTGATGTTTGCCAAAGAATAAAAAAGTGCTACCTGAGACCCAAGTTTAACTTTAATGAACTGGGTTATGGTAGTAATTTTTTCTTTTAAAAACAGGGGGATAAAAACAAAAGCCCCTAATAAGATTCCTTGAACAGCATTGATCTCAAGATTAGCCTGTGCCAAACCATAAAGATATGCTGATCCCATCATACCTAAAAACTGATATCCTTGAATGTTAGTAGCTATTGTTGAAAGCGCAATCGAATACCAAGAAAGGCTTCGTGAACTCAAAAAATATTCTTCAGCAGAACTATTAGAAGCTATTTTTCCACGTAATGCAATGAATAGAATTAGTGCAAAATATCCAATAACAATAATGAAATCGATCATAGTTTTATTTTCGTGGACCTTTTTCTAAGGGTGTTTTTGGACTTTGTGTTGGAATTCTTCCCAAAACTTCGGGAAGGGAAACTGTTTTTAATCGAGGCATTACCAGCTTTGAAAAATATTCTGCCTCTTCAAGATGAGGGTAGCCTGAAAAAATAAACGCCCGGATACCCATTTGTATGTAGCCTTGAATTTTTTCATAAACTTGATCAGGATTTCCAACGATTGCAGCACCACATCCCGATCGAGCTAATCCAATTCCAGTCCAAAGATTGGGCTCTACGTAATAATCTTCGTCTGCATCATTTCGCAGTTCTGATTGTCGGGACACACCCAATGACTTTGCATCCTGTGCCCGATTTCGAATTTCATTTCCTTGTTCTACGTCAAGATTAGAAATCAAATACTTAGCATAGGCTTTTGCTTCTTCCTCTGTTTCCCGAACGATAACATGGATACGTAAACCAAATTGAACGGTCCTTCCATATCCAGCAGCTTGTTGGGTCATATTATGTATCAAACCTTTGAGTTTATTCTCTGTTTCTGGCCACATGAGGTACACATCACAAAATTCTGCGCAAAGTGCTACTCCATCAGGAGAGTATCCTCCAAAGTACAAAAGTGGACCACCATTTTGTTGATAGGGTTTGACAGGGTCGGAGGATAATTTTAATTGATAAAATTCACCTTGAAAATCTATTTCATCTTGTGTCCAAGCTTGTTTTAAAATTTCAATTACCTCTCTAGATCTGGCATAGCGTTCTGAGGAGGGAAGTATTGTACCCGGTAAATCCGAAGAGATTATGTTTACAGTTAGTCTTCCTTTTAAAATATGATCTAAAGTAGCTAGTGCACGCGCCAGCATTGGGGGGTGAATTTCTCCGCAACGAATTGCTGCAAGGAGATTGATTTGTTTTGTGAGCGGAGCCATTGCAGATGCAAATGTTAAGGTGTCTTGACCTACTTGATATGAAGACGGACACAACACATTTCTGAATCCAAGTTTATCTGCTGTTTGAACAATCTCAGAAGTATTTTCCCAACTGCTTTTAAAATCTGGATTGCGATGCCCCAAAAAATCATCATCTCCATCACAAAGTGGAGCAAACCAAGAAACTTCTACCCCGTCAAAATCTGGCTGCTCAATATTTGTTTCTCCTTTTTCCATTTTTAATTGTTCTCAACAAGTTTAACAAGAATTATTTGACTGAACAAGGTAATCTCCAAATTCTATGTACAATTAGCCCTTCTACTTTTTCAAAAAGTGAAGTTCTAAAAAAGACTTTGTCAAGGTAAGGATTGTGCTATTTTGTTTAGGAATTCCTAGAGAAAAAGAAAAAAGATCTTACAACCGATGGTTGTCAAATTAAAAAAACCCTTCAGATTTCTAAAGGGTTTTAAAAGGTTTTAAAAATATAGCGGTAAGTAAAGCGTAAAAATCAAAATGTTAATCTCGATGTAAAGATATGCTTTTTTATTTTAATTACCTTAAAACTCAAGCTTTCAAATCATGAATTTTCTTAAATTTTTGGCAGCTTTTTCTGGAGTAAGGTCACGCTGAGGAGATCCAAACATTTCGTATCCTACCATGAATTTTTTTATTGTTGCACTTCTTAGAAGCGGAGGATAAAAAACCATATGCCACTGCCAGTACTCATTTTTTTTCCCATTGGTTGGTGCTTGATGTATTCCACTAGAGTACGGGAATGAACAATCAAAAAGAGCATCATACATCTTTGTTAGCTTTGAAATTGATTCTGCAAATGCAAAGCGCTCCATGTATGAAAGCTCGGAAATATCTGGGGACTTTCTCTTTGGAATAATCATGGTTTCATAAGGCCATACAGCCCAGAAAGGAATCAATACAACAAAATCATTATTTTGAAAAATAATGCGTTCCTCTTTTTGAAGTTCTTGATCTAAATAGGTTTTTAACAAGACTTTTTTGTGTTTTTTAAAATAGTCGAGTTGGCTGCAATCTTTTTTTACTACTTCGTTGGGTAATGAAGCTTGACTCCAGATTTGACCGTGCGGATGTGGGTTACTACACCCCATAACTGCTCCTTTATTTTCAAAAATTTGAACATAATTAATATCTTTTTTCGATCCTAATGATTTGAATTCATTTTGCAAAACGTTAATTACTTCTTCAATTTTAGAAACTTTCAGGTCAGCCAAACTTTTTGAGTGATCATGACTAAAGCAAACTACTTTACATATTCCTGCTTCACTTTTTGCTTGAATTAATCCATCATCCACCGAAAATGTTTTTTGACTTTTTCCCAAGGCAGCAAAATCGTTTCTAAAAACAAAAACATCCTTGTAATCTGGATTTTTTTCTCCATTTGCTCGAAGATTACCTGCACATAAATAACAATCAGCTACGTATTGATCCTTTTTTTCAGGATCAAAATTTTCTTCCTTTCCCTTCCAGGGCCGCTCGGTTCGATGTGGTGAAACCAATACCCATTCGTTTGTTAAGATATTGAATCGTCTGTGCGAATAATTTTGTAAATCTGTGTTCATTTTTCTAAAATGGCTTATAATTTCAATTTATTAAATTTAAATCTTAATAGTCGTTTAGTTGTGAGTATATTTAGGGTATGACAATTAAAGTTGTTTGATTTAGATTTAAAAATAGACTTAATTCGATGTATGGATCGTAAAATAATAGTAACAGGCGGATGTGGTTATGTGGGATCACACATAGTAGTTCAATTGATTGAAAATCAATTTGAAGTACTTATTTTGGACAATCTATCCAATTCATCAGAAGCTAGCTTAGACAGAATAAAACAAATTACGGGCAAGCGACCACTTTTTATTAAGGTTGATTTGTCTGATAGAGCAGCCATGGCTAAAATATTTGAGCAACACAACGACGCTCTTGCCGTGATTCATCTGGCGGCACTTAAGGCAGTTGGTGAATCAATTGAGATTCCTTTAAAATACTATTACAACAATCTTAATTGCTTATTGAATACCTTAAATTCTCAAATTGAAAATGGAATCAACAAGTTTGTTTTTTCTTCTTCAGCAACGGTTTATGGCTCCCCAGATGAACTTCCCATTACTGAGAAGAGTAATACAAAACGACCTTTTTCTCCTTATGGAAATTCAAAGAGAATAGGAGAGGAGATTATTGAAGACCTTTGTAAAATAAAATGTGATTTTTCATCAATTTCGTTGAGGTATTTCAATCCAATTGGAGCACACGAGTCTGGTATTATTGGAGAATTACCCAAAGGTGTTCCCAATAATTTGATGCCATACATTACTCAAACTGCAGCAGGAATCCGAGATAAATTAATGGTTTTTGGAGGGGATTACCCAACCCATGATGGAACAGCAATACGGGATTATGTTCACGTAATGGATTTGGCGCAAGCGCATATTGATGCTTTGAATCGATTGCTAAATGAAGAACAAGACACGCCCTATGAGACATTCAATTTAGGATCTACAAAAGGATACTCTGTTTTGGAAATGATTCAAACTTTTGAGGCTGTATCAAAGGTTAAATTGAATTATGAAATTACAGAAAGAAGAGCTGGGGATATTACCGAGTTGTATGCCTCAACGAAACTTGCAGAAGAAAAATTGGGATGGAAAGCAGAAAGAAATATTGATGAAATGATTCGTTCATCTTGGGAATGGGAGCAAAATTTACGTAGTGAAAAAGAATGAACTTAGATAAAGAAGAAACCTTAAATAAATCTTTGCGATTTTCAGTTTTAGATCGAAAGCAACAGCTTGAAACAATTCAGTCTTCAACTTTTGACTTGATTATTATTGGAGGTGGTGTTACGGGTGCTGGGATTGCATTAGATGCTGCTTCAAGGGGATTGAATGTGTGTTTAGTTGAAAAAAACGATTTTGCTTCTGGAACCAGTAATAAATCAACAAAGTTAATCCATGGAGGACTTCGATATTTAAAACAATTTGAAGTTGGATTGGTTAGAGAATCGGGTTCTGAACGTGCCATAGTTCACAACCTTGCTCCCCACTTAGTAATTCCCGAAAAAATGTTGTTACCCCTAATAAAAGGGGGAACCTATGGAAAATGGATGACTTCCATTGGACTTTGGGTTTACGATTTTCTTGCCAATGTGTCTGGGAAGGACAGAAGAAGAATGCTCAACAAAAAGCAAACCTTAGACAAGGAGCCTTTGCTTGACAAAAATTCCATACTAGGAGGTGGATATTATGCTGAATATCGAACCGACGATGGAAGACTTACTATTGAAATCCTAAAAAAAGCAGCTGAGTATTGCGCTTCAATAATTAATTACTGTAAAATGGATTCGTTTATTTATGGTAAAAATTCTAAAATCGAAAGTGTCAATTGTATTGACGTGAATACAGGGGAGGAACTCAACATCAAAGCAAAAACTTTTGTTTCTGCTGCTGGACCTTGGGTTGATTTACTTCGTAAGAAAGACAATTCTATTACCGACAAATATTTACACTTAACTAAAGGGATTCATATTGTTTTTCCTTTCGAGAAACTGCCAATTTCTCAATCAATCTATTTTGATGTTTCAGACGGGCGAATGATTTTTGCAATTCCAAGAGGAAAAACAACCTATGTAGGTACTACTGATACTAATTACTATGGAAGCCTAGACCGAGTTGTAGCAACTAAAGAAGATGCTACGTATTTACTAAAAGCAGTTAATCATACTTTTGAAGGAATAAATTTAACCCTTGATGATATTGAATCGAACTGGACGGGCTTACGTCCTTTGATTCATGAGGTGGATAAAGAGCCCTCGGAGTTGTCTCGTAAAGATGAGCTTTTCATTTCGGATTCGGGATTGATTTCGATTGCAGGAGGAAAACTTACGGGTTACCGTAAAATGGCAGATAGAGTAATCAAGGCGGTTTTAAAAGAAATAGCTCCAAATCGAAAAGGGCTATTTAAAAAATCAAGGACCATAAAAATACCTTTGGTAACTCCTGTTATTCATTCGGACAAAGAAGTTGCTCTTTATCAACAAGAGTTGGCCAAAAGGCTGACTTTACTGGGGATTGACGATTTTTATTTTTCTAGATATTTATGTACGACCTACGGTAGAAATACAGACTTAATTTTAGAGAAGTTCCCAGATATCAAAGCAAATTCATTGGAAGAACAACTGATTCGATCTGAATTATGGTACTGTATGCATTTTGAAATGGTCAACAGCCTTTCCGATTTTTTTGTGCGTCGAACAGCAAGACTTTATTTTGATATCGAAAGTGTTACACAATTTAAAGAAGTTATTCTTCAGGATTTTTCGTCTTACTTAGGGTGGTCCAAAACACGTATTGAGGAAGAACAAAAAACAATGGATGACTTGATTCAAGATGCAACCCATTATTACGATCAAGAATTCCAAAAGGTGTAAAAATAATGCATTAGTAAAATTTAATTTTTGGATATGAAAAGATTAATAATCGCTTTACTCTTCTTTTTTTCTTTTAATAGTTTCGCTCAAGACACCACTACATATTATTTTATTCGTCATGCTGAAAAAGATCGAACCGATCCTTCTGACACTAACCCTAAATTAACTTCCAAAGGGCGTCAAAGGGCTGTAAAATGGAGTGAGGTTTTTCAGGAAGTCTCATTTGATGCAGTGTATTCGACAGACTATAGCAGAACCATAGAAACAGCACTACCTACCACAAATGCTAAAAATCTAAAGCTTATTAAATACGATGCTGATGCAGGCTATTCTTTACAATTTCAAGAGCAAACACAAGGTAAAACAGTTTTAATAGTAGGTCATTCCAATACCATACCCCAATTTGTTAACGCAGTGTTGAATGAAGAACGTTATCCGCAAATTGAGGACAATGACAATTCAAATTTGTACATCGTTACCTTGCTTGCTGATAAAGTAAATTCAGTTTTATTGAAAATAGAATAGATCTGCCAAACTCTAAAAAATCACTTAGTTAATGGTTTTTGGAATAGGCAAAAAGAGCCTATTTAAACCGCTCAAATTTTTTTAGTCTGATTGTTTATGTATCTTGTTGGCTAACAACAATTAAACTATTCTATTATGAAAAAATTGATTTTATTAATTTCTATTGCCTTTGTAACATTTTCTTGTTCAAACACACCAGATATGACACTTTACAAAGCAAATCTGGGAGTAGCAAAAAAATACCTTTCAACTTATGAGTCGCCAACAGACTTTGAATTATTCAAGTCGATGACTGCTGAAAATATTGAGCACCAATCACCAATGTACGGGGTAGGTAAAGTTGGATACGATCAAGTTTTGGCTCAAGGAGAATTTTATATGAACGGTTTTGAAAACGTATCGTTTAAGGCAGATGCTTGGTTGCCTGGTGTTAACGAAGAAACTTTATTGGTTGACGGGAGTGTTCGTGTTTATGGAACTTGGTCTGGAAATAATATTGCTTCAGGAAAAGAATTTTCGATAGACACTTACCATTATTTTATGGTTGAAAATGGCAAAGTAGTTGCTTCTGGAGATTATTTTGATGCTACTGGAATGATTATGGCAGTTCAGGCAGATGCGACTGAAGAGTCTAGCGAGGAGTAAATAACTAACAAAAAAATTGAATAGAAAATCCTCCATTGGAGGGTTTTTATTTTTGAGTAAGGCTTACAAATTGTAGACCCCTCTGAAGGTAATAAATCGGGGTTGGATAAAAGTTTGTGTGTTTAATACCGATAAGTTGTTTGCACTGTTTCTTACTTGAATATCGATATTCAAAATGTTGGAAGCTTTCAATTCGAACTCCCATTTAGCATCTTTGTTTTTTCGGTAGATTAGGCTGGCATCCCAATTTTGAAAGGATTGTGACTCAGTTTCTAGTTCTTGGGTAGTGTAACTGTAATTGGTAACAAAAGTAAATTTTTCTTTGATGTAAGCATCAAATTCAATTGACGGAGCTTTTATGATAAACGTTGTTTCTTTGGATCCTTGTTTGTTTTCAACTACACTGTATCGATAACGAAGGTTAATATTGGGAGCAACCATAAAATTTGTTCGGATTCCGGGGGTAAGGGTTTGGGTGTAACCCTCGTTTATGGATTTCTGATTTTGTATGAATTGATTGATTTTATTGTAATTGAAAGCTCCATTTAAACTGGCTCTTATCTTTCCGAAGGTACGCTGTACTCTACCAAAAGCATTTAGACTTTCATCCGCAAAGTTTGAGTTGAAAAAGGTACTGGTGCGGATGATGTTTTCAAAACCTGTTCGGTTTCGAATTTGATCGATGTTGCTGGAGTAGGCTACTCGTGCAAATACATTGGTGTAGTTAAATAAATTAAAACTGCTGTACAATAGGCTTATGTTGTGGGACAGCGCGTTTTGAAGCTCGGGCTCTCCATATTGGATGTTGTTGTATGAATTTAGAACCAAACCACGGGCAAGTTTGGTAATGTCTGTAAATTGATTTTGCATGCTGTAATTTAGGGTCAAAGTTTCTCCTTTTTTGATTTGTATTCGGGTTTCAAAATCGGGTAAAAGACGTAAAAAATTGTCTTTAACAGTGGTATCGTTTTGAAGGTTTTTGTTCCCATAAGCATGGATTGAAAATCCTGGGGTAAAAGTAAATTTACCCGTTCTGAAGCGGTAATGTACTCCAAGGTACAAATCCCTGAAATTGTAATCAACATCATTGATTGAAAGACCTTGATTGAAATTAGGTGTGGGATCAAACTCTTGTCCACTGTCAAGGAATTGGAAGATATTGGAGTTGAATTCTTGTTTACTTAGAATTGTTCCCAGAGTTAGATTGAGGTTGCTTTTGGTATTGATTATGTGATAATAATCCAATTTAGCGTCCAGTTGATTTGACAAAATTTTTCTGTTTTGACCAATGTTGTAGTTTGCCAAAGAAGAATTTAAACCTAAAGTTAAAGCCGTGTTATCAAAAGCATCCAGTCCGTTGGGATCATTTGTTAAAACAGCATTGTAAAAAGGATCTTCGTTTTTGAATAGATGTTGGGCTTCGAAGGCGAAAATATTTTTTTCGTCTAGGGTAAAATAATAATTTAAATTCTGGTTGATGCTGTAGGGTGTGGTCTCATTTAACTCCTTAGTATTCCCAATAAGCGAGGATACAACTTTTTGACTTTGGGAGTCATCGGTGGTTCTGATAAATATATCGTAATCAATTTGGTTGTTTATGTTTGGTTTGTACGAAGCACTTAATTTAACCAAACTTTGATAGGAGTTTTCTGTATTGGATTGGTCTATTTGTTCATCGGGAATTTGTAGTACCGCATCGGTGTATTGAATAAAGCTGTTCGCTTTGGAAGTGGTTTTGTTAGAATTAAAAATAAGGAAACCGCTGAGGTCAAGATTTTCGTTTGGAGAGTAACTAAAGTTTGCAGTAGCCAATTTATTTTCTATGTTGAAAGCATCACTCTGGTCGGTCAAAAAGTTGAGACTGTTGTCTCCTAAATTGATGTTGGTTCCACTTTGACTGCTGGGCGGTCTAAAGCTTCCACCAAAACCTCTTAAATCTCTACGAGACAAGGCTACCTCACCAATGTTGTTGAGGTCTCCAATAAAGTTGATGGTGTATTTGGGGCTGTAGTAAAACAATTTGGGTTGTAATAAATAGCGGTCTTCTGAGGGAGAATTTCCCCCTCCGCTGGTAATATTGCCAAACCAAAAACTCTCTTTTCCTTCTTTTAATTTAATGTTGATAGCAACATTGTTTTGATTGTTTCGAACGCCTTTTAGCTGCCCTACTTCTCCAAAATTTTTGAGGACTTGGATTTTGTCAACCGTACTGGACGGAATGTTTTTGGTAGCGATTTTGGTGTCTCCATCAAAAAAGTCTTTTCCGTTAACCATAAGTTTATTGACAACTTTACCTTCAACTTCAATTTGCCCAGTGTCGTTGATGTCTACCCCAGGTAGTTTTGCGATGATGTCTTCAAGCTTTCTTTCGGTTCCATTTTTGTATGAATCTGCATCGTAGATGAGGGTGTCTCCACGAATCAAAACGGGTATTTTTACCACAACCTCGTCCAATGCAATGTCTGCACGAAGGGTGTAATCTCTTCTCATCCCGGTAGTCTGTGTGCTCAAGCTATCGTTAATTGTTTGTAGACCGAAATAACTGACCTGGATTTTGTATTTGGTGTTTTGTTTTAGATTCAGTGAAAACAATCCCAAATCATCGGTCATTGTGTAGGCGTCTAGGGCATTGGTAAATTTGTTGATCGCTACTACGCTTGCTCTTTCCAATGGACTTTGTAAAGTATCGAGAACCGTACCCTTTAGTTCAACTTGTGCATTTGTGCAAAAGGCAAAGAGTAGCAGGGCAAAAAAGAAATTTGTTTTAAGGTTCATAGTTAAAGGTTAAATGGAGAAATGTTTAACCTCTTCTTCTTCCCCGATTGTTTCTCATTTCCAGCATCTTGTTTACGATGGTAGAACGGTAATCAACTTTGTTGATTTCGGTTCCTTTATCGGGCGCCGTAATTTTTTCTTTCGCTTTGGGGTTAATGATAATTTCTGAACAAAGGATGGTTGTATTTCCTGCGCTTACTTCTAAAATAAGACCGGGGAGACCCCAAAATTCGGCAGGACCTGTTTGTAGAGGAATTTGCATAGTGTACCAAGCCTCTACTTGAGTCAATTGAATATCTTTTTCTGTGGTGTCTGTCGAATTGTTGGAGAGGTCACTCCACTCAAAATTGTACCACCGCAGTTCTTCTGTTGGAACAATTGCTGAAGCCTTAAAACAAGTGTAACCCCCAATTTCTTTTGTGTCGCTTCCTAGCTTCCAATCAAAAGCTTGCAATTTGTCTTTGACTAAAAAGCGTTTTCCATAAAATTCTTGTGCCTGAACAAGGCTGTTTTCTGTAATATTTTTGTACTGTTTCCCTCGAGCAAAATTACTACCCCAAGAATCTGTTGCTCCCGAAATGGCATCAACTTTTTCTTCCTCTACAAATAAAGATTCCTCGGAACTGAAGTTTAGGATGTAAGTTTTTTCTAATCTGTTTTTCAAACGAGCTTTAATCTGCTTTTTTTGAGCTTCGCTCATTCGTGCACCCCAATTTCCCAATTCTAGTTTAGACATAGAAAAATAATAGGCTCGCCCCTGTAGTTCTTGAGCATCTGTGTCATTTGAATAAAAATCTGATTGTAGGAGCGTTACTAACAAAAAAGGATAGAGAAAGACTTTCATAAAAAATATTTTGTTTAACAAATATAAGTAATTATGAAACAACATTAAACAAGAACGGGTTCAATTCTTGTTTTTAGGGGTTTACTTTTCAAATATTTTTGAAAACCCTGCCGCAAAAATCAACTATTTCAGGACTAGCTGCCTGCAAATGGAGATCCAAAAACTCCTAGGGCTAACTCCGCCCAAAGCAACATAAAAATTAAAATTATTAGACCGATGTAGAGGCTTCGGTTTTTCACCTTTTTATGGAGCACAAAATTAATCCCGATTCCAACAAGGAGGAGTAAACTTCCCATAGTGATAAAATCGAAAATACTCCAATTAATTTGATCCGTTAGATTCATGCCAATTGCAGGAATTAGTAACAAAAGCAGAGGGATAAAAATTCTTTTTGACATATTCAAAAATAAATAAAATAGTACATCTGTAGAAGTTTGTTGGATTATTACCAAAATACTGTTTTTGACCCAGCTTCCCTTTTTGTGGAGCATAAATCCCTACCATTGATTTTGGTTTAAAAATAAAATCAATAAACTTTAATTATTCGGACATGTACCCCATATGGGTTTATTGGCTTCTGTTAGGACAGAGGAGGTAGAGAAATCATCCGGTTCGGAGGAAATATTTGTAACACACCAGCCTGTTAAATCTTGATTGAATGAAGTGCTATTGGAAAACATACTTTCCATATTGGTTACACTAGAGGTATCCCAATCGCCAATGTCTTGATTGAATGCTGAGGTTTGATTGGACAGATTAGAAACTTTAAACATAAAACTCATATTGGTTACATTTGAAGTGTCCCAACTGCCAATATTTTGGTTAAATGAAATCGCATTAAGGAACATCCCATACATATCGGTAACCTTAGAGGTATTCCATTCTCCCAAGTCTTGATTGAACGAACTTGCACCACCAAACATATTAATCATGTCGGTTACTTTAGAGGTATCCCAGTTTCCAATATTTTGATTAAATGATGTCGCATTTGTAAACATGGCATACATGTCGGTTACCTTGGAGGTATCCCAGCCGCCAATGTCTTGATTAAAAGCAGTTGCACCCGCAAACATATTATCCATATCTGTTATGTTAGAAGTATTCCAATTTCCGATGTCATGATTAAAAGTAACTGCATTTGTGAACATCTGATAAGACTTTGTAACCTGAGAAACATCCCAATTTCCGATGTCTTGGTTGAACGCACTCGCGTTTTGAAACATCCACGTAAAATCAGTAACCCCAGAGGTATCCCAACTACCAATATTTTGGTTAAAGTCTTCTTTATCTTTGAAAAGTTTGCTCATAGAAGTTACCCTGGATGTGCATACACAAGTAACATCCTCATCATTATTTACTTTTGTTATCAGGCTTGAATTATCTACTACTTCATAAGTCTTTTCATTGAATTCTTCAGTATGCCCAATCTCTGCATTTGGACATTTTATGGTTATGCCATTAGGCGCTAAAAAGATCTTAGCAGCATAAGGGTCTGTAACCTCATCATAATTTCTATCCCGATCTCCCTTGAAAGATTTATTACAATCCGAAGATATGAATGTGAATGAAATAAAATTATTGGTCACAGTAAGGTTTTCAATCCTACCCGCATCGGTCTCACCAGAGACCAATAAAATATGGAATGCTGAACTTTGAACCTCAGTAACCACATAAGTTCCTCTAATTATTTGTTCATCTAACAAAAGAGTGAAGGTTCCGTCGGAGCGAAAGATGGCTTCATCCATTACACAGTTTGCTGCCAAAGTTTTACTTGCCGATTTTGGTTTTCTTATTTTCCATTTCCCAACAACACCAGTCTCTATTTCTTCTTCTGTTAAGATTTGTTCAAAGGTTGCTGTTGCATTGATTGAACTATTTACCTCAACTTCAATGGGGTTGTCAAAATCTGTGGATACTTCTTCCTGACCCGTTGCTGCATCAATAAACCCTCTGGATAAACCTTCCCATCTGTAAAATAACCAGTCGGTTTCGGGGGTAGCTGTTAAACGAACGGTGCTACCAGATTCATAATCCGTTTTGGCTTTAGCTGAACTCACTAACTCTTCAACTACAGTTCCCTGACCACTGGTTTGTATGTTAAAACTAAAATTTGATCGTGTAAAATTAGCTACAATAGTTGCATCGTTGGTGACCAAAAAAGATAAAGGATTTGTCATTCCTGTAGCATCACCTGACCATCCCGAAAACACGAAACCGTCTGCCGCAGTAGCAGTAAAGGTTGCAGTTGCGTTTTGAGCATAAGACCCTCCTTGAGAATTTACACTTCCTCCCTCAGAAGCTGATACTAAAATAGTGTAACTAATCGCTGCTGGTTCTTCTGGAACAACAGTGTCTTTTGAACAGGCCAAAAGCAGAAAAAAAATGAATGCAGAAGCTTTTCTCATTTGTGTTTAAATCTTCTACATATTTAGTAATTTTAATTTTAAACTACAACTGAAAATAAAATTAAAACCTACTCTTACTATTAAAATCTTATTTGCGAAATTAATTCTTTAGCCCAAAAAACAGGGTCTCATCAATTTCCTGTTTTTCTTTTTAAGATTGTTCCTCTAAATTATTTAAGGTTGAAGCACAAAAAATATTTTAGATTTAGTTTATTTTTGAAATTACCTTACGGAGTATTAATATTTCTAGAAGTTCTAAGGGGATTAATAAAATTAACCCAAATGCAGATAGAAAAACATTTGCAAAACAAATACCTGTTAGAATTTCAAAAACTCCAGCCACCTTGGGTAAGTTTCCTAAATGTAATTTGAATATTCCTAGTCCGAAAAAAACCATGATAATTCCAAAAGTCACAGCTCTAGAGATCCAAATTAAATAGTCTAAATGACCGTCAAAATTAACAGATACAATTTCTGAAATTTCAAAAATCAAATGCACAATTATCATTAAAAAAGACATGAGCTCGATTAAATAATTTTTGTAGTAACTTCCGACCAGAACGAATCCTCGCATAAAGAGCGTAAACAATACGATCGATACGATTTTGATAAGAATAAAGGTTGAAATACTGGAATAACTTTCAAAGTTGTTTATTCGTAAATCATACCAATTAGCCTCGGAGGATAAATTGAACAAAGATTTTGTGTAGTATGCAGTTTCAAAAAAACCAAAAATAAAGTAAATTATTCCGGCTACAAATGAAACCTTTAACACCTGCTTAAAATTACTTGGTAAGAATCTGAGTATTTTATCAAACTTTCCTCCTTTGTATTCTTTTTCAAATACTT
>Ga0206677_10002719_pt1 | contig 15293 bp, 16 predicted proteins | sample M130m12015metaG_FD_155475 | JGI IMG/M metagenome (GOLD analysis project Ga0206677, IMG submission 155475) | Ammonia-oxidizing marine archaeal communities from Monterey Bay, California, United States - M1 30m 12015 | ecosystem: Environmental > Aquatic > Marine > Intertidal zone | place: USA...
GGGGCTTAGGTGGCAACGCTGTCACAGCCACTGGTCAGGGTGGCGCTAACGGTCATAATGGCGGTGGTGGCGGCGGTGGAGCGAACCGTGCAAACACCGATGCCGTTCAGGTTGGCGGTGCTGGTGGTGACGGTATTGTGGTTGTCACGGTATTTTCCGTCACTGGCTCGGGCGGCGGCGGTGATGCTGGCCCGCACGACCACGACGAGTTCGCACTTGTTGAGCACGATCACGACGAGTTCGTACACGACCATGACTATCTACCCCTAGCGGGCGGCAAGCTGACAGGCGGGCTAACGGTTGAAGATCGGCTGACGCTTGCCGGCGAGACAACTCCGTTAATGCTCGTCAACAGGGGCGAAACCCGTGTCGGCTATTTCGGTGTTCCTGGCGCTCAGGCAGGCATCGACGGCGAACTGCATTTAAGAAGCGACAAAGCGCTGATCCTGCAAGGCGTCGATGGCGTTCGTCTGTTGCAGTCTGATCTGACGGTTGACGGCAAGATTCAAGCATCCAACCTACAGGTTGACGGCAACGTCGGTTTTAAGATCAGTAGCTCAAACACTCCTGGCTATGAAGTAGGCGAACTTAAGGCTGGTGACGGTGCAAGTTTGCGTCTTTACAGCGAAGGTGACGCTAACTACGCAAACAGAATCCTGGTGAACGGTGCATTGTTGGACCTGGACGGAAGTTGCTCGCTCCTTGTCCGTGGAAATGCGACCGTAAAAGGTGACCTACAGGTTGACGGCACAATCACTGGCACACTGGCGTTCGGGATCACCGAGGGCATCGACACCCGAGATGTACTGGAACGTGCCGAGACAGCAACCATGCCAGCCGTTGACGAAGAAGGTGTTGCGACAGCAGACGTTAAAGGCGTCATGCTTAACGATGTGGTCACCGCACTGTTGCTGAAGGTGAAAGAACTGTCCGCGACCGTCGCAGACCAGACAGAAAAGATCGCCGCACTGGAAGCAAACTGACATGGTCAAAGAGTTCGTTGAATACTGGGAAGAACGACCAGAAACATTCAGGTCGTCGTCTATCAAATGGGACACCGCTGCACCATCAGACGAACACGTCATAGTTGGCGACCCAAACAACCCGCCAGACGAACTAGAACACGGACAGTTGATGTGGGACGGCAACAGCAGCAGCAGCGGCGGCGACGGCGACGGCGGCGGCGACGGATTCGCACCAGTCGGCGGCGTTGAAGAAGCACCCAACGACGGACAAAAATACACGCGACAAGAAAAAGGATGGACACCCATCGAAGGTGGCGGCGGCGGACTGCCTGTCGGCATGATCGTTGACTTCGCCGGGGCGATAGCACCGATCAACTGGGTGATCTGCGACGGCACAGCCTACGACCGTGCAGAACAACCGGAACTGTACGACGTGATCGGAACGTTGTACAACACTGGCGGCGAAAGCGCGACCGAGTTTCGTGTCCCCGATTTCTCTAACAGAGTGACGATCGGCCCCGGTAACTACCCGATAGGGGCGACGGGCGGTTCAGCGGACTCTGCGGTGCCGGCGCACGAACACGGTCTTTTGTCGCATAGTCACGATGTGAACGATCACGGACACACGATGCCGTCACACAAGCACACGATGGGTACGCACAAGCATACGATGGGTACGCATTCGCACTCCATCAACCACAATCACGGTTCTGCTGACACCAGCACAGATGGCGCTCACGGCCACGACACGATTGACAACAACTATGGTGCTGATGGTTCGGTTGCGGGCTTCGTCAACGCTCCTGGCTGGGTTCAGCTTAATGGTTTGACTATCCGCGGCGGGCAGACTTATGAGCGTGGCGTCACCTCAAAGGGTTCGTCGCATAAACACTCGTTTAACATGCCGAACTTTACTGGCACGTCCGGTTCGACCGACCCTGGCGACACAAGCAGCGTGGACCCTGGCGACACAAGTAACACGGACCCCGGTGACACGAACAGCAAAACTGGTCTGACAACAAAAGGTTCCGGTGCTTCAGTGACCCAAAGCTCTGGCGGCAACACTGCCGGACTGAACTACCCGCCGTTCATGGTCGCCAACAAAATTATTAAGGTGGTTTGATATGCAAACTCCGTGTAGAGCATGGGAAACCATCGAAACGTGTGACCGGCCAAAACATTTGCAGGCAGCAGAAGACGGAACCGAAAACGCTGACTGGCTAGAAATGGTCGATACCGCAACCCAAATCTTGTGGGCCGCGACCGGCCGCAGATTCCATCAGTGCGACGCGACCGAACGGCCCATACCGTTGATGTGCGGCTGCCCGGTCGTGTGCGCCTGCGACCCGAACAACCCGCTCGCCGGCTACGACTATGTGAAGCTCACGAACCGGCCGGTTATTGAGATCAGCAAAGTCGTGTTCAACGGTGTCGAGATGGATCTTGACTTGTTCACCATTGTCAACGACGAATCTGTGTTGTCTGCTGCCGGCCCGTTCCCGGTCGGACAGGATTTGACTGGCAGCAAAGACGACGAAGGTTCGTGGTACATCGAATACGTTTACGGCAAACCTGTCCCGAACTTGGGGAAGATGGCTGTCGCTGAACTTGCCACCGAGCTTGGTAAGGCGTGTGTTGGTGATCGTGATTGTGCGTTGCCGTCAAGGGTGCAAAACATTTCTCGGCAGGGCATGTCGATGACAATGATTGACCCGCAAGTCCATTTGGATCGTGGCTTGTGGGGTTTGACGTTGACTGATCAGTTCATTTCGACGTACAACCGGCGTCGTCTGGCTCGGGCGGCACGCGTGTTTTCGCCTGACCAGTACGGTCCACCATCGTCACCGAGGTTGAAGAATGCTGGTGGTGAGGTCATGCGTGCGGCACATGATGGTGCGTTAGGATCTGCGTTATGACGATCTACCCCGAAAACGTTACGCCGGGCGAAAACATTATGGGTTCGTGGGGTGACAAGGTTCGTTCGACTGTTGTGCCTCGTTTCAGTTCAATGAAAGCCGCTAACGATTTTATGTCTAGTGGTGATTCGCCGTTGGACCCTGCCGGGTTCATGGTCATTATCGGTACGGGTGCGCCGTATGTGTGGAACGGGTCTGCGTTCAATCAGGTCGGTAACGATAAAGCTTCGTCAGGTCACAACCATGACACGACGTACGCGGTGAAAGACCACAATCACAACACTGCGTATGCGGCGAAGTCGCACACGCATGGTTACGCATCGTCCAGTCACACACATGCTGGTTTGGTGAATGTCATCACTCCTGTACGCGCCGCCGATATTGGCAGCAAAACGACTCTGGCGATCAAAAGCAATACAGAGTACATAATTAAATTGAAGGACACTATTGCTCCCAATGTTCTGTCAGGGGCCGTTGGTGCTTTTGCCCAGATCGCGATAGCGGGTCCGAATGCTCCAGGCTTTTTAGAAGTCAAGAAACACAGCACCAACGAGAACGACGCGTCAGCGTTGAACTTCAACGAAGGCGGAGCAACATCGAACATGATTCTGGTGCAACTTGACCTTTACGGACGGTTCGACATAATCACCCGCTCAGGCGATGGTCAAGGCCCGTTAGCGAACCGGATTATTGTTGACATCTACGGACTTGTTCGCTGACCATCCACGCCACTCCATATGCGGATGACGTATTCTTATCACGATGTGCCACGGCACCAAACCTAAAACCCTAGAGAGGTAACAATGAGTACAGCTTTCAGCGCGATGCAAGGAGAGGTCATCCGCGTGACTGAACTGGACGAAGCTGGACAGCCCACAGGGCAGGTCGGTGTTTCTGCTGGTTTCACACGCGTTCAGGCTTCAACCACAACCGAATCAGGTTCCACAACGACAGTGAAAAACGCTGGCGGTGACATTTGCACCACCGAGTCGTCTCCCGACATGATTACCGGGGCCGATCTCACCATCGACTTTTGTAAAGTCGATCCGGCGTTGTTCGCGCTCATGTCCGGTGCCCGTGCAGTCACGGACTGCGACGACGAGATTGCTGGTACGGCACAAGGCACCGAAACTCCTGACGGCGGTTTCGCCCTAGAGATTTGGGCTAACAAGGGTGTTGGTACTTCAGCGTCTGGTGACGGCTGGTACTACACTGTGTATCCGAACGTGTCGAAGGGCGCTCTTGGTGGGTCGTTGACCTGGGAAGACGGTCCGCAAACGTACACGTTGACGACGAACGCTTCGCCGTCATCGGCTTGGAAGCAAGGCCCGTACGGTGTGATTCCGTCGGCCGGTTCGACTGGTGCAGTTATCAACTGTCCGCCAGAGGACGACTATCTTCCCGATCCGAGCGGTGACCCTGACACTCCTGTTGCTCTTTGTGACCCGGTTCAGCCGGACGAGTTCCAGTACAGCGTCGCGACGAAGGTTCGTCCTCCTGAGCCTGCTGACGTGACGACTGCTGTCATCAACATGCCGGCGATGGTCAAGGCAGCGAAGCAGACTGTGGCGTCGAAGCCTGCTCCTTCTGCTGTTAAAGCTGACTGATTCGCTACTGCTGGCGGGCAACCGCACCCCCCGCCAGCAGTAGCGTTACCTCGCTTATGAAGAACGAAAACTATGATTTGGACTACCACGCTTCGATTATTTGGAATCTGGTGTCGGTGGCGTTATCCGACTTGGGTTGGTCTGCGTCTGACGTAACAAACGGTTTGCATGTCGTGTTTGGTGACCCGGTGTGGGATGACTGCTGCGGTAAAGCGGCCACCATCAGCATGGGTAACATTGGGCCGTCTCGTTATGACCGTTCGCCAGCGGCTATGGGTTGTACCCGGTTTGATGTGCCGTGGAGTGTCGATCTTGTTGATTGCGTCGAATATCGTGATGACGGGTCTTTGTCCAACAGTTCGGTTGAGAAGGCTGTAGCGGCGTCTCAGGCGGCTCTGGACGCAATTCTGTGTGCTGCTGTTGCTGCGCCTGGTGTTTGGGTTGTGAGTGCTGGGACTGTCGGTCCGCAGGGTGGCTGCATTTCAACGCGTGTTCAGCTAAGAACCTTGTACGAGGTGTGTTGACGTGGCGAACGTTAAAGTCAGCGGATTCACACTCAGCGACGAAAAATGTCGCGAATGGATTTCCAGACCTAACGGTGGAGCGTCAACGCTCCTGGACAACAAAGGTATTGCTATCAAAGCGAAAGCCATTGAGTTGGCGTCGGTTGGTTACCCGAATGTGCAGACCGGCCGTTACCGGTCAAGTTTTGTTCACGAAGTAAAATCAACGACGGGCAGCAACCAGTACGGGTCGAACCTGATGTTGCGTGTCGGCAACACAGTCAATTACGCCGTTCATTTGGAGTACGGGACACGCAACTTCAAGGTTGCGCCGAACGGGTATCGGGTGTTGACGAACGCTATGAGGCAGTCGGAAACAATTTTCCCTCGCTAGTTGCGTCGGGCAATAATGACGCCGCGTGGTGACGGCCAGTCGATGTAGTTGAACCCGGCAGCGGTCAGGTCGGACCGTAACGCTTCTGACCATTGACCGAAGTGGGGTGCTGTGTCGTGGAAGCAGACGACGGCCCGGTTTGAGTAGTGGGGCAGGTAGAACCCGAATTCGGTTCGTCGTAGCGAGATGAGACTGTCGTGCCACGCGAAGTCGATTGGACCGTCGATCCATGTTTGCATGGATGGTTCGCATCGCAGGTCGGCTTTTGGTGATGTGACCCGGTTTGCGGCTTCGGTGTAGGTGGTTTCGTCTGGTTCGTAGGAGATGAGTTTGCCGTGTCCGTTGACGTGGAGTGCGTCGGAGATCGCTTCGGCCATGAAACCGCGCGAGGTGCCGGTTTCTAGGACTGTTTCGGGTTGTAGTCCGACGATGAGACCGGCGACCATTTCGATCACTTCGACTTCGGTGCCTTGTAGGTCGCGTGTGTGCCAGTGGCTTGGGGTCGGGCAGACGGTTCTTGGTTTTGTGAAATCGGCTTCGTTGTAAAGCCCGACTGCGATGTTTGGCGAGTGAGACGGACCGTCAGTGGAATGCACCATCATGCTCACTGTAGTTGTTATGATGATGCGCGTCGAACATATCGGCGTGAAGAACCCGCTTGGGTGCGGGTAAATCGAATACGATTGGCGCATGTCCATGTGCCAAACTCTTGAAAGGGCTGATCATGGCAGAAGAAATCAAAGACTTCGGGTTCGTGGAACCAACGACAATCAAGTTCAAGCTGCAAGGCGAAACGTACGAAGCGAATCGTCGTCCTCCGCTCGGTGGACTGTTGGCATTGGTGGACGCCCAAAAATCGGGCGAGTCGAATGCGGCGACGCTCGGCAGGCTGATGGAAATTACGTTGACCCCGGCTTCGCTCAAAAAGTTTCAGAAGGCAATGGACGCGACGGACGGTTCGACGTTCGACGTTGCCCAGTTGACGGCAGTGACACGGTGGATGATGGAAGAGTTGATGGCCCGCCCTACCGTGTCGCCCGACGACTCTGCGGACTGATCATCGGGCACTGGGCGTATTTGGATGCCCGGTTCACCATTGACGGTGGTGTGAATCTTCGTGAGGTTGACCCGGCTCAAGGCGCTAACACTGCGTATTGGCTGATGTCTCAAGGCATGGAACCGGAAAAGAAACAGTTGTTGGACCGTTACTTGACTGGCCCTGAGTGGGACGCCCTTGAACCGGACGTGAAGAATCCTGACGCGCCGGAACCAGAGGACGACCCTGATTGGCGTCCGTCGTGGTGGAAGGACGAGACGTGAGCGACGTTATTGACAGTGGCGTTATTGAAGTTGCGTTGGATCTGTCGTCTATCGACAAGCAACTCGCTAATTTATCTAATGAGATATCGGAATCTGTAGAGCAGGGGTTTAGTAACACTGGTCAGGCTGCGTCGAAGATGGCGTCTGGTCTTCAGAACGGTGTCAAAAAAATTGGTCAGCAACTTAACGCTGCGATGGCTGCTGTCGGTGTCGCTGCTGGTGGCGCTCTTGCCACGTCGCTTTACAGGGGCTACCAGCGTTACACCACCATTGAAGATTCTCTTATTTCGATGGAGACGCAACTCGGGTCTGCGACTCGCGCTGCGACAATGTTGGACGACGTTCTGGATGTTGTTCGTGGAACACCGTTCAACTTAGACCAGTTCGCTGACGCAGCGTCGCGGATGGTTGCGTTTGGTGCTGAGGCAGAGAAGATCCCTGGCTATTTGGAAGCTATTGGTGAAGTTTCGGCCACGAAGGGTGGGCGGGCTAACGAGTTCGCGATGCGGTTGTCTACCTCGTTTGGTCAGATCGCTGCGATGGGACGGATCTCTAACGAAGAACTGAACCAGATGGCGCAAGCCGGTGTGCCAGCGCTTCGTATCTTGGCGAACGAAGCCGAGGTAACGACCGTTGAAATGAAGGAAATGATTTCGCAGGGGATTATCCCTGCGGATGAAGCGATGGATACTCTGACGAAGGGCATCCTTGAAGGCTCCAACGGTTTGGCTGGGGCGACACCGGCGATGGCAGGCACGATGGAGGGCTTGCGTGACACGATGACTGGTGCGCTGGGCGGTATGCAGTCCGCTATGGCCCGGTTTGGTGCCGAGATTGTCAGTCAGTTAGCGCCGGGTTTGACGGCCGTGTTCAACGCGACTGCGGCCGTGTGGGACAAGTTGACTTCTTCGATTGAAGGTTTCAGTCTTGATGAGTCGTCGTTGATGAAGACGATCGTTGAGTTTCTTGAAAAGATTGCCAATTCGGATACTGGGGCGTTGGACGACATTTTTGACACGCTGTCAAGCATTTCGTCGTTGGCTGCACCATTGGCTGCTATGTCCGGCGCAAAGGGTTTAGGGGCGATTGCAGGTTTCATCCCTGGTTTGGGTGCGTTGGTTGGCCCGTTGACTGGCGGTATCGGCACGCTGGTTATTGGTTTGGGTGCGTTGCTGGCGACGAACGAAGAGTTCATGGCGAGTTTGAGCGATATGGGTTCGCAGCTCATGGACGCGTTCGCTCCGTTGATGGAAACCGTCATGGGTCCGCTAGTCGATTTGATGGACGTACTGAGCGACACGTTGGCAGCGCTGATCCAAGCAGCAGTTCCTTTGATCCAAAGTTTGCTGATTGTACTGAAACCGATTTTGGACATCGTCATTGACATTGTCGGCGGGGTATTGCAGGGCTTAACACCTGCTTTCGAGATGGTCGGTGCAATGTTCCAACGGATTGCACCGTCGTTCCAAAAGCTCGCTGATTCGTTGAGTGAGTTGGCGGAATTTGCTGGTCCGCTGATCACCGAAGTCATGAATCAAATGGTTGTCCAATTTGAGTTGATGATGCCGTTCACGGAGCAACTTTGGGTTTTGATTATCGAACTTGGTGCGGCTCTCATCGACATGATGGTTGCTTTGGCTCCAATAGCAATCGAACTGATAGCGATACAGACCGAGATGATGTCGGCGGTTTTGAACTCTAAAGAGTTTGCTGCTGCTGTGGAGTTTGTGACTTGGACGGTCGAAGGTCTTGTGAAGGCCGCTAAGTGGGCTGCTGATGCGCTTGGCTGGATTTCGGACAAGCTCAATCTTGGTCCTGACGAAGAAGAAGTCGATGCGATGAACGCAGCGGCAGAAGCTACTAGAGCCGCTGCTGCCGCGCAGGAAGAATTAGCGGATCGAATCGGACTCGTCACCGAAGCGATCGGAAAATCGTTAACCCCAACAGAAGCATGGAAAGCGTCTTTGGAAGACAGTGCGCTGGCGTACAAGATTTTCCAAGAAGACCTTGCGTTCATGGGTCCGTCACCTCTTTGGGAGACGGCACCCAAAAACTTTGTTGAGCTTGCTGACGCTATTGGCGGCCTCAACCTGGGCAACATGGCGTACAACTTGGAGCGAGGCGAGGACGGTCTTGCCCAGCTTGAACAGCAAATGATTGACGCTGGTGTTCCTGCGGCTGAGATGCAGTTCGCTATGGACGCTTTGGGGTCGGCAGTTGGAATTGCTGCTGAGGAAATAGATTCAACCGATTTTGGGGCGCGTCAAGCTGAGGATGCTCGGGCTGCGGTCAATAAATTCAACGAAGAACTCGTTTTGTTTTTGGATCAGTTGGAGGGCATCAAGTCGGCTTCGTTTGGTGAGGCGATTGCCAGCGAGTTCGCTACGGGCGAGTCTTCGATGTTGTCGATGCAGTTGGCTGCGTGGGATACGCAGGATGTGTTCGACAACTTCAAGGGGGCGTTGGAAGACGTTGGTGGTTGGGCACCTGACGGGACGACGTTCGACGCTACGAGGGACGGTGCTAGGGAGCTTTACGAAGCGGCCATACCTTTGCAGCAAATGTTTGGCGAAGATTTGATGGAGGCGTATGACGCTGCGAACGCTGATCCTCTTGTGGACGGCTTGGAGGCGGCGCAGGCTGCTGCCGAAGAGTTCGGCGCAGAGATGGCTGCTGGCTTGGGGATCGAGGAGGGAACTGCGGAGTACGAAGAGTTCCTAGGGGTGCTCGGCGCGACACCCAAACAAGTTGAAACGATGATCAACGTTGCTGGCGAGATTGAGGCGGAAAAGAAACTTGATCTTTTGGGGGACGTGATTGGCGGGTTGCCGACAGATATTCAGCAGACCATTACAGCGCAGATTATGGAAGACGATTATGCGGGCGCGTTGGAAACTGCTGAAAAGGCTGTTGCGGACGGTGTCGATACACCAATTATTCCGCTGACCCCTGAAGTTGATGAGGTTGTTGAGGAGATGACCGCCAAGTTCCTTGCAAATCCTCCTGACGTTCCGGTGTTTATTGTTGAACCAACCGATCAGTATGGCGAAGTTAGTGTTGCGATCAAAGATGGGATTGGCGAGCCGCAAATCACAGTAAGACTCAACTATGTGCAAGGCAACGGGACAAATCTGCTCGATAGGACCACTAGAAATATGACGGTCGGAACGAGCGATGTCGGGGCTATGGGCGTTGGGACTATGAGCGACATCGACTACACCATCACCGGCACAGGCATGGGCCGCGAAGTCAACATGGTGAAGATCGAAGACGCAACATTCATGGACGGCATCGACCTAGACGAACTCGCCGCCCAAGTCCGTCTCGGAATGGTTTTGGCAGGAGAGAGCGTCTGATGCAGCAACAAAACTTTGGTTACACCGATCAGCTCAGAGGAATGACGACCAGAGAGTTTCACTGGGCGATCGAAGATCCGCAGCTTGGCGTTCTGGAACTGACGTGCGAAAACGGATACATCGTCACGCAATACGATTTGGGTTCCCCGCAGGTACGCGAAGTTTCGTATGACCGGCCGTTGAACGACGGAACGATAGATCGTTCGATTTACACCGGAGCGCGGCTGGTGTCGCTCACCATTGCGTTGAACGGCCCGAATGCGAGGCTGAGGTCGCAGCTTGCCGCCTATCTGCACCCGCGTCGCCGTCCGGTGCTTTCTTTTGTTGAGTCGGATTGGCCGGTCCGCCGGCAGGTGAGAACTCGCGGTAAGGGCGGCAAAAGCACTGTGTCGCAACGCAACATGAACACGATGCAAGCCAACTTTGTTGTTCCTGACGGGATGATTGAGTCGTACGACTTGCATTGGGAAAGTGTTGGTGTTTCAGGTGAAACGTTTGTGAACACGGTCCCGGTGTTTAACGCTGGCGATGTTGATTCGCATTGGGTGTGCGATATCAAAAACATTGAGTTGTCGTCGTCGGGTGGAGCGCAGGGTGCCGGTCTGGAACTGGTGTTGAACCCGTATGCCGGGGTCGGTGGCCCGTTTGATGAGGGCACCCGGTCGATCAAAATGATTTTAGATATCAACGCTAGTGAGCGTCTTTACGTCAGTTCGATTGACAAGTCGGCTGTGATTATCACGCCGGACGGTCGGACGCGAACAGCGTTCCAGTTTGTTGACAAAGGTTCTGACTGGTGGCAGTTGCCGCCCGGCGGTCACACTTTCGGGTTTTGGACTTTGGACGAGAATGGTGAACGGATTTCTCCGAATCAGGGTCAGGCTGCTGTGTGGGACGGCGAAGGTGTTGACGGCAACATTGTTGGTGAGGGCGAGGTCACTTTGTATGACGCGCTCACCATTGAGGGTGGCGAAGCTGGGGCGGCGAAAGCACACAGTCGTGTTTCGGCGTTCCGGTTCAATGACACGCATGATTCGGTTTCACCTGACCCTGTGAATTCCAAGGAAGGTGACGTGTTGACGTTGCTCGCTGACCGTTCCGCTAACAGAGTGTGGATTGAGCGTGGCGGTTCAGCCGATTTGGACTTGGCGACCATTGACCCGAGTTGGGTCGGTCAAGACCCGATCCCAGGGTGTTTCTTGCTGCCAGGCAAACCGAGCGGGCTGAAAGAAGCCGGTGTGTGGCAGGGATCAAGTTTCGCAAAAACGAATTCGGTTTGGGCGATTCAAGGAAACGACCCGAGTAGCAACGCTGCCGGTTACAGCGCGTTTTACTGGCGAGACACTTGGTTCAGCTAGGCCGTTGACGTGACGAATTACAATTATCTTTCCGAAGACGGAGACGAGTTCTCTGGCAGGCTGCTGATATCTGAGATTGCCGAGTATCTGATTGCCGATTCGTACTATGTCGGTCCTGATGACGAAACGTCTGCCGACTTTCGTTTGTCGCCGGTCTATTCCGGCCAGTTTTGGGAGATCGAGGTTGAAGACCCGTTTACTGGTGACGCGTGGGCTTTGACGCAGTGGGACGGGATCAACGTCAAATGGGGTTTGGGTAAACCGGCGACGTTGACGATCAACACCATTGGTGACACTGCGTCTGATGTTGCATATGTGGAACGGCGTTCTGATCTTGTCGTGTATCGGGGCGGTGTCCCGTATTTCCGTGGCCGCATTATGCAGGTCAATGATTCGTTGACGGATCGTGGTCATCAGATCCAGTTGTCGGCTACTGATTATGCCGGGATGTTGGATCACCGGTTTCTGCAACCGGCTGACCGGACGACGAAGATCATTGAGCCGGTGCCGGAGAAGATTGTTGCGTGGGAGCCGACAGTCCAGTGGAAAGAAGATGACGAGGTTGTTGACGCGGCTGAGACGTACCCGAATCAGGTGTTTAGAGCGAAGAATGATGTTCCTCACAGCCGACCATCAGAATGGTCGATGACGAAGGAATACGGTACGAACGTTGACGATCCTGACGAGAAGCCTGATTTGGTGACGTATCAAGGTTCTGTCTATGAGTGCGTGAAAAACGTTGACAAGATTTCTGAGTGGTCTGCGACGAAAAGTTACGAGCTTTATGACTTGTGTGTTGAGGACGGCATTATCTATCGGGCGATAGGTGATTCGGATGCTCCTGATTGGGGTGACGGTGACGTTGTGCCGGGCTATGCAGACAGGTGCTATCCGAAAGGATATTTCGTTTACTGGCAACCGGACTTGGAGATAGGCGACGGCAACGAGCAAGAGCGGAAAGGGATTTATCGGGCGCGGCGGGAAACGAAAGCTAACGAAAAGCCCGGTGCCGATATCAGCGCCGAAGAGGGGAAGGCGTACCACAACGGCAGTAATGACGCCTGGCACTATCACAACAATGTGGTGAACTGTGATTGGGTTGCTCACCTGGAAGAAGAGTATGACGATTGCGAACCGACTGGTGAGCAGTGGGTCGCGAAGCTCGATTTCTATTATCAGGGAACGTATGTTGTTCACCGCAACGAGATTTACTATGCCACGAAAGACATTCGGGCGACGGATCGCATAGAGGTTCCTGGCAAAGACGCTGAGGGAAACAGTTTCCCTGACGTTGCGCGTGATCCGAAAGCTCCTGATGAGTTGTCTGGTTTGCAGGCTGGGTGGGCGCGGTTTGCGTTGAAGGGCACGAATCGGAATCACATACCATCAGAGTCGAAGAACTATTGGGAGGTTTACGGTGCTTGGCCGATTCCTGGTAGTGACGGCAGTGTTTGGAAGAAACTGGACTTGAAACGCCCAGCACTTGACATTGCTGCAAATCTGGAGAACAGCAACTGGGAGAAGGTGACGTTGCCGTCGCGGATGGTCCGGCAGTACGAGCAAGTCGGACAGTACGACATGGCTTGGGATCTGATCGACATGACACAAAAAAAGCTGTCTGGCGATATGGGCATCGTTCGTGCTCAAGGCGCACCAGGCAACGGCAGCGACGACGACGGCGTGCCGGCACCATCAGCACAGCCGGGGCGCAAACGCGACCGGATTTTTGAGGACGTGTCAACAACGATCAGCGAACTGGTCACCGAGTGCGGAGCGTCAGTAGACGGCTTCGACTGGTGGATCGACGCTGACAGGCAATGGTGGGCGCAAACACCGATGCGTTGGCGTGACCGGACGCAACAGTTGGCTTTGGTGTACGGATCGACGGTTCAGTCAATGAAACGTGGTTCGTCGTACTCGTTTTTCTCGTCGGTGACGGTGGAAGGTGACCGGAAAGAAACTTCGCCTGACACGTTTGAGGCTGACTCTCCGATTCACGGCCGGTGGGAAGTGACGGAACGTTTGAGTGACGTGAAGAAACAGTCGTCGGTTCGTGAGCGCGGCGACCAGTATTTGGCGTCTGTCGGGTTTGAGTCGTCGTTTTGGCAGGTGGAGTTAGCACCATTCGTTTATGAGCGGGCCGATATCCAGTTGGGTGACGTTTGTGCGTTTCAGGTGGACTTTCCGCCACGGCTTGATTTGACTGGTCTGGTTCGTATTGTGGACATTTCGGTGAAGGTCAGTGGTAGCGGCGATGTGCAGGTGTCTTTGGGTTGCGAGACGGTTGCTGTGTCGAAGGATCAGAACGGTGCGACGCCAGCGAACGGTATTCAGTACCGGCGCATCAACGAAATCGACAGTTTGGGCGACACGATCCAGCGTTTAGCGACGCGGATACGGAGAGCGCGATGAAGTGTTGTGGGGGACGCAAGTCTCCGAAGGACGATCCGCGTGTGTTTTTCTTGCTGGTGCAACCGGATGGCACCGAGACACGGTACGAGTCGTATCAGGCTGGGATTCAGGCGCAGAAAGGTTCTGTTCCTGGCAGTCGATTGGTGGCCCGTCCGCGGGCAACTGATGTATGATGATTCGTGACAAACATCTTTTTATCGTTCAGAAAGAACTGACATGACTCTTCCGTACATCCCGCACGGCCACAGGCCCACCATTCTTGGTGACGAGAACGGTGCTGACGCTCGCTTATTCCAGATCCGTTTTTACCCGTACAAGGATGGAATGGACTTCGGGTCCGTGGCGTGGATCACCGGTTCTGACGTGCAGCGGCTTATCGAGATCGGCCATCTTGTTGAGATCGAATCAGCGAACACTCCCAAGCCGAAGGCGAAGAAGAAGAAGGCAGAGCCGAAGGTGGAGCCTGTCACCATCGGGGCTGGCACCACCGGGAAGCCGGAAGAGGAAGAGCCGGTCATCGAAGAGGTCGTAGAGCCGGTCGAAGAGGCCGTGGAAGAAGTTGCCTCCGAGTGACCCGTTACGAGTTTTTGGTGGCGTCTGTTGAGAACGCTGGCACGGATTGTCTTGTTTGGCCTTACAAGACTTACGGCGGCAAGTACGCCCGGTTTAGGCGCAATAACGCAAACCTGACCGCTCACGTTGTCGCGTTGGAGATGACGACTCCGCGTCCTGCCGGCAAGGTCTGTTCGATCAAAGGCGACTGGGTGCCCGGCGACGAACTGGACGCTGCTCACGGCCCGTGTCACAACCGGCTGTGCTACAACCCGCGCCATCTGTCGTGGAAGACGCGAGCCGAGAACATTGCCGACAAGAAGCGTGACGGGACGCATACCGCTGGCGAAAGCCACCACGCTTCCACCATCCCGCAGTGGAAAGTTGACGGGGTTCTGGCCGAGTACAAAGGTAAGCAGAAGACGGGGCGGAAGACTGAGTCGAATACCGGTCCAACGCAAGTTGAACTCGCAGACAAGTACGGGTTGAGCCAGACGCACGTCAGTCGCATCTTGAACGGCCAGATGAGGAGCGCCGCCTGATGGGTTGAGGTGGCAGAAAAAGAGGGACCGGTTCGGTCCCAACATCGAAACTGGAATACAAAGTTTTTTGGGCCGATGGCACAGTGTCAGCCCGCGTCCACGCGACCCCTAGGCTCGCTAAGAACGAGATCACTGACGCCAAGAAAGCTGGCCGGGTGGTCGGACAACGAGCGCTTTAGCTTTCTGCTTCCTCTTCTTTTTGGACTTGCGTCCAACGCACGGTCCCGTCAGCGACGAGGACGAGTGCTACGTCGTCGTGGATCGGCAGAACGCCGGCAACGTCGAACGTAATGGTCGGTGGGGTTTCGTTAGTTTGATCGCTCATTTTGAGAGCCTTTCAGTGTAGATAGCTGTTTCAACATTAAGTT